>Ga0209057_1001264_pt1 | contig 20762 bp, 14 predicted proteins | sample GraSoiAngelo_146_FD_185903 | JGI IMG/M metagenome (GOLD analysis project Ga0209057, IMG submission 185903) | Grasslands soil microbial communities from the Angelo Coastal Reserve, California, USA - 14_1009_05_30cm (SPAdes) (version 2) | ecosystem: Environmental > Terrestrial > Soil > Grasslands ... | reverse complement strand
AAAGTCCGGAAGATTCACAATTACTTCCCGGCTCGAACGCGCGCGATGTCGATCTTCGAAAACTTGCTACCGCGTAAAAAAGCCGCTCACTTCTGTTGAACCACGGATACTCGATGGCTCATCCGTAGGGAGACCGATGGGTCTACGGAACAATTTGAAGGGCGCTAGGCGGCGCCAGATCGCGGGCCAGAGGATGCGGATAGGTGTACGGCGTGTAGGCAAATGGCGGGGCAAAATTAAAATAATCCCGCCCTTCTACAAATGTTGGATTAGCAGGTGCTCCCGAATGAATGGCGACCTTAGTTCCGTTTGCTTGTGTGTTATTCCAAGCATAAGACCCTTCGTTAACCGCTCCGTTAAGCGGCGTGGCAGTAGGAGCTGTTCCCGACAGAAGCTTGCCCGCGCCCAATCCTGTTTGATCGAGAACGCGCAACACTCTGCAAATTCGGAACGGATCGCCTATGTTAAACGTAACTTTGGACGTCGCCCATGCAATGCTATATTCGCACGTTATGAGGGTTTGGTTTGAAGTCGAATTGTAAACAGCGCCCCGAATGATACCCCCTAACCCGGTACGAGTATTTTGGATAGTGTAATATCCCGTATTGTATGCGCTCAAATTTCCAGCGACTTTAAATGAAGTTTTGCCGGTTTCGCTAACAACTGAAGCGGTGACAGCCGTTCCGCTTGCGTATAATCCATGGGGATCATTTTGATCCCAAGGGTTAGCGCCGCTTGCTAATAGCCAAGGCGTAAAAGCCGTTCCCAACCGGGCAACCCAAGCACCTACCCATGGGTTACCTAAATCCACTCCAGTATATTTATTATCGTGAAAAAGTAGATTCCCACTTCTTAATCCGCCTGGCGTTCCAGGACCTCCAGTGCTCCGATTACAGATGTTGTTGTAGAATTCGATCGCCCGGCATCCCCTGTCCCGGTCTCCTTCGGTTCCGTGTGTCTGGATAACAGAGCAGTCATAAAACTTGCTATTACGGAGGACGTAGCGAGCGCCTCTTTTGGCGTCCATATTTCCACCAGCTTTGACCACATTGTGGACTACATTGTTTTCTACAAAGAAAAATTTGTAGCTGCCCCAATGAGCATCTTCCGCCCAGGAACCGTCGCCGTATTGAAGTCCGTTGTAATTGGCCATTCCCATCGTGCCGAGTAAAACGCGCTGAGTAAAAGTGTGCAAACAGTTATCCATCACGCCATACATCCACCCATAAGTATTAACTGATCTTTGGTATAGCCTGTCAAAATGACAATTACTAATTCGAACTGCTGGACAGGTGCCGGTCAACATAATGGCGCCATTTTCAGCGCCCGATGTAGTATTGGGGCTGACCCTAAAAGTGAACCCTTTTATTTGGAGTAACGGCACCTTGGGCTCCACGGCCATATCTCCGCTTGTAACTATAGCATGTATAATAGGAGCCGGGGGACTAATCGAACGCGACACGTCATCCAAAATAATTGTTTGATCACTAGCCGTTTCGTTAGTGTAGTTTACCGTGGTCTGTCCGATTAACGTAATAGGCTTATTGATAACAAGAGTTTTAGTCCAACTCGCGGTTCCAGCCGGAACGATTACGGTGTCACCTTTCGCGGCAGCGGCTACGGCGGTGCTTACGTCGGCGAAGGAAGGGCTACGAGCGTCAATGCTTGCCGCTTGCGCCGCGCCAGAAATAGCCAAGAGCAGTGCGGCGAGGACTGAGCTCAAAAGCGCATAATTCGGTCGCCGAAACGGCGAACCGAATTCGGAAGCCCCATGGCGTCCTGCCAGGTGAGCGGCGCTACCACGCGCGTCTAAGTGAGCCGAAAGCCGCGCATGAAGCTCCGCTGCCGCTTGGTCGAAATCTCTATAATTCTCAAGATGCTTCATAACGCTAAGCTTTTGACTGCAATATCCGTGCCAGCAGGACGCCGACCTTAGAGTTGTTCTTCGGCGTAGGCAAATTCACTTTTTTCTTCCGACGGGGTCCGGCCGAGAGAGCGCTCCGCAGTCCCGAGGCGGGTCCGTGGATAGTCAATGGCAATAATATAGAAAACGAACCAGACGGGGTGAAATGCCCGGACGGCCGCTTCGGTGTAATTGCAGAGCAGGACTGCCACGAAGAAACCCAATCGATATCGCCCCCATTGGAAATTTCGAAAAAGCTCAAAGCGTATTTTCCAGAACGTTTGAATAAAAATCCCAGCTAGGATAAACAGCCCGACTAGTCCCAGGGTCAAATAGATTTCCAAATAACCGTTATGGGCCTCATTGGGATGCCACCAGTAAATCTCTGCCAGCCGCTGGAGCCTATCTCCTAACCAAAAGCTTTCAAACCCCGTCCCGAAAATCGGATTCGTATGAAATTTCAGGAGCTGCGCCCACAGCTCTGTTCTTCCCGACAGGGTAGAGCTCCTACCCAAAGCCTCGGACACATGTCGTGAAAGCCCGAATCCTAGTTCTGCCACAGCCAGGAGAACGAGAGCCCCTAATATGTATGTCCCAATAAGACTTTTGTTTATTGAACGGAGGCCAACAAACACGATCGTGAGGATCCCCATAAACAGAGCGATGGAGGAAGTGGCACTGTGCGCCAGTCTAAGAACCCAGCAAATACCAAGCAGGAATCCGGCGATGAGCAAAAGCTCCTTTCGTTTCGAAGTGCTCCGCTCGGTTTGCCAGGTTTGCAGCAAATACCAGAAGAAAAAGAGCCCCAGGATTAGACAATCGGCGCCCAACAGGTTTTTGCCTACGGCGATGCCGTTGGTGATTTGGACACCACTCCATTGGTCGTAAGTCCGCCCCCATTGAGGGTAGTACTTAATGAAGAGAATGGAAACCGGCACGACCACGTAGGCGCATCGTTTCATCAATTGTTTGAATGCTTCCTCGGGATCCGGTTCGGTAAGGACGATTAGCGCCATAATCGGATTACCAAGAATTTTGATCCAGCGCTTGAAAGCCACCAAGGGAAAATCAGACCAGACTATGGAAATCAAGCAGTAAAGCAAAAAAGCGATGATCCAACCGTTGTTTTGCACAATTTCCGAAAGACGGACTTGTCTCTTATTGAGGATATAAATGCCCACCGCAATCAAAAGGAAGTAAAACCACGCATCCAGCGGACTTCCCTCTTCCACTGAAATAGCGCCGGTCACGGGCAAGCCGAAGATCTTAAGCCATCCGGAAAGCCCTCTCGAGCAGACGATCACCGTCCAAAGAAGGGGAAGCCAGAACGCGCCGCTGACATTGGGTTTTTCCCGAATGTCTCGTCGGAAAAGGAAAACCATGAAACCAACCGTGAGAAAAGCAGCTAGGGGTGGCGGCATCTTGTGTTGAGAATTAAATTTGGCGAACTTGAATTGGGCTTAGCCGGGAAGGTGGTTTCCTTCCACAAAGAGCGGCGATGCCAGTTGATCAGATACTGATCCCATTCGGGCATAAGTGCCTTCTTCAACTTTCCGCAAGATTGCCGCGAATTCGTGGCCCATAAGGTAGGCTGCTTCAGAAGCGACGATGGGATGGGTCATGAGCTCAACATTGCTTGACTTAGCCAATGCTGTCACTCGGTCTAATTTCTTCTGCTGAATGCATTGCGCCAGGTCAAAGAAATAGTCCGGAAGCTGGTATCTCCGAGCCAACCAGCGATCAATCAGCGACCGGTAGGTTCGGTTTAAGATGTTTTTCTCACCAGGCCAAAAAGAAAAGTTACGGCGCTGCTTCGTACCTGCGGGAATCAAATTGCTGAAAACAAGATTGGCGCAAAGATGCATGTGATGATGGCCGTCGATATGTGACGGCGGGTTCCCAAATAGCCGCGCGAACTCCTGATACTGTGCTTCGTATGAATAAGAAAACGCGCCTCGCAGGAATGGATTATATACGAGCTGAGCGTACTCGTTCCCCGTGAGATAGCGGACAGTCCTCGCATGCTGCTCGCCTAATTCGGTGAGATAATTTCCTCCCGTGAACGGTTCGGTAAAGTTGAGATGCAACCCGACATCCAAATCATTTTCTTTCGCCAGCTCGGCCGCGCGCTCGGAATCCGCCATGAACACCATCGCGCTGGCAGACGTAATCCTCGCCTCTTTGTAACATCTAAGGGCAGCATTGGTTTCCGCGACAGAGCGACCCCAATCGTCAGCATTGATGATAAGCATTTAATTGCGCATCCGGGCTGAATGGCCTCTAAAAGGATCTTTGCCGCACCTAGCTCTTTGGCGAAACAGACGGATACGCTCGAGAATGGATATGGGGCGCTTATCCGAGAGAAGGATTTCTATGCGAGCATTGAAGGCTTGCTTCGGACCAAATTCTGCGGTGGTTATTTCTCGGCCAGGAGTGTTTCATATGCAGCCAGGAGGTTTGGGCCCACCTTAGTCCACTGCAATTCTTGTTCAACCCGCTGACGACCATAAGTTCCCATTTTCTTTCGAAGCTCAGGCTGTTCCATGAGTTGAACGATCGTTTGCGCGAATTCTGGCTCGCCGTTTGGCTTAACATACATCGCAGCCTCTCCAGCAGAAAATCGGGTTTCTTTGAGGTCGAAAGACACGATAGGCTTTGCATACGCCATGTATTCCATGACCTTGATCCAAGTCGACACGTCGTTCAGTGGGCTGGAAGGATCGGGGTCAACGCAAATATCCGCAGCCGCGAGGTTGGCCTGCAAATCTTCATCGGGGATAAAGCCCGTCAATTCGACACAACCATTCAGTTGCAGCGTCGCAGCGAGATCGCGCAAATCTTGCAACGAGTCACCCGACCCCATAATGACGCAATGGAAATCCGAGCGTTTCAAATCGTGTAACAAGTAGCGCAAAGACCGAAGAAGATAATCGACTCCGTCCTGAGGATTAAGACTACCCACGTAGCAAAGAATACATTTGTTCATTGCCTTCAGGCGAGGTGAAGGCGGAACTGGAGACATGCGTAATTTGTCGGGGCCATTTCTGACAATAAAGATGGTTTGAGGGTCTTTCTTGGCGCGTTTCATCTCCACCTGTTTATAGGATTCGTTGGTAGCTATCGTGACGTCCGCTAGCTTGAGGCTGCACCATTCGAACACCCTTAATAATCGGGTGAAAAAGTCTTCTCCGGTTCTGTAGCGGGAACGGTAAAGTTCGGGACAAAGATCATGGTGATCGAACACGAATTTTTTTCCCAATAGTTTGAAAGGTAGAGCTACGAAAAAGAGGGTATCGGGAGGATTGTGAGCATGAATCACGTCAAAACCGTGCCGCATGAGAATGTAAGCGCTAACGACCAAACAGGCGGCCGTGAAGTAGCAATATTCCACAAGATAGCCGAGAGAAGATCTCAGTTTCAGGAAACGCAAACCAGCCCGATTAAGGTTTGCAGCTGAAGTTTTCTTAAAAAGTTCCAATTTTGGTACCCGATAAACCTGAACACCGTTTACAACCTCGGTGATGGGCTGGCCTTTTCCTCGAAGCGCGATTACCGAGACATGATAGCCGGCCTCCGCGAGCAGAGCCGCCTCGTTCTTGACACGGGTGTCCTGAGGAAAATGATTCTCAACCATCATTAGGACTCTGGCCGAGGTTGCTTTCATAATCCGATGGCTTGCCTTCTCAGAATGCTACCAACATATGCCTTCGTAATTAGGCGGGCCATTTACCAGTTCCGGATACAGCCGAACGAGATCGATTACCACTCTCGAATCCCCGTGTTTGGCAATCGCGTCGTGGATTCGACGATTGTTCTTGCTGACAACGACAACATCGCTGGCCTCGATAACTTCTCTTGGAGATGAAACCATCAATGACGAAATATGAGGTATCGTCTCTTCAATATAGCGTTTGTTTGCGCCTACTAGTTTGGCCAGCCCAACTTCTTCATCGTAAATGGCTACTTTGTGCCCTTTACCGATAAGGGTCTCGATTAACATAACAATGGGGCTTTCGCGCATGTCGTCCGAGCCCGTTTTGAAGCTCAGTCCCAACACTCCAATCCGGTTTTTTCCCGTTCGGCGGATTAGGTTGAAAGCTAATTCAATCTGTTTGCGATTGTTTTCGAGGAGAGAATTTAGCATCGGTAATTCCACGTCCAGTTGCTTCGCTTTGTGGAGAATGGCGCGCAGATCCTTTGGCAAACAAGAACCGCCAAAAGCAAACCCCGGTCTAAGATAGTACGGGGAAATGTTCAGCTTGGTGTCTTTACAAAAGATCTCCATCACCTTGTGGCTATCAATACCCATACGCTTACTCAGGTTGCCGATCTCATTCGCAAAACATACTTTCACGGCGTGAAATGCGTTGCAGGCATACTTGATCATTTCAGCCACCGGGATCGGTGTTCGCTCAATCGGACATTCTAAGTTGGAATAGATAGTCGCAACCCGCTCGGCAGAACGGTCGTCGCGGGCTCCGATTACAGTAAAAGGCGGGTGGCGAAAATCGTCGATCGCGGTGGTTTCGCGCATGAATTCCGGATTCATGCAGATACCGAAGTCTTTCCCGGCCCGCTTACCCGACCTTTGCTCAAGCAAGGGCAAAATAATATTCTCTACGGTTCCTGGCAGCACCGTACTACGGATGACGACAACATGGAATTCGTCTGCCTTTCGCAACAATTCGCCGATTTGTTCGACGACCCTCTCCACTTGTCCAAGGCCCAGGCTTCCATTTTCATTGCTGGGTGTTCCAACGCAGACCAGTGAAATGTCCCCTAATTTCTCCAGTTCCCTAAGTGCTTGCAGACGCCCGGCGTCAACTCCTCGGCGGATCAGATCCTCCAAACCGGGTTCAATGATCGGGCTTCTTCCTGAATTAATAAGGGATAACTTGTTCTGTTGCAAATCTACGCCGGTCACGGCATGTCCCATCTCAGCCAAACAAGCCGCGGTCACAGAGCCAACGTACCCCATTCCGAAAACTGTGATATTCATCAGAGAAATTGTTGCGGCGATCTAGGATTCGCTGGCCTTGGAAACATTCGTCGCTTCAGCAAAAAACTGAGCCACTTTCCTTGGTGTGGGGTTCCAGAAAACGCCGTCGTAGCGCTCCCTCACGTAATCAAGCAGCGCTTTGTAATGAGTAGAGGGATATTCCATTGCCTTGGGCGTGGATCCATTCAAGCACAAATAGTCGGGATGCACGTTGACTAGTGCCATCCCGCCATGTTTGGCAATCCAATCGATTTTCTGCAGCCAGATGTCTGGCGTCTGCTCCCTCAGCAATAAGAAAAGCGTGAAATCCTGAGGAAGCGTGTATGGGAGCTCGACGTAGCCGGTACGAAACCTGCCCGAGGTCGAGCGTGGCGAGTGGTTCCGGGCTGAATTAGCTTCTGATTGCCGCGCCACAGGCGCAGGCACCCAGAAGGGAAAAATCGTGTGGCGTCCTTCTGGCTGTGGCTCGAATGGGTCGGTATCGAAAGTGGAGGCGTCATACTGAATATCGAGCTCGTGAAGCCAATCCAGCTTGTGGAGCATAAACCCTGATCTAAATCCGGCCGCATTCCAGTCGCGGAGATAACGATTAATTCTCGCAGCTTTGTGGCTAAAATCTCGTCGCGATAGAAAGAGTCGACCATCGTGTTTAAGATCGTGTATTCCTACTTCAAATCCATTCCTCACTAATTCATCTCTTAATTCTGAGGGAACCTTATAATCTCCCTCCGGAATGAAATTGAATGAGGAGCGAAACCCTCGCTCCTGCTCGATTCGCATTAGCTCCCGGCATTTATCCAAACCCTCTTTGCCTTCGACATCGTGCGTCAAGACCAGGGCAAATTGCTTCCCATCCGGCCATCCGCGCCAATGCTCAGGCCCACGCTCAGACGCCGGCATGATCGGCCAAACATCGCGGACCTGCTCCCGTTTTCGAACAGCAAACCATCGGCGAATTCCAAGCCTGATGGATCGGGGAACGAACGGCTTAAGGCCGTAGTAAACTCTATGCCGTAGCATCAAGGGGGCGGAACAGAAATGCATATCACAAGCGCCTGAGCGAAGTGGAGGTGCAGACAAGGCAACGGATCTCGAATCACACGTCTTTCTCTAAGCCAGCTCTGCAGGCGAGCACTGAAGCTGTTAAACTTCAGCTTCTAGCCGTTTCGGAAGATAGGACCGGACTTTATTAAGCACGATCGAGACATCCGCCCGTGCACCAACGAGCTCGCGGTAGCCGCGCTTTACCACATCGCGATTGGTCTTCTCCGCTTCTACCACCAGAAGAACTTTATCCATTAGCGCAGCCAAACCGATGGTTGGGCTGGTTTGATTAATTGGCGGCATATCGAAAATAATGTAGTCAAAGTCGCTAGCCTTGAGATTTGGCACCAGAGCGAAGAATTTTTTAAGTCCGAGATGGGCAGATTTGTTCCCGGATCGCGTAATTGTTGCGAGGTAAAGATTATCGGCGGCGGAAGTCATCGCCGCTTGTGGTTCAATGGCCGCAGTGAGAGAGGCAGCGGGGCGACCGGCAAAGAATGGATGAACTTCACCATTGGCAGCATTCACATCGACAAGAAGAACTTTACCATCACCGGTTTCCGAAAGGGCGGACGCTACACCGGCAGCGAGAGTCGAAGTTCCCGAGCCTTCGCCAAAGCCAGTAACGCCTATCAACTTCGGTTTGTGGGTAACTCCATGTAATTCGAAGTATAAACCGAGGCGATCTCGAATCGCTTCGGAATAGGGGCGGATGAAATGGTCAACTTCCCAGGGAGCAACACTGGGCTTCGTCTGCTCCGGCGTTTCCTTACTGGCTCGCTGACCATTTTTCCAAGGCAATTTTAAGCGGCCATTAATGCCTCGAGCAGGAATCGCCAGCATAACTGGCGCACGCAGCTGCAGCTCGATTTCCGACCGGCGTTTGTAGGTGTGGCTCAGGATGAGCTCAAACAGCAAAGCGAGACCGGCTCCGAAAACCAATCCACCTCCCGCCAATCCCAGGACGATCCTGTTGCGAGTCTTAGTAACCAATCCCGGGGGAGACGGTCGCTGGATTGCGCTAATGTTCGGCATCTTGGAAGGATCGAGCGCTTCATCGATCCGCGCCTTTTGCAATGCCCCGGAATAATACTTGTAATTTTGTTCCTCCAGATCCTTGTTGCGCTCAAGACTGGCAATTTGCGGTCCGATGTCGGCCAACTGTTTCATCCGATCTTGCAATTCGGTCTTCTGCCGACGCAGATCGTCTAGTTTTGACTTCATCCCAGCAAGACGCGCACGCTCAACCCGTAAATCCAACTGCCCCTTTGCTTCTGCACTTGCGAGCTCGGGATATTTCCTTTCCAGATCCCGTTTTTGATTCTCCAAATCGTTAATATGTGCCTGGTTCATCTTCACCAACGGATTTTCGGCAGTGTACTTGGCGGACATCTCCAGTTGAGTCTGGCGCAAGTGCGCCAGATTAGTCACCAACGCCTGATACTCGGCCGTATCCTTGGGGGGTGCCACCTGGGGGGGCGACGGCATAACGGCGTTATCCTTGGGTTTCTCCGTTTCGTTCAAATTTACTGGCCCTCCACCTCGCTCGATCTGTCTCACTTTGGCTTGCTGCTCGGCCAGATCGCTTTCGGCCGCCCTTAATTGATCCTCCGAGTGCTGAGACTGCGCACTTATGCTAGTCATACTATCCTGGAGTGACATCACTCCCGCCTTGGCCTTTAGCACCTTGAGCGCGTCTTCCGTTTGGTTAAGGCGGCCGCGGATCTGATCAGTTTGCTGGCTTACGAAATCGAAGGCGCCAGCCGACCTGTGCACTTCCAAATGTTTGGTAAAGTAACGAGTGACCAGCTCATTCAGAACCAGAGGAGCAACTTCCGGCTTCCTATTTGTGTAAGAGACCCCCATGATGTTGCTTCCCTTGGACGTAGTAGTAGAAATGCCGGAATTAATTGCGGCCGCAGCTCCCACGACGGTTGGCGCTTTTGCATCAGGAAGCACTCGATTGGGTCCCAATGCCTCTGCTACCTGAACCGACAAATCCCAACTCGTTAAAATGGAAACCTCCGCTGCGATGACAGCGTCGATGGTTAGCCCGGAGCCGCCCCGGGTGCCCTGACCCTGGACGGCATCGACGGGATCATAACCGCTCCTTTCCAAAACATAACGAACGAGCAGCCTCGCGTCCGACTCATACACTGCCGGATAGAAAAAATACACAGCCGCTGCAGCAAGAATGCCGAACAGCGTAAAGCCTATGATTGTTCGCTTCCATTTGAAGATGGCGAACAAGATGTTGTTTAAGTTAAGATTAGAATGCTCAGGTTCCGTTCGATGTTCAGGCATATATTAAGGGAGGAAGTGCATCAATCGAGATGCGGGTATATTATAGCACCAGCCAGCCTATTAAGCGAGGCCGGTAGGGCGCGAAAGATGCGTTTGTGAAGTGTGGAGCGGCTGTCGCGCAAATGCTTCCAAGACGCTCTCGCCGTATCAAAGCGAGCGTAGTCTAGTATTTCTTCGGTCGCGCCCCACGAAAGTTTGAAACGCCGCAGGCCTTGATTTTCTTTGTCGGTCCTGCCGAAGTGCAAAGTTTCAGCGCCTCCCTCGGCCAAATGCTTTATTGCTTCAAACATGGCGAGGTTATTGGCGCGCAGCTCCTGCAATCTTTCATCAGAAGCGCCAAATTTATAAACCGCATGGTGCCCCAGCTTAAAAAATATGGCGGCGGCGATGGGGCCTTTTTGACATTCGACGAGAACAATAAAACCTAGACCGGCGCTGATTAGATGCCGTTGAATGTTTATAAAAAAAGATCGCGGTTGCGGCGGCACTCCATGACGGCGGCGGGTCCTGAGATGCAGCTTGTAGAACTGAGCCATCGCGTCCGGGGTAGATTGAATGCTTACAGTTAGTCCGCTGCGCTCCGCTTTGCGGACCGCTCGCTGAACCGAGCTCGAAAAATTCGAAATAAGCGCCGCCGGGCCGATTCTCAAATCAAGAAAGTGGCCGTAATAAGACTCGGAAGCTGGCGCATCAACGGGAATGATTGAATGGCTTCGTAGCTCGAAGTAGCTCCAGCCTCGCTCACGCGCGATCTGCTGTAACTTTTGCGTTACAAGCTCGTGCCCGAAGCTACTAAAAGTAAGCGGAGCACAATAGTCGCTAAATGGTAGACAAACGCCGCGCGATCTCGTCAGCACACTCTGGACTTCCATCATTGGAACGAGAGCGAGCGGGCTACCATTCAGCGACATTTGGACATAGCACGGGCGATGACCATAGGTCTCAACCAACACACGAGCCCAGGCCGTTGAATGGAAGATGGTCGCATCGGGCTGCATCTTGATGGCGTCGTCCCACTCGCTATCCACCAAAGGGTTCATCAGGATCGCATTCAATGATAGTCCGCTGGAGCGCACGTCCTCCTCCTCGTCTAGCCGTGGCAAAGATCGGAGCAATGGCGCGACCGGAACCGATGCCGCGGCCGTTGCCTGGTCTGCTATTTGCCTCACCGCTTTCAGGCTACTACCCCCGCACTAACGGTTTCGGTAACGGTTTCGATCACAAAATCGATCTGTGCTTCGGTAAGCTCAGGAAACATTGGCAACGAGAGAAACTCGTTCGCGATCTGTTCCGAGACCGGAAACGCGCCGCGCTGATGACCCAGGCTGACATAAGCCTGCTGAAGATGCACTGGAACCGGGTAATGCACGCCGCAGCCGATCCCTTTCTGTTCCAACCGCCGCATCACTTCATCGCGGTCCTGCACACGAATGGCGTAGATGTGATAGACATGACGAGCGTATTCGGCGTCTAACGGAGAAATGACTTCTTCGACCTCTTTAAATGCCGCGCTGTATCTGGCCGCATGCGTCCTGCGCAAGTCGTTGCCACGGTCAAGATGTCGCAACTTGATCGCGAGACATGCACCTTGAATCGCATCCATCCGGCAATTCCAGCCGACGATGGTGTGATGATATTTCCGCGCCTGCCCGTGGTCGCGCAGCACCCGAATCTTGTCAGCCAGTTCGAGGTTATTTGTGACAATGGCACCTGCTTCACCAAGCGCGCCAAGGTTTTTCCCCGGATAAAAACTAAAACAGCCGATTTCCCCCATCGACCCAGCTCGTCGATTCTTGTACTCGGCACCGTGCGCCTGGGCGGCATCTTCTATCACGACCAGGCCATGCTGGCGGGCAAACTTTAGAATCGGATCCATATCGGCGGTTTGGCCGAAGAGATGAACCGGAACGATAGCTTTCGTACGACTCGTTAGGGCGTTAGCCAATGCAGCGGGAGCCATGGTGTAGGTGCGTTTGTCAACATCCACGAAAACGGGCTTCGCCCCGCAATAAGTAATGGCCTCGGCCGTTGCCATGAAAGTGCTTGGCACCGTGATCACTTCATCGCCCGGGCCGACGCCGCAGGCCAGCAACGCCAGCCAAACGGCTTCGGTTCCGCTACCTAAACCAACCGCATAGTCGCATTTGCAAAAGGCAGCGAATGCCTCCTCAAAATCTGCCACCGCAGGGCCGCCAGCGAAAATGCCGCTATCGATCACTTCGGCGATAGCGGTTTTGAAATGGCCCCGTAAAGGAGCGTGATGGGCTTTAAGATCTAAGAATGGGACTTTCATCGGTAGAGGAAAAACGATTCTTAAGCAGGCGGGCGGGGTTTCCGGCAACAGTTGCATTGGCGGGGACATCGTCGGTGACAACGCTACCGGCGCCGACGATTGCGTTCTCGCCAACCGTGATTCCGCCAAGTAAAGTTACGCCCGAACCGATCGAGGCGCCCCGTTTGATCAGGGTTACTTCGCAACTCCAGTCGTCGTCGGTTTTCAACTGGCCGTTGCCGTTGGTTGCGCGGGGATAGCGGTCGTTGATGAAGGTGACACCGTGCCCGATAAAGACGTTGTCTTCCAGAGTCACGCCTTCACAAATAAAAGTGTGACTTGAAATCTTGCAGCGTGCGCCAATTCTGGCGTTTTTTTGGATCTCGACAAAAGACCCAATCTTGGTCTCGTCGCCAATCTCGCAGCCATAGAGGTTGACGAAACCAAAGATGCGCACGTCGCGCCCTAGCTTTACGTCTGGCGCGATTAGTTGGTTTGCCCCACGGGCGTCGCTCATACGGCCAGAGGTCCGACCTGAACGGCGCCGCGACTTTGCCTCGGGCGCGGCGGCACGACGCCATCATCGCGTTTGCGAAGGAAATTCAGCGGTGCGCCATTTGCTTTGAGCGAAGCAGTTGCCGCTTCCAGAATAGTGACCAGTTCCAAGCCGGAGCGGCCGCTGGTCGTCGGCTCCATTCCGCTTTCGATGCAATCGATAAAATGCTGGCACTCTACCTTCAACGGTTCCTCTTGCTGAATGTGGGGAATATAGCTGTCCCCGTAATGATAGGAGTAATGAAACTCGGCAAAGGTATCGTAATGCGGCGGGCGATCGACTCGCACGTCATAAATTCGAATTTTTTCCAATGGCTGTAGATCATCGTAAACGATCATCCGCCGCGTTCCGACGATGGTCATTTCCCGAACCTTCCGCGGCTCCAGCCAACTACTTTGGATGGTCGCGAATTTCTTGTTACGGAAGGAAAGCGAAAGATTTGTGACGTCTTCAACTCCCGAGGTCACGTGGGCGTTGCCCTGGCAATTCACTGTCAGTGGCAATTCACCCAGGATGTGCAGGATGATAGAAATATCATGTGGCGCCAGATCCCAAACGACGTTGATGTCCTTTTGAAATAATCCCAGGTTAAGGCGGCGCGCATTGATGTAGCGGATGTCGCCAATATCGCCGGCGTTAATGATGTCGCAGATTTTCCTGACGGAAGAAGAGTAGAGAAAAGTGTGGCCGCTCATCAGCACAACACCTTTTTCGTCGGCGATTTCGATCAACTCCTCACACTCTGCCGAAGATGCAGCGAGGGGCTTTTCCACCAGCGTATGTTTGCCGGCGAGCAAGCTCGCTTTGGCAAGATTGTAATGATAGGCGACCGGCGTGGCGATGGCGAGAGCATGGACTTCAGGATCGTTGATTAAGGTGGCGGCATCGGTGTGCGCGTCGATGTCGGAATACAACGTGCGCAAATGGCGCAATCGACTCTCATTGACGTCACAAATCGCCTTGAGACGGCAACTGGTAAGCGCCTTGAAATTACGGACGAGGTTCGGGCCCCAGTACCCGCACCCGATTACCCCAACATTAATGGGTGATGACATGTTTGGCCGTTTAAGTCTTTACCGGCGGGGTGGGTTGAGCACCAGAACGTGGCAATGGTTGCACAGAGTCGAAAAACTGGCCGACGATCGCGGGCAGAGTTCGCAGGATGATCTTTATATCCAATGAAAGAGAAATGTTACGCGAGTAAAAGATATCCATCTCGATCATTTGGCGGAACGTTGTCCGATTTTTACCGTTGACCTGCCACAACCCGGTGAGGCCGGGCAGGGCGTTTACGCGCGCCCGTTGTTCCGGCGCATAACGTTCAAATTCAAGAACGGTGCAAGGTCGCGGTCCGACCAAACTCATTTCTCCCTTCAGGACATTGAAAATTTGCGGTAATTCATCGAGACCAGTTGCTCTCAAAAACTTCCCGCCAAGGATGAGACGCGGATCTCCGGTTGCGTCCAATTTGATCATCGGACGATCGCTAACAATCAAATGCTCAAGGTAAGCCTCATGAATATGAGTCTCGGCATTCACCTTCATGGTGCGAAATTTTATGAGCATGAAACGGCGACCCTTGAATCCGATCCGCGGTTGCCGATAAAAAATTGGTCCAGGCGACGTGACCGCGACCCACAGTGCGACCAACGTCATGACTGGCAGCCACACCGGGAATAGGAGCGTGACCACGGCCAGATCGATGAATCTTTTCCAAATGGGCAAGGCGGCTGCGAGTTCCGCGGGCGAGCACGGATTCGAAGGAAACGCCGTTTCGGAATCGCCGCGATGAACCCGTGCCACTTCGGTGACGAGTTGATGGAGAAAACGCGTAACCTCAGGGGTCGCTTCTCCATTCCCATTCGCCGGCGCAACGCGATTGACACGCGGTTCACGATTCGATTTTTGAACTTTGTTTATTCTGCCTTCCATGATTTTTTTTGATTTCTCTTGCCCCAGGGATCCAAGAGAGATCGAGACACGCTGCCGCCCGTGGTTGCTGGCGTCATTTCTTGGCCAGAACCTTTCCCACACTAAAGGTCGCGGTCACTCTCCCACGCGGACACGCTATAATTTCCACGCTTACTAGAGCTACAACTTTAACGATTGCTCGTCAATAGTTTTCGGTCTTATTTTTTAGGCTTTTTAGGTTTGTCTAAAAAGAACAGTAGCAGTCATTACTACGGACGCATGTCGCAGCAATGGGACCTTGGTCCTATTCCCAGCTAACAAGCATACCACCTCGCTTTTATTAAACTACGCCTTAGCCAATTCGTTGCGCTGGTATCCCACCGCTACCTCCTCCCCCAAGGCAAATTCGCCAACAAAATCGTCCGATGCGCAGGATACTGTTTCCGCTGCGGCGCGCCAGACGAATAGCGCCCAACGCCTGCATAAATAAATTCGTCTCCGAAAGTCGTAACCGCCGCGCCAGCGGCATCGATAAAAAGCCCAGTACGTGCTCACGGATCACTCCAATATCCACAGCGGCGCCCATGCCACAATTGGCCAGGGACAAAACTTTTGCGCTTTTCCCCGTTGCTGGTCAACCATGCAAGTCGACGGATCCCAAAGCGCCGCGACCAAAAATATGAGCAGAAGCGCGATCGGAATTACCCTGACAAAAAGACGGTGTGCTAAAAATGGACGGGCCCGGCGGTCAATACAGAAGCCAGTATTTACGCTCTGAAGGTGACCGGTGAAATCATGCCTCTCGCGCTCAGGAAAACTACGGCGAATTGTAGGCAAATAGGTCCACCCATTCGCCCCGCCCATATTCAGAAAACAGCGCTGTTCTGAATTCCGGCCGCGCCAATTTCGCTACCGCAAACTTGCGGCAATTTCTTACGCTCGATCCTCGTATTTCATCTTACCGCTGACACATCGTCGCGACGTAGGAGCATACTATTGTGGAAAAAAAATTGAGCCGCGCTGCGGGATCGACACCCGCTCGCGCGGCTCAAGGCATGGCTACTAGATTCCGGCTGCGGAAATTCTTGTTTGAGGAGAACCAAGAATTCCCAGGCCGCACAGCGGATTCAAACCGCTGCGCGACGCTGGCGAATGATTACGGGGTTACTGGTTCCTGGTTGTACTTTGCCCGCTACGGGTGCTTTGCGTCTTGCCACCGCCCTTGGCGTCTTTAGTTGGCTTCAGATCACGCACATCAACTTGCGGTTTGTCTTTCTTCTCTGCGCTCATATTACCTTTCTTAGTTTGTTAGTTGTTTTTTTGGTTTTGGGGTGTGTCAGCCGCGCCGAAATATTTGCCGCCGCCTACAACCTTCTCGTCTGGGATCAGGTCGTCTAAACGGATCAGCTTATCTTTCGAACGCTTCTGCCGTTGAGCTCCACGCTCCCCAGAATCTGCGTCCTTCTTTTCCTTCGACGAACTCACGTACGCCCTATTACCACTATCTGTGCCATGAATTTTTGGCCCCTATTTCTTCCGCAATTTGCAGCTTTTAATCGACCATCTAATGACTTGTTCAACAGTTTCTTACAGTACCAAGGCCATTGGCTAAAATTCTTCTCCGACCATTTTGATGGGATTTGAAGATGGCCCAGAATTTAGGCCATCTGGTATCGTTTCGATCACAGTCGGATCACTTGTGATTCAGCTCGCGCAAATGGCGGCTCAGGGTGGCACGTGAGATGCCAAGAAGCTTGGCCGCTCGCCGCTGATTTTGGTTCGCTTGCTTATAGACAAAACGCACGTGACGCTTGACCGCGCTTGCCAGCAAAAGATCGCCACCGTCGTAATCAGGATGCGCGTGGCTCGCATTTTTTTCCGACGAATTCGCAGAGGTTTGCAACGGCTCGAGGTCGGGCGGAAAATGAACATGCTCTGGCATGATGACGTCACCGTCGCAAAACAAAGTCATCGTTCGCACGGTATGACTGAGCTCACGTAAATTGCCGCGCCAATCGTGCACCAACAAGCAATCCATCGCCGCAGGATGAATCGCGGTGATCTTTTTTCCCAGCCTCAGGGCCGACACTTTCAGCTCGTTCGCGATCAATCCGGGCAACTCTTCCCGTCGATCGCGCAATGCGGGAATCAAAATTGTCAGGCCGTTGAGCCGATGATAAAGGTCCTCGCGGAATTTTCCCTGACGCACCCGATCGCGCAACGAAACGTTGGTCGCGCAAATGATCCGCGCATCCGTCTTCAACATTCGTTCGGAGCCGAGCCGCTCGAATTCGCCGTATTCGAGCACGCGCAAAATTTTTACCTGTGCCAGCGGACTCATGTCGGAGATTTCGTCGAGGAAAATCGTGCCCTCATTCGCGAGTTCGAATTTACCCTTAATGGCTTGTTGCGCGCCGGTGAACGCGCCTTTTTCGTGACCGAAAAGCTGGCTTTCCAACAACGTGTCGCTCATCGCCGAAGCATTAAAAGAAATGAATGGACCCTGGGCGCGAGCGGAGGAGTTGTGAATGGCTTGCGCCAGCAGCGTTTTTCCGGTGCCGGTTTCGCCCAGCAAAACAATTGGAACGTCTGATTTCGCCGCGAGCTTGGCCAGGCTGATGCAGCGCGTCATCGCTGCGTTCGTCGTTCGCAGATCTTCAACCTTCAAACTGGAGAGGCGCGATTCCATTAATTTCGAATTCCCTCGCGCAATTGCCGGATTGGTTCGAAAGCATATTCGATTAAGGTCCGGCTTCCGACACGAATTCGCGCTTCGCCTTTCATGCCAGGCCGTAACGACAGATGGTGTCGATTAGCCGCTTCATCCAGTGACGCCAGCGCGGTGAAATATTGACCGCTCGCCGCCGCGACTGCGGATGGGCTGACCCAATCGAGCTTTCCGCTGAGTGCGCCGTAGCGTTGATACGGGTACGCTTCGAAGAAAAACCGCACCAATTGATCCGGTTTTAACTTTGCCAGGCCGGACTCGTTCAGCATCAAGCGCGCGAGCGGCTTGGCGTCGGTGCGTCCAAGCTGGCAAAGCTCTTGCCCACTTTGCACAACGCTGCCGACATTGCGCTGAGCCAGGGAAATGATGACGGCGTCGTAGGGTGCGCGAATCGTCAGCAAGCTCTTTTGCGAATTTTCGAGGTCACCTTTCAAAGCGCCGAGTTTCATCTTCAACTTCTGCACCTCGCCGGCTTGCTCTGCGCGTTTGCGCGAATTCTCATTTTCCAGTTGTTGCCGCTCGAGTTTTACCTGCTCGAGTGTTCGCTGGGCAACGGCTTGATCTTTTTCCGCTCCAGCAGCCTCGAGCTGAAGCTTGATCAAATCGATCTGGGAAAAACCGCCGCTTTTCGAAAGCTTCTCCAGCCGGTTTAGCAAATCGCGATTGCTGGCGGTTTGCTTCTCGCGAAATCGCAGCTCGCTTTCCGCCTGGGACACTTGCGCGTTCTTAATATTTGCTTCGGCGGCGTAGGCTTCATCCATTTTGGCCAGGGTCATTTCCTGCGTATGCAAGTCTTCCGTTAGGGTTTGCAGCTGCGTATCGAATGCCCGAATCTCGTCCGATCGCATGACGAAGAGTTCCGCGCCGGCTGCAACCGTTTGCCCTTCCGTAACGGAAACGCGACTCACCGTGGCGAGGCGCGGTGACTGAATTGGATCGGCCCCGTCGCGCGGTATGAGGACAAACGCGGCGTGCTCCGTTTCGGGAAGCTGCACAAAAATGGCTGCCAACAGCGCGATGATAAAAAGCCAGATCAACCACCAACCCATAAAACGAATGACTTTCGGCGGCGGATCCTGCGGGAGCATCTCCGATTCGGTGTCGAGCGAGCTGGGCGAGTAGGTTTCCGCGCTCATCCGCCGACACCCATTTGCTGACTGGAGAGATAAAAATACAAACCGCGTTGCGCCATCAGCTCATCATGCGATCCAATTTCGGCCACGCTGCCTTTTTCCAGCACGATAATCGAGTCGGCCTCTCGAATCGTGCTCAACCGATGCGCAATCGCGATGGTAGTACGTCCGGTCATAATGCGGCCGAGATTATTTTGGATCGCCCGCTCCGATTCCGTGTCGAGCGCACTAGTTGCTTCGTCGAAAATTAGAATCGGAGGATTGTTATAAATGGCACGCGCAATCGCGATGCGCTGCTTTTGTCCGCCGGAGAGCGCGAGACCAGATTCGCCGATTTTCGTCTCATAACCCATCGGCAGACGCATGATGAAATCGTGCGCCGCTGCAGCCTGGGCGCTGGCGAGGACACGATCGAGGTCGGGCTCAGGGTCGCCGAAGGAAATATTGCGCGCGATCGTTTCGTTAAACATGTGGTTCTCCTGCAACACCATCCCGATATGACGGCGCACATCCCGATAATTCAAATTCTTCAGATCGACGTGATCGAAGAGGATCGTCCCTTCCGTGGGCTCGAGAAGACCAGCGATCAGTTTCACCAGGGTGGTCTTACCACAACCGCTTCGCCCGACGAACGCGATCATACGACCCGGCGCCAGGTCGAGCGTGATATTGCTCAAGATGTTGGGAGCTTCCGGTCCGCCATATCTGAAACTCACGTTGCGCAATTCAATCCGGCCTTCCAAGCTGCGCACCGGGGTTAATCGCGAACGGTCGCGCCCCTGCTCCGGCTCCTGTTCGAAGATATCGTTGAGCCGGTTCATCAAAACCGCCGCCAACTGCAGATTGTCCCAAACCCCGAGGGTACGCAGAATCGCGGCATAAGCGATCGCGGTTAGAGAGCTAAAGGCGACGAAGCCGCCAACGCTGAGATGACCATTGATGACCTGGTTCGCGCCGACCCACAGAAAAATCGCGGTCGAGAGCAAGCCGATGGTTTGCAGCACGCTGTCGTAAGACATAACCACAAAATTGGAGCGGAAAATCTTTTTCGAGACGGAAAGAAATTCATTCAGCATCGCGTCGCGGAAGACCGACTCCGCCGAGGCAGCTTTGACCGCTTCAATACCCTTGATGGCATCGATTTGATGCGAACTATATTTACCCTGGCTTTCCTCAACGTCGGCGAAAAGCGGTCGTAGAACTTTGAGCGAAAAATACATCAGGGCGGCATAGAGCGGCACGGTGGCAAGGAACGCCAGGGTGAGCCAGGCGCTGTAGAGCGCCATCAACACTACCGCCCCGAGCAAATGAACCATCGCCAATAACGCGGCGACGCCATGTTGCACGGCGAATTGGCGCACTTGACGTGCGCCATCGAGCCGGCGTTGAATGTCGCCTGTCCGGCGGCTACTAAAATAGCTCATCGGCAAAGAGAGAAGCTGCCGGCTGAGAAAATCGAGAATAGCGGTATCGAGCCGCACGGCAGCAAAGGCGAGCAAATATTCCTGCGCGATTGCTGCCAGTTGCACAAAAATAATCGCGGCGAACATGCCGAGGATGATGGTCTTGAGAAGGCCGAGATCATTCTCGACGATTACCTTGTCCACTACCATCTGAGTGAAGACCGGGAAGAGCAGCTCGAGGAAACTGACCGCAACCGCAAGTCCCAGCACCTGCAGCAAAATCTTGCGGAACTTTGCCAGGAACGGCCAGACCCAGGCCATGCTTGGTTTGCTTTCCGGCGTCTGTTCAAACGCAATTGTGTAATCAAACAACGCCGCGTAGCCCGACCATTTTTGTTCAAATTCCTTCCGCGGAATTTTGCGCAAGCCGAGGGCCGGATCGGCCACGCGCACCTGCGTGACATCGACGTCGTAGAGGACCATCCAGTGATTGCCTTCCCAGTGCACAA
>Ga0209057_1001259_pt1 | contig 20852 bp, 18 predicted proteins | sample GraSoiAngelo_146_FD_185903 | JGI IMG/M metagenome (GOLD analysis project Ga0209057, IMG submission 185903) | Grasslands soil microbial communities from the Angelo Coastal Reserve, California, USA - 14_1009_05_30cm (SPAdes) (version 2) | ecosystem: Environmental > Terrestrial > Soil > Grasslands ... | reverse complement strand
AGTCATCGAGATCGCGTCGTCCGAGGCCCTTCCGGTCCACGCCGACGGTCAGATCGCGGGCAGGCTTCCTGTCACCGTGCGGTGCTGCGAAGGCGCGCTACGCGTGTTCGCATGAACTTGCGGCCGATGTCGACCCACGTGCGCACGTGGATCGCGAAGCCGGAGAGCGTTCCTGTCACCTTGCCCTCCCGGAGCGCGACCAGCAGCTCCTCCGGCCCGACGAACGGCGCGACGTCGACGTAGGCCCGCCCGATCTCGATCGAGCGGTGCGAATCGCTGCCGACACCGCCGGGGAGGTCATGCACGCGCGCGAATTCGAGGGCCCGCACGTTGCTCGACGATGCGACCTCGCGGGCGTTGAATACCTCCACAACGTCGAGCATCGGCGCGACGCGCTCGAGGACCGGCCGGCGAAGGTGCCGGCGCCGGTTCCGGCTGAAGGGATGAGGGACATACGCGAGGCCGCCCTGCTCGTGGATCAGGTCGATGGTGTGATCGGCGGTGAGACCCGGCGCGACCCTCTTCTCGAGGTAGAGGCCAACGAGCTCTCCGTCGGCGGTCGTGATTTCTTCTCCAACGATGACCTGAAGACCAGTGTTCATCTCGCGAAGCCGAAGTCCACCCTCGATCGTGTCGTGATCGGTGATGCAGACCGCGCCGAGCTCCGCCTTCCGAGCGAGCTCGGCGAAGCTTGCGAGAGCGACCCGGCTGTCGCGCGAATACTCGGTGTGCATGTGCATGTCGAGCCGTATGCGATCCATGAAGCGCGTGTGCGGCAGTTCGCGTGCCGCCAGGATTTCAGGCCCGACCCGGCTCTATCGTGTCGTCCCCGGCGAACGCGAGGATGTCAATCACCTTGCGAACGTCGTCGCTCTGTGCCGGGTCCTTCGCTGCGTCGCCCATCAAGAGCATCGCCCAGGAGGCCGTTTTCGCGTCGAGCGCCGGGCGCCGAATCTTGCGCGACTCGCGAGCCCGCGCGAGCGCGGCCACCAGCCGTTCATGCGTCTCTTTCCGCAGATCGCGTCCGAAATCGCGAAGCCGGCCGTCGGTCTCACACCCTTCGATCATCGCTCGCAATAACGCGGGGTCAGATCCCGCAAGGACACGGGAAACCTCGGATGCGAGGTCGCCGGGCGGCTTCGCCGCGAGCGCATCGAACGCGCTCACGCGGTACTGGTGTTCGTCGTCCATCAGAAGTCGCATCAGGTCGGATTTGTCCGGAAACTGCTGGTAGAAGGTGCCGATGCCCACGCCTGCCGCCCGACAGATCTCGTGGACGCTGGCCCCGTAGCCGGTCTGGCTGAACGCGGTCCGCCCGGCGGCTAGGAGCCGTGCGCGCTTTTCTGCAGGGCGCCTCTGCGAGCGTCCGGTGAGTCGTTCGGCCAATGGTTCAAATGTGTAGGGACCGAACGTAGCGCGCAACCTCCGTGTTGCCCCGTTCATTTGTAGGGGAGTCGCGCCCGTGCAACGGCAGTTTTGGAAGGGGAGCGCAGACTCGCACTATGGGGGGCGAAGTGGTGGCCCGGTCGGCCATCGATCAACAGCGCGCCGGCATCGCCGTCGTGGACTCCGACGGCACCGTCACGTGGACCGACGAAGCGTGGGCTGCCGATGACGGCGAAGCCAGCCTCCCGCGAGTGCCAATTGGCGCAAATCTTCTCGAGGCCTATCGCGAGTACTCCGACCCGAGAGCGCAGGCGATCGCCAACGCGATCGCGGCCGTCCTCGAGGGAAAGGTGACCTATTTCGAAATCGAGCACCGCTCGGACCCTGACAGCCCCTCTTTTCTCACGTCGGTGGCGGCCCTTCGCGGCAGCGGTGCCGGCGCGGTGGTGATCGACAAAGTCGTCGGTGGACGCGAGCCGTCTGAGCGTCATCGACCGACGGTGGTAAGGGCTAGCGGAGGGGCGCCCTTCGGCCACGAAGGCGAACGGCTCACGCCGCGAGAGCGCGAAGTGCTCGATCTGATGGCGATGGGGCTCGACAACCGGGCGATCGCAGCGAAGCTACGGATCGAGTACACGACCGTTCGCGGCCACGTCCGGGCTGTGATCGAGAAGCTCGGGGCGCGCTCGCGCCTGGAGGCGGTCGCTCGTGCGTATCGGAACGGCTGGGTGCCGAAGGGGTGAGTATCGGAAGAGACGAGCGCGCCGCACCGGTGTACCCGGTTCCGAGTCACGTCTGCCTTCTCCATCATGGCGAAGCGGAGATGCGGCCCGCGGTTCTGGAGTTCATGCGGGAGGCGGTGGATCGTCCGAACGAAGCCCTCCTCTGTTTCGGCGAGCCCGGCGTGGGCGAACGCCTGTTGCGCGACCTCGAAGCGCACATGGGTCACGAGTTCACCGCCGATCGCCGAGCGGGCCGAATCATGGTCGGTGAGGCCCACTCGGACGTGGACCAGCAGCTCGAGAACTTCATCGCCCCGCTCGAAGAGCTCCGCGCGCGTGGATTCGCGCTCGTGCGGTTCGTCGGCGTCGTCGCCTGGGACGTTCGGCATTTCCCGCCACCAGAGGATTTCCTCTGGTTCGAGTCGAAGATGAACGAGGTCATCGCCGAATTACCGGTGGTCGGCCTCTGCCCCTATGACCTCGCGCGCATACCAGCTCGGGGGATCGCGTACGGGGCCCTCGAGACCCACCCCTTCGTGCTGTGCGACGGGGTCCTGCGCGAGAACCCGCAGTTCATACCGCCGGATCGTTACGTGCGCGAACGATTGCTGCGGCTCCCGTGGCTACAGGGCGAAGGTCTCAGTTAACCGAGCTTCGGCAGACCGTCGAGCGCGTGGCCGATGTACCCGAATGCGATGAAGCCGAACACAGCCAGACAGACGAAGAAGGCGAAGATCCAGAACAGGAACGCCGTGTTCCGGACGTGGGTGCTGTCGTCCCTAACGCGTTTCGCCTGTTACTTCTCCTCCATCGACTTCGCGATGGCTGCGAGGAACTCCTTGTTCGTCTTGGTCTTGCCGAGACGCTGCAGGAGAAGCTCGGTGCCTTCGATCTGGCCAACGGCTGACAGCATCTTTCGGAGCAGGATGACCTGTCGCATGACCTCGGGGGCGAGCAGCATCTCCTCGCGGCGGGTGCCCGACGCCGGGATGTTGATGGCGGGGAAGGTGCGCCGCTCCTGGAGCTTGCGGTCCAGGATCATCTCCGAGTTGCCGGTCCCCTTGAACTCCTCGTAGATCACGTCGTCCATGCGGGACCCGGTGTCGACGAGGCACGTCGCGAAGATCGAGAGCGATCCGCCGCCTTCGATGTTTCGCGCGGCGCCGAAGAAACGCTTGGGCGGGTAGAGCGCGACGGGATCCATACCACCGGACAGCGTCCGGCCGGACGGCGGAACCGCGAGGTTATACGCCCGCGCGAGACGGGTGATCGAGTCGAGGAGAATGACCACGTCGCGTCCGGTCTCGACGAGGCGCTTGGCGCGCTCGAGGGCGAGCTCCGCGACGCGCGTGTGGTTCTCGGTCGGCTCATCGAACGTGGACGAGAACACTTCGCCTTTGATGGATCGGCGAATGTCCGTCACTTCCTCGGGTCGCTCGCCGACGAGGACGACCATGATGTGGACGTCCTGGTGATTTCCAGAGATGCCGTTTGCGATGTCCTTCAGCAGCTGCGTCTTGCCGGCCTTCGGCGGCGACACGATGAGCGCGCGCTGCCCATAGCCGAGGGGATTAACGAGGTTGATGAGGCGCTGGCTGAGGTTCGCGCTGTCGACCTCGAGGTCGAACATCTCGTCCGGAAAGACCGGGACAAGGTTCTCGAACACGGGTCGGCGCTTTGCCTGCTCTGGGTCGATGCCGTTGACCGCTTCGACGCGCAGCAGGCTGAAGTATTTCTCGCTGTCCTTCGGCGGTCTCGTTTGACCGGTGATGAAGTCGCCGGTGCGAAGACCGAGACGGCGGACCTGGCTGGAGCCGACATACACGTCCTCGGGTGAGGGCAGGAGCGAGCGGCGCCGGAGGAAGCCGAAACCGTCTTCGACGATCTCAAGGATGCCCTGCGCGAATATCGCGCCCTGCGCCTCGGTCTGGGCTTGCAGGATGCGGGTGATGAGGTCTTGCTGGCCGAGCCCGGCCGCGCCATCGACGTTGAATTCTTTGGCGATCTCGGTGAGCTCTTTGGGCTTCTTTTCGTTGAGCTCGGTGATCGTGTAGTACTTGCGACTTGGTGCGGGAGGAGGAGCCTCGCGCCGTGTGGCCGTTGCGGTGGCGGTGCCTCCGTTCGTGGTGGGACCGTTCGTGGCGGGGCCGTTCGACGCGTTTGTGGCGGGGGTGTCTTTGGTCGTGGGTGTCTCCGATGGGGTGGGTTCTGGATTGTCCAAGCGGTGTGTTCGCTCCTTAGTTTGCCTGCGGCCTTGTCGCCCAGGTCTCTGGCTTCGTGGGTCCGGTGGGCGCATTAGATGCGCGCGCATCCGGCTGGTGAGAAGGGGAAAGGTTGCTTAAGACAGTATACAGCGGCATGCCGACGCTCACCACGGGGCAGATTGCCGACCTGACTCTGCTCTCGCGGGACATCCACGGACATCCCGAGCTCGCGTACCAGGAGCGCCACGCGCAGGCGGCGATCGTCGCATTCCTCGAGCGCGCCGGCCACCGCGTCGAGCGGGACATCGGCGGGCTGGAGACGGCATTTCGCACGCGAGTGGGTCCGGCGACCGGTCCAGCCGTCGCTCTGCTCGCCGAGTACGACGCGCTCCCTGAGGTGGGACACGGCTGCGGTCACAACCTGATAGCGATCAGCAACGTCGGGGCCTATCTGATCGCGGCGGCGAATGCGGCGCGGCTAGAAGTGGCCGTCGAGCTCATCGGCACGCCGGCCGAAGAGAACGGCGGCGGCAAGATCGACCTGTTACGAAAGGGCGTCTTCGATCGCACCGTGGCCGCTCTCTCCTCTCACCCCGCTGGGCAGGGTGGGTGGGCGGTGAGCGGCACGGGTCTCGGCGTGGTCGGAAAGGGCGTCTTCGATCGCACCGTGGCCGCTCTCTCCTCTCACCCCGCTGGGCAGGGTGGGTGGGCGGTGAGCGGCACGGGTCTCGGCGTGGTCGGAAAGCGCGTGACCTTCACAGGCGTTGCGGCGCATGCCGGCTCGGCGCCCGAGAAGGGACGAAACGCGCTCAATGCCGTGATCCGCTTCTTCGTCGGCATCGACGGGTGGCGCCAACAGCTCGAGGTCGACTCACGCGTGCATGGCTACATCAGCGACGGCGGGAAGGCGATGAACGTCGTGCCAGCGCGAGCCGAAGCGATCTTCGGGCTTCGCGCGAAGGAGCGCGCGACGCTCGACGGCATGGTCCAGCGTTTCGGGGAGATCGCGAAAGGCGCGGCCCTTCTCACGGGTACAAACGTCGAGATCGCCGAATATCTTCCCTACTACGAGCCGGTGAAGGCAAATCTGGTGCTCGGCGACGTCATCGCTGCCGAGCTCGCGACCCACGGCGTGACACCGGAGCGCGGCATCCTGGTCACCGCATCGACGGATCTCGGCAACGTCTCGACCAAAGTACCGACGGATTGGGTGCGCTTCCCGGTCAGTGCGAAGCCGGTCCCAGGGCACTCGGTCGAGATGCGCGACGCCAGCATCAGTGACCTCGCGCACCACAACGCGATGATCACCGCAGAGGCGCTCGGGTCGACCGCCGTCCGGATCGCGACGGATAAGGCGCTGCGGGAGAGGATCGCCGCATGAACGACACGCTCCGCGGCGACCTGATCAAGCTCTCGCGGGAGATCAACGCCGACCCGGAGCTCGCGTACAAGGAGGAGCGCGCGGTCGGCCGCATCACCGCGCTGCTCGAAAAGAACGGCCACCAGGTCGAGCGGAATCTCGGCGGTCTCCCGACCGCATTCCGCGCGCGGGTCGGCCCGCCGGGGCCTGCGGTCGCGCTCCTCGCCGAGTACGACGCCCTTCCCGACGTGGGACACGGCTGCGGTCACAACCTCATCTCGATGACGATCGTCGGCGCGTTCCTCACGGCCGCCGCCGGAGCGAACGACCTCGAGACCGGCATCGAGCTCGTGGGTACGCCGGCGGAGGAGAGCGGCGGCGGGAAGATCGACCTGCTCGACAAAGGCGTGTTCAAGAACACCGTGGCGGCGCTCTTCTCTCATCCTGGCGCCGGCGGACACTGGAGCGTGAGCGAGAGGCTTCTCGGGATCTCGGTGAAGCGGGTCATCTACGAAGGCCTCGCATCGCACGCCGCCGTCTCACCCGAGAAAGGCCGCAACGCGCTGACCGCGCTCATCGCGCTCTTCGTCGCCGTCGACGGTTGGCGCCAGCACCTTCCGTCCACGGCACGGGTGCACGGGATCGTTCGTGAGGGCGGGGTCGCCTCGAACATCATCCCGTCGCGGGCGGTGGGGGACTTCGGCATCCGCGCGGCGGAGATGAACGCATTGAAAGAAATGGTCGAGATGTTCGAGAACATGGCGAAAGGCGCGGCGCTCCAGACCGGCACGAGGGTCAAGATCGAGGAGGAGATGCGGCCGTATCTTCCGGTCGAGGCGAACCCGATCCTCGGTGAGGCCCTGGCGCGGGAGCTTGTCCGCCACGGCAAATCGCCGTCCCGCGGGCACCTGGTGACCGCGTCCGGCGACATCGGGAATGTGTCGCAGAAAGTGCCCACCGACTACATCGGCTTTCCGGTCAGCGCCGAGGAGATCCCCGGACACTCACACCGCATGCGGGAGGCGTCGGTGAGCGACTACGCCCACGAGAGCGCGTTCGTCGTCATCGATGCACTCGCAGCGACGGCGCTCAAGGTCGCGACGGACAAGACCTTCCGCGAGTCGCTCCGGAAGTGACGAGCGATGTGAGCTCGCGCAATCGCGCGTCGCGCGATCGGCTGGCGGCGGTGATCGCGCGTCTCGGTGGCCGGAGCGTCGAGCTGCCGGGCGGCTGGACTGCGGCAGGTCTCCTCGCGCATCTCGCATTCTGGGACGCGTTCGGCGCGGCTCGGCTCGAGAAGTTCGCTCGCGATCGGCAACCGATGGAGTTCGGAAGCGACGCCTTGACCGAGTTGATAAACGCGGGCGGGTTGCCGCAGTGGCGGGCCACGCCGATCGCCGCGGCTGCCGACTTCGCGACGAGCGCGGCTGCGGCGATCGATCGCCTGATCGAGAGCCTTCCTGCTACAACGTTCGACGAGATCCGCACGTTGAACCGGCCGCGCCTCCTGGATCGGTCGCTGCACCGGAAAGAGCACCTCGACGACATCGAGCGCGCCCTGCGGTGAGCGGCCCAGCAACCAACGATCTCATCCACCCGGTGCCGCGCACGGAGCTTCCCAAAGGACGCATGCTCGAGTTCGACTTCCCGGGCCTCGAGATCGGGGTCGCCGAGTACGAGGAAGGGCCCACCGGCTGCACGATGTTCCACCTTCGGAAGGTGGCATCGCTTTCGATCGACGTCCGTGGAGGCTCGCCGGGCGTGAACGGACAGCATCTCGACGCGATCAACGCGATCTGCTTTGCGGGCGGATCCCTCTATGGGCTCGAGGCATCGACCGGAGTTGCCGCGGAGCTCTTCAAGATCCGCGGCTACTCGACGAAGTGGATGGACATCGCGCTCGTGTCCGGCGCGATCATCTTCGACTTCGGGACGCGTGCGAACGCCATCTATCCGGACAAGGAGCTGGGCCGCGCCGCGGTCCGCGCGATGCGGCCGGGCCGATTCCCGCTGGGCGCTCGGGGCGCGGGACGGTCGGCGACCGCGAGCCACTGGACGGGTGCGGAGCTCGCGGGGCAGGGCGGCGCGTATCGCGAGAGGGGGCTCACCAAGATCCTCGCGTTCGTGGTGGTGAACGCGTACGGCTGCATCGTCGATCGGGGCGGGAGGGTAGTCCGCGGCAAGCCGACCGGTCCGGTGCCCGGCCGCGTGCCGCGTTCGGCGAACACGACGCTCTCAGTCGTGTTCACGAACCAGAAGCTCGATCGGTTACAGCTTCAGTCGATCGGCAGGCAGGTGCACGCCTCGATGGCGCGCGGGATACAGCCGTTCCATACGCGCTGGGACGGCGACGTGAACTACATGGTGTCGACGCAGGAGGTCGCGAACGACGATCTCGATGAGGTCACGCTCGGTGAGCTCGCGTCGGATGCGATGTGGGACGCGATCCTTACAAGTTACGACCCGTAGAGCTGCTAGCCGGCGAGCTTCACGCTTCCGCAGGAGAGTCCCCAGTAATGCTCCTGGTCGGCGGGCATCGCGTAGCGGACGCCAACCTCGATCACCGATCGCGACGTCGACCACAGGACGAGCCGCGACCTTGTCGACCAGTGGTGGACGTCTTCGACAGCGTCCCACTGGAAGTCCGAGGTGTAATCAGACACGGCTCGCGCGACGAGCTCGGTCGCATCCTTGCGCGTCCGGCATTCGATCGCGTTCCCGTGGCGGACCGAGCCGCCGAAGAGGAACATCGCGGGCTTGCCATCCTCTTCCACACGCCGCAGATCGTTGTCGTCGTAGACGAGGAAGCTCGTCCACGTCGTCGACGCGCCGCGTCCGACCGTCACGATCGCGTCGTCGCAGCCATCCCCGTTCACGTCAGCGATCCCGATGAGCGGATTCGCCTCCGAGACGTCGTTCGATCCGAGCGTGGCGTCATGGACGGTGCCACTCGCGAGAGTGAGTCGCGCGAGGATGATCGCGTCGCGAGGAGCGCCCGGCGGGCGCGCGAAGAACTGCAGCCGGTCCACCTTGCCGTCGCAGTCGAAGTCCGCCTGAGCCGAGGCGAGACTCGCGCCGACCGGTGACGAGTTCGCCGTCGGGACGACGGCTGCGGTCGGGGTGGGGACGGACGTGGACAGGCTCGGAGCTGTGCCGCCGTCGGCGCCACCCGGAGTTCCGCCGATTGACGGCGTCGATATTGGGGTCGTCGCGACTGCAGCCGCGCATGAAGCCAAAAGTAGTGTCGCCGCGATCGGTAGCAGGTGCCGCACGCTCATAAGCGTGCGCCACCGGTGTTAATGCGTCGTCAGAGTTGTCGCCGATCGAACTACTAGCGCTGGCGCTGCGTCTGCTACCGCTCGGCGATCGGCACCCAGCGCTTCCCGGACGGGCCGGTGTACTCGGATTCGGGGCGGATGAGCCGGTTGTCGCCATGCTGCTCCATGATGTGCGCGCACCAACCGGCCATCCGGCCGACCGCGAAGATCGAGGTCCCGAGGTCGGCGGGAATCCCGAGGAACGTGTAGGTCGTCGCCGCGTAGTAGTCGACGTTCACCACGTTGACCTTCGCCGCCGCCGCAGGCGACATTTTGGGCCGCTGCCGTTCGATCTCAGCGGCGAGACGTTCTTGGATCTCGAAATACTTTGGCCCCTTCCAATCCTTCGAGAGCTCCTGGGCGAACTTTCGGAGGAACTTGGCGCGCGGATCCTCGGTCTTGTAGACGCGATGGCCGAAGCCGGAGAACTTGTATTTCGAGGCGATCGCCTTTTCGACCCACGATTCCGTGCGCTCGGGCGCACCGATCTCATCAAGCATCTTCATCGTCCCGTCGGTTGCGCCGCCGTGCAGGGGTCCTTTCAATGCGCCGAGTCCCGCGGTCACCGCGGCATGCATGTCGGCATTCGTCCCGGCCGCGATACGCGCAGCAAACGTCGACGCGTTGAGACCGTGCTCGGCTTGCAGGATGAAGCAGGTGTTCAAGACCTCGGCCGCGCGGGGATGGTCGAGGCCGGCCATCTTGGCAAAGTTCGCTGCGTGGCCGAGCGTTGGATCCGGCGGGACCGGCTGCTCGCCTCGTCGTCGGCGGATGTAGGTCGCGAGCATTGTCGGCAGCTTGGCGGTGAGACGAATCGCCTTCGCGTACTCGGCCTCGCGGGAGTTATCGCCCTCGGCCGGGTCTTCGGCGGCCGACGCCGAGACGACGGTGCGGAGCACGTCCATGCCCGTCCCGGTCTCGGACATTTCCTGGAGGATCCCGCGGAGGAACGGTGACAAGCTGCGGTGCTTGGTGAGCTCGGCCTTGAAGTCGCGGAGGTCCACTTTGTTCGGAAGTTCGCCATTGAGCAGGAGATACGCGACCTCTTCGTACTCGGCCTTGCCGGCGAGCTCTTCGATGCGGTAGCCACGGTACTGAAGGAAGTTATCGCTGACCGAGCAGATCGCCGTCGTCGTCGCGACCACGCCCTCGAGTCCGCGCGGAGCCACCTTTTCCCGCTCGACGGCCACGAACCGAGTGTCGCACAACCGTTTCGACCTCTTTGGGTTACCGAAGGTCACGAGGACTAGGACTTGCCACTCCAAACGGCCGGCGGTACAGTCCCCGCTGGACGGTCAGGCAGGCTAAACCGCCCGGGGAGGACGAAACATTCGTCAGGCGCGCGCGTTATGGACTGACGCGCGCTCAAGTTGTTAGCCCCTCATCCCACCCACCAGCGGAGGGCGGCGGCCGGAAGGCCGGCGCCCTTTCGCTATGGTTTCGGGCCTTACTTTTGAGAACAGGAAGGGTGCGTCGCTGATCACACGCCTGCGCATGGGCCCTCGTCGCCGAGACCCCGTTTCACGCGATCGGTACCGTGCGATCGCTCGGGGTGCGGGCGTTCGAGCTCCGGCGCGTCCCCGATGGATCGACGCGGCTCTCGTCGGCGCGCTCGCCATCACTTTGCTCATCGCACTTCCGCGCGCGGCCGCGGCGGTCGGCGCCGGCTTCGAGCAAGTCCTGACGTCGATCCAATCGGCCATCCCGCTTCTCCAAGGACGCAGCTCGATCGACCTTCCAGCGGGCGGTAGCTCGAGCGTCGGCGCCGCTCCCATCGCCGATTCACTACCGGCGTACACGCGCGACCCGCAGCTTCAGCTCACCGGGAAGGTCCCATCGTTCGCGGTGCAATCGGGCCGCAGCCTGCAGATCGTGCTGAACGGTGCGGTCATCACGACGACGCCCCTCGACGCGAGCGGCGCATTCAGCGCAACGCTCGCGTTGAAAGATGGCCCGAACGCGGTGGGCATCGCACTCGTCGCCGATCGCGACGTGGTCGCGGCCTCCTCGTACACGGTCGTGCTCGACCGCACGCCCCCGACGCTCACGGTCGCGCAGCCTGCGGCGGGCAGCACGGTCGACGCGAAAAACGTCATCGTCTCCGGAACGACCGAGGTCGGCTCGACCATCACCGTGAACGGACGCATGGTCGTGCCTGCTCCAGACGGTGGATTCACGGACTCTTTCACCGCATCGGCTGGTTCGGTCCCCATCACCATCGTGGCGCGCGACCGCGCGGGGAACGAAACGACGCAGAAGGTCACGGTCGTAGCGCAGCTCGTCTCGCCATCGGCGACCACGGCGGCCGTCACCGTCACTCTCGACAAGACGACGGCTCGTCCTGGTCAGATCGTGCTCGCGACGGTTTTCGTCAGCGGCACCACCGGACCGCGCGCGGGGGTGCTGGTCACGCTGTCAGTCGGTGTTCTCCAGATCGGCACCGCCGTGACCGACAGCACCGGCATGGCGCGCGCGGCCTTCGCGGCGCCAGCCGCGGAGGGCGATGTGAACATCGTCGTGCTCGCCGCCGGCTCATCCGGAAGGGCCTCACTTACCGTAAGCGCGCGCTGAAGCCGATACTCGCGCGAACGTGAGCGACGCGAACCTCGTCCTGTTTTCCCTGCTCGGCGGCACCGCGCTCCTTCTGTACGGAGTGCGCTTCGTGGGAGACGGCCTGCAGCGGGCGGCGGGCACGCGCCTTCGTCACATCCTCTCCACGCTTACCGGTAACCGCTTGAAGAGCCTCCTCGTCGGGGCGGGTGTCACGGCGGTGCTGCAGTCCTCGAGCGCGACGACCGTGATGCTGGTGGGGTTCGCCTCCGCCGGCCTGCTCACGCTTCGGCAGACGATCGGGGTGATCCTCGGAGCGGACATCGGCACAACCGTCACCGTGCAGCTTCTCGCCTTCGACCTGCTCGAGCTGTCGCCGCTCGTCGTCTTCGTCGGGTGGGTCCTCTACGTCGCTGGCCACGGGACCGTGCGTTACGTGGGGCAGGCGATCCTCGGCTTCGGGTTCCTGTTCCTGGGCATGAAGCTCATCCACGATGGGACCGCGCCGCTCGCCACGAACGCGCTGTTCGCGGATCTGCTCGGCGCCCTCACCGACCAGCCACTCCTGCTCGTCCTGATCTCCGCGGTGTTCACCGCGCTGGTGCGCTCGAGCGCGGCGGTCATCGGCCTCGCTCTATCGCTCGCGTCTTCCGGGCTCATGCCGCTTGTGGGCGCGATACCGATCATCTTCGGCGCCAATGTCGGCACGGCGGCCACAGCCGTGATCGCCGCGGTCGGCCAGAACGCCGAAGCGCGTCGCGTGGCCGCTGCGCACGCCGCCTTCAAGATCGTCGGCGTCGCGATCTTCTTTCCGTTCATCGGACCGTTCGCCGATCTGGTCCGCGCGACCTCACCCGACGTGCAACGACAGATCGCGAACGCGCACACGATCTTCAACGTTGCCCTGGCCTTCCTCTTCTTGCCGTTTTCGGGCGTAGCGGCCGATGTCGTGACGCGGCTCATACCCGAAGCTCGTCGCGCCGCCACCGGGCCGATGTATCTAAATCCGGCGGTCCTCGACACGCCTGCAGTCGCGCTGGGCCAGGCCCTCCGCGAAGTCCTCCGCATGGGTGACGTCGTCCTTCAGTCGCTCCGCGAGACCCGAGTCGTACTCGAACGCGACGACATCGCGCTCATGCGCGAGATCATCGCGCGCGACGACCTCATCGACCGGCTCGAGGAGGACATCAAGCAGTACCTCGTGAAGCTGAGGGAGCATTCGCTCACCGAGGAGCAGGCGGAGCGCGAGACCGCGCTCATCTTCGTGATCGTGAATCTCGAGGAGATCGGCGATGTCATCGACAAGAACCTCATGGAGCTCGCCGAAAAGAAGATCCGGGGCAATCACGTTTTCTCCGCGCAGGGCTGGCGCGAGATCGCGGATCTGCACGCGAAGGTGGTCGAGAACCTCGAGCTCGCGATGGGCGCGCTCGCGTCCGGCGATCGGGAGGTCGCGGAGAAAGTGATCAGGCACAAGTCCGTCGTGAACACGATGGAGCGCCAGCTCCGCGCCGCGCACATCCAGCGGCTGCACGAGGGCCTGCGTGAATCGATCGACACCTCGAGCATCCATCTCGACCTCCTCGCGTCGTTCAAGCGTGCGAACTCGCTCGTGACGGGCATCGCCTACGCGGTGCTCGGTCAGCACGATGCCTGATCACTATCAATCTCGGACTTCGTCCGAGACACGCCGCAGGCGCATTGGGTTCAGTCGGCCCGGCAAAGCCGGGTCTCCTTCACGCTTTGAACATCAATCTCGGACTTCGTCCGAGACACGCCGCAGGCGCATTGGGTTCAGTCGGCCCGGCAAAGCCGGGTCTCCTTCACCCTTTGACTAGCGGGCACGCTTTCGTCGGCACGTCGGGATGGTCGTACACCTCCTGGAAGCCGGTCTTCTATCCGCCGGAGGTGAAGCCAAAGGACTTCCTCCGCTACTACGCAACGCGCTTCGGGACGCTCGAGATCAACTACACCTTCAACCACCTGCCGACCGAGAAGAACATCGCCGCCTGGCGCGAGGCGACTCCGCCGGATTTTCTCTTCGCGCTCAAGGCGTCGCAGCACATCACGCACGTGCGCCAGCTGCAGGGCCCGGCCGAGACGCTTCCGATCTTCTTCGATCGCGCGCGGCCGCTCGGCGATCGGCTCGGCCCGGTCCTGTTCCAGACGCCGCCCTGGCTCAAGCGCGATGACGAACGCCTCGCTGGATTCCTCGCGTCACTCCCACGCGATCTCCGCGCCGCCCTCGAGGTGCGCAACCCGTCGTGGTATGTCGACGATGTGTATGAGCTTTTGCGTACGGCCGGTGTCGCCCTGGTGCACGCCGAGGGTGAGAAGGCACCGTCGCCCGTCGAGTCGCTCGGAACCACCGCGCCGTTCGCGTACGCGCGGCTGCGCAAGCGTGAGGGCTACACCGCGGACGAGGTCAGGGAGTGGGCCGCACGCTTTCGGCCGATGCTCGAGGCCGGCACCGACGTGTACGTGTACTTCAGACACGACGACACCGGCGCGAACGCGCTCTCGGCCGAACGGCTGCGCGACCAGCTCGCCGCCTAGGATCGGCTGGTGAAGACGCGGTCGCTCGCGATCTCGGTCGCGCTCGGCAATCTGCTGGTGCCGCTGAACTCGACGATGATCGTCGTCGCGCTCCCGCAGGTCGCGCGTGATTTGAAAGTCGACGTCGCGGAGACCAGCTGGATCGTGACCTCGTACCTCATCGCGATGGCCGCGCTCCAGCCGATCGCCGGCCGGGTGGGGGACCGGCTCGGCCGCCGCAACGTCATGCTCGCCGCGCTTGTCTACTTCGCGGTCGCGTCGGCCGGCGCGGCCGCGGCGGGCTCGATCCTTCTCCTCGCCGTATTTCGGATCAATCAGGCGATCGCGGCCGCCGCCCTCGTGCCGAACGGCCTCGGCCTCTTGCGCGAGGCGATCCCGAGCGGCCGGCGCGGCGCCGAGTTCGGGATCGTGAGCGCCGCCACGGCGGTCGGCGCGACCGTCGGTCCGCTCGTCGGCGGGTTCCTCGCGGCGGTCGACTGGCGCTGGATCTTCATCGTCAACGTGCCGCTCTGCGCGGCCGGGCTCGCGCTCTCGTGGCGCGTGCTTCCGCAGCGTGGCGCACGCGAGACCGCGCGGTTCGATCTCGTCGGCGCGGTTGGTCTCGGCCTGGTCCTGCTCGCGGCCGCGTGGGTCCTGGTCTCGCTCGGCCGCGCGGTGGATCCAGTGACTGTGGCGATAGGCGTCGCCGTGTTACCAGCCGCGGTCGCGCTCCTGCGGTACGAGTCGCGTCATCCGGATCCGGCGCTCCCGCCGTCGCTCTTTCGGATTCGCGCCTTCGCGGCGGCGTGCGCGACCGTCGCTTTTCAGAACCTCGCGATGTACGGGACGCTGCTCGCGCTTCCCGTGGCGCTCGCCGGCGCGAGCGTGCGGAGCGGGATCGCGCTCGCCGCCTTCTCGGGCGGCTCGATCATCCTCGCGCCGCTCGGAGGCCGCGCCGCCGATCGCTACGGACCGCGCCTGCCGACGTTCGCCGGCGCCCTCCTCCTCGGCGCTGGACTCACCCCGCTCGCGATCTCGGCGGGCCAGCTTCCGCTCGAGCTTCTCGCGGCCACGCTCGCGTTCGCCGGCGTCGGGCTCGCGCTGACGTTCCCTTCGATGCGGCTCGCGGCGGTCGAGGTCGTTCCGGAGCGGTATGCGGCGCTGGCATCGGGCGTGTTCTCGACGAGCCGCTACTTCGGGGGAATGCTGGGATCGATCGCCATCGCGATCGCGCTGGCAGGGACCGCCTCGACCGAGTCGCTGCGCGCGCTCTTCTGGCTCTTCACCGCGGCGGCCTTCGCGGCGGCGATCCCGAGCCTCGCGCTGCCCGGGCAGGGCATCGCACATCAAGAGCCGATCTCGGAGGAGGTCGCGGGCTAGGCCGTAAGACGGCGGACGATGCCGGCCGACCCGTCGACCTCGAGCGGCTCGCCGTCGACGAGGGTCGAGAGCGCGACGGACGTGCCCACCACCGCGGGAATGCCGAACTCGCGCGCGACGACTGCGGCATGCGACAGCGGGCCGCCGACCTCGGTGACGACCGCGGCCGCGCTCGTGAACAGCGGGATCCACGACACGTTCGACGACTGGCACACGAGGACGTCGCCGTGCCGGAACTTCGCGAAGTCCTCGAGGTTGCGCACCAGGCGTGCCGGCCCGCGTGCGACGCCGGCCGACGCCGGAGCCCCACGCAGCGCGCGCGCCGGATCGTCCTGCACCTCGCGATAGAGCAGGTGCCATGTCGGTCCGGCCTTCGGGCCGAGGCCGGCGTCCGGGTCTCCGATCGTCTCTGGCGCTTCGAGGCGCCTCCACCGCTCTTGCTCCGTCTCGCGCTCGGCGATCAGCGAGGAGAGATCGCGTGGCGCGCGCAGCGCGTCACGGACCTCGTCGAGATACAGCAGGAAGATCTGCTCGCGGTCGCGAAGGACGCCGTCGCGCACGAGACGGGTCCCAAAAGTTCGCGCCGCGCGGCCCATGTTGGCGTGGTTGCGGCGGTCGAGCCAGTAGTTGTGTTCCTCGGTGAGCGGGCCGGTCGCGCACGCGGCCGCGAGCACCTCTTCGAACCGCGCGAGATCCTCCGGACGATCCGCCAGCGCCGTCCGGGCCTGCGCAGCGAGCTGATCTGCGCGCCCGCGAAGGCCCGACCGCCGGACCTCCGGGTCTTCCGTCGGAATGAGGAGGCGCTGCGCGATCGCGCGGATAAGGAGGGTCGGATCCTCCGCCCATGCGACCGAACCGAAGTGGTCGCCGGACGCGCCGGCCTCGCCGTGCGCGCGGAGGAAGGCATCCACCGCCCGCGCGAAGGAGGGATCGCGTGCGCCGAGCTCGTCTACCGCCGCGCCGCGGCGGATCGCATCGGCGATGATCGGCGATCGTCGCACGGTCTCGGTGAGGGCGAAGAGGTCTTTCTCCAGCTGCTGGAGCGTGATGGCGAGACCCTGCGTGAGGGCGAACGCATCCGCCTCTGATCCGCCGATCAGGGTCTTGTAGGTGTCGGCGAGCTCGTCCATGACGGCGTACGCGCCCGCCGTGACGAGCATGTGGATCCGCCACGCGCGACGATGTCGCCGCCATAGGTCATCCCACGCCGACGCCGCTTCGCCGCCGCCGAGGCCTTCGAGGGACAGCGCGCGCATCCACGCGTAGTGCTCGTTCAGCTCCGGCAAGTAGCGCTCGTCCCATTCGCGCCGCAGACGCCGGGCGAGGGTGCGGCGCTTCGCGAGCGCGACTTTCTGGTGCGCCGACATTTCGTCGGGCGGCCGAAGCGCCTTCGTCGCGGAGTACGACCGCCCGTTGAAGGTCTGCAGGCGCGCCAGCACGGGCGACCCCAGTTCCTCGTCGCGACGCCTCATGCCGTAGTTCGAGCCGTATCGGGTGTACTCCGCCGCGAGCGGAGTGACGACGTGCGTGTTGTGCGCGTCATCGCGGCGCCAGAGAAGCTTCGCGTCTTCGGGATCGTCCCAGGTGACCGGAAAGAGGCGGCGCACCGTCCCCGCGGACCCGTCGACTTCAAGGGGTTCGCCGTCGATGAGCGTGGAGAGCACGCCGCCGGTTGCCACGACGCACGGAACACCGAATTCGCGTGCAACGACTGCCGCGTGACAGAGCGCCCCGCCTATCTCGGTCACGACCGCGGAGGCCATGGTGTACAGGGGCGCCCAGGACACCGTTGACTGGCGGCACACGAGGACGTCGCCCGCCCGCATCTTCGCGAAATCCTCATCGCCGCTGATGAGACGCGCGGGCCCGCGAGCGACACCCGCCGATGCGGCCACACCTCTGAGGGCGTAAGGGTTGTCCTGGGCGACGGAGTAATCGAAGCTAACCCGCTCGATCGCCGCACCCGGCGTGACGATCTCGGGGGCGCTCGGCGGAGCGCCGATCGTCGTCGGACTCACCATCCGGCGCCACCGTGCGAGCTCGTTCCGCCGGCGTGCTACGAGATCGCGCAGCGATTCGGGCGTCCGCAGGACTTTCGCGATCTCAGGCACGTAGAGGAGGAATATCTCGTCGACCGCGTCGAGCGCCCTGTCGGCAGCGAGCCGCGCGCCGATCGCGCGCACGAATCGGCCGACGTGCGCCTGGGAGACCCGATCGATCCAGTAGTTGTGCTCCTCGGTCAAAGGCCCGGCGCTGGTCGCGGCGGCGAGGATCTCCTCGAAGCGGGCGAGGTCCTCTGGCCGGTCCGCGAGGTGCGCTCGGGCGCGCTGCATGATGTCCCTCGCGCGCGCCCTGACGCGTTCGACACGCGCGTCGGGATGCTCACCGTCCGATCGCAGGCGCTGCCCGAGCAGTCCGATGAGCTTCGCTGGGTCGGCGGACCAAGCCGGCGATTCGATATCGAAGTTCTCCTGCCCGATGTCGCCGTGCACGTTGAGGAACGCGTCGAGCTCGCGCGCGAACTCGGACCCGTCCTCGAGCCCGACGAGATTTGGCAGCGCGCGTTCGCCCTGCGCGATCGCCGCCGCGACGGCGGGAAACCGCCGGGCAGCCTCGGTGAGTGCGTGCAGGTCGCGCTCGAGGCGCTGCAAGGTCGGCGCGTTGCCCTGCGTGACCGCGAGCGCCTCGGCCCCATTCGCGCCCACAAGCGTCTCGTATGCCTGGGCGAGCTCTTCCATCACCGGATAGGCCGAGCCTGTGACGATGAAATGGATGGTCCAGATACGGTTTACTCGTCGCCACATTTCGAGCCACGCTTCGGCGAGGTCGTCTCGCGACAGTGCCCCGATCGGGACACCGCGCATCCATTCGTAATGCCCTCGCAGCTCGGGTAGATATTCGTCGTCCCATGCGCGGCGGAGGGTGCGTGCGAAGGCGCGGCGGAATGTTGCCGCTCGTGTGAGCTCGGCCGGCAGCCGATCCTCGGTCACGAGCGGTTTTTCGCTCGCGTAGAAACGGCCGTTGAATGCCCGATGCCGAACGAGAAGCGGGAATCCGATCGACCCGAGGCGTTTCCGAATACCGTAGTCGGGACCGTTTGTGATGAATTCCGTCGACAGCGGCGCGAAAACGCTGTCGAAGTGAGCGTCCTCGCGTGTCCAGGTCAGCTTCGCGTCCTCGGGGTCGTCCCACGTGACCGGGAACTGATCGGCGAGCGTCGTGATCGGGCGGCACTGCAGGAGGTGGAGCTCGCCGTCACGCAGGGCGCATTCGATGTCGACCGGACTGCCCATGACCTCCTCGAGCTGCATCGCGAGCCGGGCGATGCCCGCGATGTCTCGATCCGGCAAGACGCCGCCGTTCGCGGTGATGCGCGACGCGATCGCGAGATCGCTCTTGCGCACGGTGTAGCTGTCCGGCGTGATCGTCCCGGAGGCGATGGCGTCCCCGAGCCCGCGCGCCGCGTTCACCACGACGACATCGCGCGCGCCGCTCACCGGGTCGGCGCTGAACGCGATCGCGGAAGCGTCCGCTGGGACCATGAGCTGCACGAGCACCGCGATCCGCGGCGTTCCGGTGATGCCGCGTTGCCTGCGGTATACGGTCGCGCGGTCCGAATACACCGACCGCCAGCACTCGAGCAGCGCGTCCACGATCGCGTCGACACCGCCGACATCGAGCACGGTCTCGTGCTGGCCCGCGAACGATGCGTCGCCCGAGTCTTCGCCGATCGCCGACGACCGCACCGCGACCCGCGGCTCGCGCTCGCCAACGCGACTCGCGAGGTCGGCATACGACGCGGCGACGAGCTCCTGCAGCCGCGCCCGGGCCGCGACATCGCCATCGAGCGCGTGGCGGAGCTCGTCGAACGCCGACACGTCGAGACAGAAGCCGGGCGGCACGCGGAAAGAGGTCGCGAGACGGCCGAGGTTCGCAGTCTTTCCCCCGACCGTCGTGGCGTCCAGAGAACCGGCGTCACCCAACCAAGCGACATGCATGGCGGGCGAGTCTAGGAGTATTGCTCCGTGAGTTCGACCGTCGTGACGTTCGTGTCGGTCGCGAGCATCGTTACCTTCGCTGTCGTCGCGCAGCTCTCGCGAGCGCGCGGCCTGGCTCTGCGCGGCGAGACCCTGGTGCGTTCCCGCGGCCTCGCGCACTACGTCGCCTACTTCTTCTTTATCCCGTACGTGGTCATCGGGGTCCATCCCGGGCCGGAGCTTGACCTGCCCGAGCCTCTTCGCTGGATCGGTCTCGTGCTCATCGTCGCGGGGGTCATGTTCTCGATCTGGGCCATCGCGACGCTCGGACGGCACTACGATCTCGAGCTCGAGATCCACAGCGACCACGAGCTCGTCCGCACCGGCCCGTATCGCTTCGTGCGCCATCCCGTCTATACCGGGCTTGGGCTGCACTTCGCCGGCGCGTGCCTCGCGACGGGGAACCTTCTGCTGATCGCGGGTACGCTCCTCGTGACCTATCCGGCCCTGTACCTGCGCGCCGTGACCGAAGAGCGGCTGCTTCGAGAGCGCTTCGGCGCCGCATATGCCGAGTACGCGCGCGAGGTCGGAATGCTTGTGCCCTTGCTCTAGCCTGTGCGCGCACGTAAGGCGCGTTGGAGGAGGGACACGTGAACTGGGTAGCGATCATCGTCGCGACCGCCGCCGCAATGGTCATCGGCTTTCTCTGGTATGGGCCGGTATTCGGCAAGGCGTGGATGGCCCTTTCTGGTCGAGGAATGGGTGAAGGGGCGTCCGCCGGTCCGCTGTACGCGCTGACCGCGCTCGCGGCATTCGTCGAAGCCGTCGCGCTCAACTGGTTCATCAACGAGACCGGCTGGACCACCGGCGCGGGCGGCGCGCTCATCGGCCTCTATGCGGGCCTCGGTTTCATCGCGACCGCGTTCTTCTCGCAAGTGCTCTTCGCCGGCCGGCCACCGCGCCTATACGCGATCGACGCCGGCTATCAGGTCTTTCAGGCCGTCGTGCTGGGGGCAATCATCGGATTCCTCGGCGGCGGGAGACTCGGCTAGACCTCGAGCCCTCCCGAGCGAAACTTCCCGCTTGCTCGTTCGGGTAAGGTGACGGAAGGCATCGCGCGGGAGGCGCCTCGGGCGTGAAGGCGACGCAGGACCGGCTCCTCGATCTATCGCTCCGTCTGCTGCGGCCGGACTGGCCCTGGCCGGTGCGGTACGGCCTCGCCGTGTTCTTCACCCTCGCGGTCGCCGGGGTGAAGCTCGCGATCCCGGCGTTCGGCAGCCCCGGCCCCGATCTCTTTCTCACCATTCCGGTCGCGGCGAGCGCAGTCCTCGCCGGATTCGGGCCCGCCCTCATCGCGATCATCGGGACCACGCTCATCGCGGCGTACTTCACCCCGCCCGCCGGCTTCGCCATTTCGCTCA
>Ga0209057_1001258_pt1 | contig 20853 bp, 16 predicted proteins | sample GraSoiAngelo_146_FD_185903 | JGI IMG/M metagenome (GOLD analysis project Ga0209057, IMG submission 185903) | Grasslands soil microbial communities from the Angelo Coastal Reserve, California, USA - 14_1009_05_30cm (SPAdes) (version 2) | ecosystem: Environmental > Terrestrial > Soil > Grasslands ... | reverse complement strand
CGCCCCCCACCCCCACCCATTCCAGGGTACCCGCCGCCGGAGCGGCCCCCACGCGACTCGTCCCCGGTCGAGTCGCGGCCCTGGAGCATGTTCCGAGGGTTGTCGCTCTCTGCGGCGTTGAATGTCCACCGGCCGGAGAGATCCGGGTGCTGGGCCTGCAACGGGGTCGCGGCGGCGATCAGCAAGACGGCAGTCGTCAGTCTCATAGTGCGGGTCCTCCGGGTTTAAGAAGCAGATCCTTCGCGCCTTCGGCGCTCAGGATGACAGCCTCGCTCACTCCGCGAAACAAAAAAGAGAAACCACGCGATGACCTCTCTCTTTTTTCTCAAGGCGCCCCCGCGGCTTGTCATCCTGAACGAGCGCGCGGGACGCGCGCGAAGCGAAGGATCTGTTGTTGGGTTTCAGCCGGCGGGTCATTCGGCCCGTCGGCGTCGTGAACGTCGTGGAGCACCGCCCGGGCCACGCGACGCACCGGCTCCTCGTACCGGTCGACCAGCGTCCCGAAGGCGGCTCGATCGCCCGCAAGCGTGCGTACCACCAGGGCGACGTCGTCTTCACAACCGGGGATCATGCCCTCGGCGGCCGGTCCGGTCATGAGCGATATACGAACGGGACTGGGCGGAGGTTGACCGACGGGCCGCAGTCAGCGGCGGCGGAGTGACGCTCGTATGTCCCGGTCAGCGACCAGGAAGTGGCCGAGGATTCACTTCGGAACTGGCGCTGGGGAGAGCGTGCTCGTGCTCGAGAAGATGCGGCAAGCGTGGACGGCCGCACTCGCCGTCAGCATCCTGTGGGCGAGTACGCTGACGTTTCCGATCATGGGCCTGGTGTATTGTCTGACGATCGTTGCGCTCGACCGCATCGAGCACTGGCGCCGGGGCAGAGACCCGTGAACGACTATTGCTTGTAGAGCGCGGGGAATTGCTCCTGCAACCGTTTCAGCTTCGGCAGGTCGTTGAAGACGATATACGGCTGGTCGGGGTGGCGCGCGAGATAGTTCTGGTGATACGCCTCGGCGGTATAGAAGTGCTCGAACGGCGCCACCTGGGTGACGATCGGACCGGAGAAGACCCGGGCCTTGGTCAGCTGATCGATGTACGCCTGCGCGGCCTCCTTCTGGACTACGTTCGTGTAGAAGATCGCCGACCGGTACTGGCTCCCCACGTCCGGGCCCTGGCGGTTCAATTGGGTCGGATCGTGCGCCACGGAAAAGAAGACCCGCAACAGGTCGGCGTACGTAATCTGCGACGGATCGTAAGTGATCTGCACCGACTCGGCATGTCCGGTCGTGCCGGTGCTCACGACCTCGTACGCCGCAGTGGTCGCGCCTCCTCCTGAGTAGCCCGAGACCACTGTCTTGACGCCCCGGACGTGCTTGAACACCGCGTCCACACCCCAGAAGCATCCGCCCGCGAAGACGGCGATCTGATCCCCCTTGGTCGCCGGGATTTGTGCCTGCGCTCGGTTCCCTGCCAGAAGGCCGGCTGTCCAGACGAGAACAAGGGGGGCGATAAGCCTGCGGAATCGGTGCATGCCGAAAGCTAATGCGCTGCGTCCGCTATGGAACGGTGCGCCGGTCGCGGGTACATTGGTCGTCGTGGAGCCAACCTCCGTGTCGCCGTTCAGCGCCTGGGAAAACTTCTACGTGATCATCGGCTCCTCCGCCGCGGCGCTGACGGGTCTGCAATTCGTGGTGGTCGTCCTCGGCGCCGAGGCGCGCTCGATCGGCCCGGAGGTGGGCGCCTTCGGCACGCCCACGGTCATCCACTTCTGCGCCGCGCTGCTCGTGTCGGCGATCCTGAGCGTGCCGTGGCGCGCGGTCTCGAACGCCGGGCTCGCGCTGGGCGCCGTGGGTGTGGCGGGCATCGTGTACATGGCGGTCGTCATCCGGCGGGCGCGGAGGCAGATGAAGTACGTGCCGGTGCTGGAAGACTGGCTGTGGCACTGCGCCTTTCCGCTCGTCGCCTATGTGACGCTGCTGGTGGCGGCGCTCGTGCTGTGGCGCGATCCCCCCCGCTCGCTCTTGGTCATTGGCGCGACGGCGTTGTTCCTGCTGTTCATCGGCATTCACAACGCCTGGGATGCCGTCACCTACATCGCCACGCAGCAGCCGCAGCACGACGAGAGCGCGCCGGACCGGACGAAGGGTCGGTCTCGGAATTGACGACTCCGTGACGCCCTGAGAGGAGTATGAGAACCCTCTCATAAGGCGCGCGCGCTAGATCCGCCGTGCCGCACGTCGGCGTTACTTCCCCGAGAAGCAAACAGCGTCGTCCCACAACTCTCGGGAGGTTTCCCCCTCATGACGAAGCACCTCGCTTTCATCGCGCTCGTCGCCGCGGCAACGCCCGCGTGCGAGCAGAACCGCGACATCAGCAACCCGGCCGCGTCGTTCGAGACATCGCTCGAGGCGCAGCACGTCCTCGGCGCCGTGGAGGGATGGCGCGCCGTCTACACACTCACCAACCAGGTCGCGGGCAACGCGGTCGCCGTCTTCAATCGGGCCGCCGACGGCACTCTGGGCGCGGCCGGCACCATCGCGACGGGTGGAACGGGAACCGGCGGCAGCCTGGGCTCGCAGGGCGCGGTCGCGCTGAGCGACGACGGGCGCCGGCTGTTCGCGGTGAACGCCGGCTCGAACGACGTCTCCGTGTTCGACGTCGGCCCGACAGGGCTGTCGCTCGCGAGCCAGACGGCGTCCGGCGGCACGCTGCCGATCAGCCTCACCGCGCACGGGAGCCTGCTTTACGTGCTGAACGCCGGCGGCGCCGGCAATATCAGCGGGTTCTCCGTCGGCGCGATCGGCGGGCTCACGCCGATCGCGGGCTCCACCCAGCCGCTCTCCGGCACCAACGTGGGACCGGCGCAGGTGTCGTTCAGCCCCGACGGCCGCCGCCTCGTCGTCACCGAGAAGAACACCAATCTGCTCGATGTGTACGCCGTGGACGCGAACGGCGCGGCAAGCGGACGCGCGTCGGTGGCGTCGGCCGGCGGGACGCCGTTCGGGTTCGCCTTCGGCCATCGCAACGACGTCTTCGTGTCGGAAGCCACGGGCTCGGCCTCGTCCTATGTGCTGGACGCCGGAAATCTCTCGCTCGTGAGCGGCGCCGTGCTCACGCACCGGGGCGCGCCCTGCTGGGCCGTCGTGACCGACGATGGGCGCTTCGGCTACACCGGCAATGGCAGCGGCTCGGTTTCGGCCTTCGCCATCGCGCCGAGCGGCGCGATCAGTCTGGTCGATACGGACGGGGCGACCGCCGTTGTGAGTGGCGGGGTGAACGATATCGCCCTGAGCGGGAACAGCCGGTACCTGTACGTGCTGGGGACCGGCGCCACTCCGGCGATCTACGCGTTTCGCCTCGAGGCGGACGGGCACCTCAACCCGCTGGGGCCGATCGGGGAACTTCCCGCCGGCACGCGGGGACTCGCGGCGCGGTAGACACGCCGTCCTTGCCCCGCGAGTGAACTCGCGGCTCGGCCCTGCCCGTACACGGGCTGGATCCACGCCGCTGTCAGCGGCAGGGCCGAGTCGCGGCTTCAGCCGCGGACTCGCGCCGCCAGGCGACTCAGCGCCGCCAGGCTGCGCTCCACATCAGAGCTGGCTCAGCCCACCGTCTGCCACGAGCTCGGCGCCGACAAAGAACGTGGACTCATCGGAGGCCAGGAACACCGCCGCGTGCGCGATCTCGCGCGGATCACCGAAGCGCTTGAGAGGCACATTTTGTCGCACGCGCGCGTCGAACTCCTGGCGCGCCTCCGGGGTGAGACCGAGCCGGTCCAAGATGGGCGTGGTGATCGGCCCGGGACTGATCACGTTGACGCGAATTCCCCGATCCGCGAGGTCGGCTGAGAGCGTGCGCGCCAGGGACCGCACGGCGGCCTTGCTCGCGGCATAGACGCTGCTGGCGGGCATGCCCAGCATTCCCGCGATCGAGCTGTTGAGAATGATGGATGCGCCGCGGGCGAGGAGCGGCAGCGCCTTCTGGATCGTAAAGTAGGCGCCCTTGACGTTCGTGTCGAAGATCCGGTCGAAGTGCTGCTCCGCCGCCTCGGCGAATGGGACGAACTCGGCGATGCCGGCATTCACGAACAACACATCGAGCCGGCCGAACTGACCGCGTATCTCGTCCATGACATGGTCGAGGTGTCCCGCGACGGTGACGTCCGCTCGAACGGCGACGAGCTGATCGGCCGCCGCGAGCTCGCCGAGCTGCGACCTGGCCGACCGCAGCGTGCTCGGATCACGCCCGGTAATGACCACGCTCGCACCGGCCTTGAGAAACTCCTCGGCGGTGGCGAGGCCGATGCCGCTGTTGCCGCCGTGATCAGGGCGACCTTGCCGGCGAGGCGGCGCGCCACCGGCGCGGGCGCGGGGGACGGGGATCTCAGCGATGTGGCATGAGCGGTCATGGTGGTCCTCCGGGGTAATCCGTTGTGGTTCAATAATCATTGAACAAGGGAGGAACGCCGGACGCCGTCAAAAGGTTCAACGAGTCTTGAACAACCAGCAGCCGGGGCTAGGTTTCACACGTGCCGAAGCCCTTGCACCACCCCAAACGCAGCCAGATTGCCCTGTCGGCTGTGCTCGAGGCCTTGAGCGACCCGATCCGGCGGGTGATCGTGCAGCGGCTCTCGCACAACGGCGAACGCAGCTGTTCGGCGTTCCTATCCTACGCGTCCAAGACGAATCTCAGCTATCACTTGGCGCGCCTGCGGACCGCGGGACTCGTACGGATCCGTCCCGAGGGCACGTGCCGCATGCTGTCGCTCCGGGCGGACGACGTGGAAGCCCGGTTTCCGGGGTTGCTCCGGGCGGTGCTTGCGAGCGCGGGGGTCGAGGGAGCCCGACCCGCGCGGCGAACGAGGAGTTCGAGGGGGTCATCGTCATGATGCCGCGGCCACGCAGCCCCTCCGCGAACCGCGCCGCGTGGCGGCACGTGCGCTCGATCAGGTCGGCGAGTCCGTGCCGCCCTCCATGACCTGTCCTTAACAGGGTCCTGGGGAATAGGATCTCGGCCTCGACGTTCCCATCCTAAAGGGATGGGCCCGGCACAACACAACGCTGTAAACGTAGGGGCGCAGCATGCTGCGCCCCTACATCGATCATAGCCGGGCCCACGCTTGAGCGTGGGAATCACCGTGCAACGGAGCCCCGGTGGTGGTTCTTCCGCACCCTCATAGCGACGCGAATCACGAATCGAGCGGGGGGTCGCCCCCGGGCAGCCACATCGTGAACGTGCTGCCCGACCCGAGGGTACTCTCGACCGTGATCTGGCCGCCTTGCAGCTCGGCAAGCAGGCGCGCGATCGCGAGGCCGAGCCCGCTCCCCCCCAGGTCCCGGCTGCGCGACTGATCGACGCGGAAGAAGCGGTCGAAGATCCGCTCCACATGCTCGGGCGGGATGCCCTGCCCCGTGTCTCGCACACTCACGCCCACCCTCGTCCCGTTGGTCTCGAGCGCGAACGTAATGCTGCCGCTGGCCGTGTAGCGGACGGCGTTGGAGGCGAGGTTCAAGAGGATGTGGCGCGTCCGACCGGCGTCGCCCAGGGCCCACCGCCGCGCGGACGGCGTCGCCGACACCACGAGATCTTTCCCGACGGCCATCGCTTCCGTGATCTCCCGCACCTCGTCCACCACCGCCGTGAGGTCGAAGGGCGCGTGCGCGAAGGCCAGCTGCCGGTTCTCGCCCCGGGCAATGAGCAGCAGCTCTTCCACGAGCTTCGCCGTCTGGTCGAGGACGCGCTCCATCGCCCCGAGCGCTTCGCGCGTCTCCGCCTCGGTCCGGCCCTCGGCGGCCGCCCACTGCACCTGGGCGCGCAGGTGAGTGAGCGGCGTGCGCAGCTCGTGACTCGCGTCGGCCGTGAACGCCTGAAGTGCGCGATGCGCGCGCTCGACGCGCTCGAGCATGCGGTTGACCGAGTCCGCGAGCTCCGTCACTTCCGCCTGGCCCGTCGGGCTCGTGAGTCGGGTGCCCAGCTCCGCGGGACCGATGGCGCGGGTCTCGGCGGCGACGCGCTCGAGCGGGCGCAGCGCGCCGGCCACCGCCTGGCGAGCGCCCCGCGCCACGGCGAACCCCGCGGCGGGGAGGAGCAGCGCCGCCGCGGCCGCGAGCGCGCCCAGCGCGACGAGGTACGATTCCCGGCTCGCCACGACGTAGATGTCGAACGCGCCGGCCGCACGATGCAGCACGCGGAAGCGCCAGCGCGACCGCTGGGCGATCGCGGCGAGCAGGGCACGGCGCACGTCGTCCGGCGAGGCGCTCGCCGGCAGGCCCTCGAGCCGCCTGGCAGGCATATCGGGCGACACGAAGTAGACCTCCTGCTGCCCGCCGGCGCCGGTGGTGGTGCGGGTGATCACCACCTGGCCCCCCATGGCCACGAGCCGGTCCGCGAGCGCCGACGGCATGACGCCCCCGGGCTCGGCTGTCGAGTCGCGGTAGGCGCCGAGGAGCGACTGCGTCAGGTCGGCGGAGTGCTCGAGCGAGCGCCGCAACGCCATCTCCGCCGCCGCGGCGAACAGCGCGACCACGAGCAGCGCGTAACCCGCGAGACCGGTCCAGGCCACCCGTGCGAACCGGCGCGTGAGGACTGCACCCAGCCGACGCTCGTTCACGTGGCGGCGTCTGTTTCGAGCCGGTACCCGACGCCACGGACCGTCCGGATCGGCGCCATTCGGCCTCCGAAGCTCAGCTTCTTGCGGAGGTAGTTGACGTACACGTCCACGACGTTCGTCTCGGGATCGAACTGGTAGTTCCACACCGCTTCGGCGATCCGGGAGCGAGACACCGAGCGGCCGGCATTGCGCATCAGAAACTCGAGCAGGGCGAACTCGCGCGGGCTCAGGTCCACCACGCGCTCGCCCTGCGAGACGCGGCGCGTGAGCGGGTCGAGCACCAGATCGCCCACCTTGAGCGTGGCGTCCTTGTGCCGCAGCTCGGCGCGGCGAATCAGCGCGTGGACCCGAGCGAGCAGTTCCGCCAGATCGAACGGCTTGGTGAGGTAGTCGTCCGCGCCGCCTTCGAGGCCCTTCACCCGCGCCTCGAGCTCGTCGCGGGCGGTGAGCAGGAGGACCGGCGTGAAGACGCCCCGCGCCCTGAGCTCCGACACCACACTGAAGCCGTCCCGCCCCGGCAGCATCACGTCGAGTACGATGCAGCCGTATGTCCCGCCCAGGGCGCGCTCGAGGGCGCGGTCGCCGGTGTCGGCTTCGGTGACGCCGTAGCCTTCTTCGCGGAAGGCCTTGCTCAGGAAGCGCCGCAGCTCGCGGTCGTCCTCGACGAGGAGTATCTGCACGAGAACCAAACCTACGACGGGCAGCCGCCAAGCTCCACCGTCGACGACGACGACGTGAGGTGTCAGAGCGGGCGCGTCACGGCGTGGCGTTCCCGATCACGGCTTCCAGATCCTGGGGGGCCCGCTTGCGACACTCCTTCTTCAAGTCGTCCATGTCCGCCGCGAGGAACTCTCCCAGAAAGGAGTCCGCGGTGATCTCGAACGCCGGCAGCTCCTTCTTGGCGGAGGTGTTGGAATACAGGGCAATCACGGCGCGCTGATCGAACCTGTAGAAGGAGTAGGTCGGGTAGCGACCGAACAACCATACGTGAGCGGGCTTGCCGAAGTCGCGCGCCAGCCGCGCGAAATAGCGGTAGGCATCCGCCACCAGCGCCGGGATCAAGGGACCGTCCTCGAAATGCCTGCCCAGGGAGAAGAGGAGCTCGTGGTTCTCGAGATCGGGGAGAAACGCCTCGAGCGTGGTACCGGCGCGACCGAGGAATGCCTTGATCGCCGCGTCGTGATTCTCGCGCCAGCGGCGGGAATGGATGAAGTAGAGGGCCATCGTGGCCGACGACGCTATGAGATCGTCAAAGCGCTGCACGAACCCCGCGAAGGGAGCTACGCGGACGATGCCGAACGGGGGTTCCGGCGTGGCGCTCATCGGCTCGATGCTACCCGAGGTGGGACCGGGGAGCAAGAACGCATGTGGGCCGGGTGAGAAAGCTCTAAGAATGAGAGCGGACGCTTCCCGCGCACCCGGCTCTCCTCTAGGTTCAGACCATGAACCTCCTGTTCGCTCTCGTGCTCGCCGTGACGACGGCGCCGCTCGACACGGCAACCTTCGCGGGCGGCTGCTTCTGGTCCATGGAGCGGGCCTTCGACCAAGTCGCCGGCGTCGTCGCCGTGACCGTGGGTTATACGGGCGGCACCCTGCCGCATCCGTCGTACGAGCAGGTGTCCACGGGCCAGACGGGACACCTCGAGTCGGTGCAGGTGGTGTACGATCCCCGAAGAATCGCGTACGAGCGGCTGGTGGACGCGTTCTGGCACGACATCGACCCGACCCAGGCCGACGGCCAGTTTTGCGACCACGGCCCGGAGTACCACACGGCGATCTTTTATCGCGACTCCACCGAATACCGCGTGGCCGCGGCCTCACGCCGGGCGCTCGAGCGGCGCTTCGAGAAGCCGATCGTCACCGCGATCGTCCCGGCGACCGCGTTCTACCCGGCGGAGCCGTATCACCAGCACTACTACCGCAAGAATCCGGTGAGGTACGGCATGTATCGCGTGGCGTGCGGCCGCGACCGGCGCTTGCGGGAGATCTGGGGCGTCGCAGCCCCGTCGAGGGAGGTACAATCGAGCATGCACGACACCAAGCCGAGCGACGCCGAGTTGCGGCGGTCGCTGACCCAGTTGCAGTACCAGGTCACCCAGCACGAGGCGACCGAGCCACCGTTCCACAACGACTATTGGGACAACCACCGGGCCGGCATCTACGTGGACGTCGTCTCCGGGGAGCCGCTGTTCAGCTCGCTCGACAAATTCGAGTCGGGCACCGGGTGGCCGAGCTTCACGAAGCCGCTCGAGGACGCGAACGTCCGCGAGACGTCCGACCGGTCGCTCTTGATGACGCGGACCGAGGTGCGGTCGGCCCATGCCGATTCGCACCTGGGTCACGTGTTCGACGACGGCCCGGCACCGACGGGGATGCGCTACTGCATCAACTCGGCGGCGCTGCGCTTCATTCCGGTCGAGCGCCTGCAAGCAGAGGGGTACGAGCGCTACCTGTCGCTGTTCCAGACCGCACAGCGCTGATCCGGTCTCCGTGATCCCCGGGCTCGTGCCCGGGGTCCGTGGGGCCACGTCGGTCGGGACGGCCTAGATTCCATGCATGGCCTTCGACCCCCTCCCCCAGCAGTGCCTCGCGATTGAAGCGCCGCTCGGCCCGGTGCTCGTGGTCGCGGGACCCGGCGCGGGGAAGACGTTCTGCCTCATCGCCCGGATCAATTACCTGATCGACGCCCTCCACGTGGCGCCCGAGCGCATCTGCGCGGTCACGTTCACGAATCGAGCGGCCGAAGAGATTGCCATCCGGCTGAAGCACACGCTGGGGGAGCGTGCCGAGCCCATCACGCGAGGCACGATCCACGCGCTCTGCCTGGCGCTGCTGCGCGAGCACGCCGAGGCCGCGGGCCTGCGGAAGGGCTTCGGGGTGGCCGACGAGCAATACCAGAAGGCCATCCTTGGCCGGCTGCACGTGCCGCAGGAGCAGCGGGGCTCGCTCTTGAACCGGTTCAGCCGGCACCGCGTCCAGAAGCGGGATTACGAGCTGACGGCTGACGACGCGCGCCTGTATCGCGAGTACGCCGCCTGGCTCGCGCACCGCAACATGCTGGACTTCGACGACCTCGTCAGCAAGGCCGAGGAGCTCCTGCGCACCCACGGCGACATTGCCGATGCCGTCGCCGCACGCTGGGACTATCTGCTGGTGGACGAGTTCCAGGACGTGAACGCGGTCCAGTACGATCTCCTGAAGCGCCTGGCGGCGCCGCACGGCAACTTCTTCGCGGTCGGCGACGACGAGCAGTCGATCTTCACCTGGACGGGGGCGGACCCCTACGTCCTGGTGCGGTTCAGCCGCGAGTATGCGATCGACCGGCCCATCGTGCTCGACAAGAATTGCCGCTGCTCGCGCCAGATCTTCGAGACCGCCCGGCGGGTCCTGGCGCACAATCCGCAGCTGTTCGAAAAGCAGCTCAGCGCCGATCAGGAGTCGGCGTACGACGTGGGCGCATTCGCCTTCCGCGACGAGGAGGAAGAGGCCTCGTGGCTGCTCGACGACATCCTCGCGGACCGCACGGCGGCCGGCTTGGAGTGGGGCGACTACGCGATTCTGTACCGACGGCACAAGCTCGGCGAGTACCTCGAGGGACGTCTCGTCCGAGCGGGGATTCCCTGCCGGCTGGCGCGCGGCCGCGCGCTGGTCGAGGACGACGTCATCAAGTACGTGATGGCCGCGCTGCGGATCGTGCGCGATCCCGGCGATCCCGTCGCGCTCGAGGCGTTCGCGCGCTGCGTGCTCTCGGCGCACTTCCTTCAGGAGGTCCTTGCCTCACCCCCGTTCCCCCTGGAGGCCGATTTCCTCGCGGCCATCCGCACGCTCGCCCGGCGGCGGCCGGCGCAGGACCCCGACACGAAGAAGCTGTGGCGGCTCGTGTTCCAGGTGGAGAACCTCCGCGCCCTGCCCCGCTCGCATCGCACGCTGGCGCCGCTCGTCGATGAGATCCTCTCGCAGAGCGTCGGGCCGTACCGGAACGCGTTGGAGGAGCGGCACGACGAGCTCACGGATCCCGCCGATAGCCCCGAGGCGGTGCGGCTCGCCGCGCGGCTCGCCGGCGCGATCGCGAGCGAGCGGGACATCGTGATCGAGCCGCAGGGGGGGTTGGAGATCGCATTGCGCGGGATGCTCGCCGCCGCAGGGGTGCGGCATGTGCCGTCCGCCGCCGCTGCGCGGCGGGAGGTTGGGGAGGTTGGGGAGGTTGTGATCGGGGCACAGGATGGCGGCCCACACGGGCTCGCGCTCACGTTGTTCAAGGCCCTCCAAAACCTCCACTCCCTCGACATCCTCGATACCCTCTCCCGCTACGTCACGTTCGACCTGGAGACGACCGACAAGGACGTGGAGGTTTGCGAGGTTGTGGAGATTGGGGCGGTGCGCGTGGTGGGCGGCGACATCGTGGACCGGTTTCATACGCTGGTGCAGCCCTACCGCCCGATCACGCCCGGCGCCACCAAGGTGCACGGCTACACCGATGCGGATGTGCGGGATGCGCGATCGTTTGCCGAGGTGTGGCCCGAGTTCCGCGCCTTCATCGGCGACGACGTCCTCATCGCGCACAACGGCCAGCATTTCGACATTCCCGTGCTGCGCCGGCTCGCGGCCGGACGGGACGGCGTGGACAGCCTCGTGTTCTACGACACGCTCCCGCTCGTTCGCTCGCTCTCCCGCGACAGCGCCAAGCTGGAAGACCTCGCGCTGCGGTTCGGCATCGACGCCGGCCGGGCGCATCACGCGTTGGACGATGCGGTCACGCTGGCCCGGGTCTATCGCGAGCTCGAGCGCCAGCGGGGTATCCGGGCGCGCAAGGCGGTGCTAGTTAACCTGCTTGACTACCTGGGACTTGCCTTCGCGTTGGAGCAGGGAGCGGGGAGCAGGGAGCAGGACATGTTGTTCAAGCTCGCGAAGTTCTATACGCTGGGTCGATACAGCGACGCGCTGGCGTTCTACGAGATGGAGCGCGGGCGCACCGGGGCAGCCACCACGCCTCCCGTCGACGAGGTGATCCGGCGGCTCGGCGGGCGCGCGCTCATGACGCGCCTGCGGGCCGAGCCCGACCCCGCTCAGCGCTATCCCGCGGCGGTCGCCCGCCTGCGCGCATTGATCGATGGCGACCCTGCCTCGACTCTCTCCGACAGCATCGATCGCCTGCTCGAGCGGGTCGCGCTCTCCACGTCGGAGGGCATCGAAGTCGCGCCCGATCGCATCAACCTGCTCACGCTGCATTCGACCAAGGGGTTGGAGTTTTCGCGCGTGTACATCGTGGGAGTGGAGGATTACCAGATTCCCGGGCTGCGCGAGACGAAGGAGAATCGGCAGGCGGAGATCGAGGAGGCGCGCCGCCTCCTGTACGTGGGGATGACGCGGGCGCGCGAGCGACTGGTGCTCACCCGGGTCGAGCGGCGGTTCGGGATGGAGGCGGGGGGCAGCGGGTTCCTCGACGAGATGGGGTTGACAGCCGGGACTGATGTGGGCGCTGGCTCCTTCCCGGGCGCCCGCCCATTATAGAGGCTCCGCTCCCTTCGGAGCCCCCGTTGGCCGATTCGGTTGCCCGCCTAAGGCTCGCGCTCGCGGACCGCTACACGATCGAGCGCGAGCTGGGCCGCGGGGGCATGGCCACCGTCTACCGCGCGAGCGACGTGAGGCACCACCGCACGGTCGCGATCAAGGTGCTCCTCCCTGAGGTGGCGTCGCAGCTCGGACCCGACCGATTCTTGCGAGAAGTCGAGATCGCCGCGAGTCTGAATCATCCGCACATCCTCCCGCTGTACGACTCCGGTGGCGCCGAGGGGTTCCTCTTTTACGTTATGCCCCACGTCGAGGGCGAGTCGCTGCGCGACAAGCTCGAGCGCGAGAAGCAGCTCTCGGTTGAGGAGGCCCTCGGCATCACGCGGCAGGTCGCTTCCGCGCTCGGCTACGCGCACGCCCGTAACGTGATCCATCGGGACATAAAGCCCGAGAACATCCTGCTGCACGAAGGCGAGGCGATGGTCACCGACTTCGGAATCGCACTCGCAGTGAGCGCCGCGGCGCATGAACGTCTGACGCAGACGGGGATGACCGTGGGGACGCCGGCCTACATGAGTCCCGAGCAGGCCACGAGCGAACGAGGCTTGGATGGTCGCAGCGACGTGTACAGTCTTGGCTGTGTGTTGTATGAGATGCTCGCCGGCGAGCCCCCGTTCACCGGACCAACGGCGCAAGCGGTGATCACCAAGTGCTTGGTCGATCCCGTGCCGGCGGTGCGACGGCTGCGCCCCGCCGTGCCGCCGGGCGTCGAGCACGCGTTGACGAAGGCGCTCGCCAAGGTCCCGGCCGACCGATGGGCGTCGCCGAACGCGTTCGCCGAGGCGCTCACCGCACCGGCCTCCGCCCGGGCGCCGTCCGTCGCGGTCCTGCCGTTCCTCAATCTCAGCGCGGACCCGGAGAACGAGTACTTCGCCGACGGGATCACGGAAGACGTCATCGCCCATCTATCGAAGATCCGCGCCCTCAAGGTGATCTCACGCACGTCGGTGATGGCGTTCAAGCAGCGCGAGCAGAGCTTGAAGGAGATCGGGGCGAGACTCGAGGCCGCGACACTGCTCGAAGGCAGCGTGCGGCGGGTCGGCGATCGGGTGCGGATCGTGGCGCAGCTCATCGACGCGCAAGCCGACCGACACCTCTGGGCGGAGACGTATGACCGTCAGCTCACGGATGTGTTCGCCATCCAGACGGACGTGGCGTTGCACATCGCGGCCGCGCTCGAAGCCGAGCTGTCTCCCGATGAGAAGTCCCGGCTGCACAAGGAGCCCACCGGCGATCTGCTGGCCTATCAGCTCTATCTTCAGGGCCGGCATTGTTACTTCAGGTATACCGAGGAAGGCGGTCGCAAGGGGATCGAGTACTTCGAGCAGGCGATCGCCAAAGACCCCGATTACGCCCTCGCGTACGCGGCCCTGGCCATGGTCTATACGGAGCTCGGGGAGGCCGGGGCGATGCGGCCGGACGAGGCGTACGCCCGAGCCAAAGCAGCCAGCGCGACGGCGCTGGCCCTCGACCCCGAGCTCGGCGAAGCGCATTGCATGCTCGCCTTCATCAAGGCGGTGTGCGACTTCGACTGGGTGGGCGCCGAGCAGGAGTTCAAGCGGGCGCTGGAGCTGACGCCCAACAGTGCCGACACGTACGACCTCTACGGCCGCATGTGTTTGGCGGTGGAGCGGAACGACGACGCACTCGCGATGGAGCGACGCGCCCAGGAACTGGACCCGCTGGCCCATCGGGCGGACGTCGCGCGGGCGCTGCTCCGGGCGGGACGGTACGATGAGGCGTTGCAAGCGGCCACCCGCGCGCTCGCGCTCGATCCCCATTACGCTCGCGGGCATGCGACGCTCGGGTGGGCGTATCTGAAGAAGGGGATCGTCGCACCGGGCCTGGCGGAATTGGAGACCGCCGTGTCCCTCTCTCCAGGCGATACGCTGTGGCTGGCACAGCTCGGCCAGGCGTACGGAATCGCGGGTAACCTCGAGAAAGCCCGCGAGGTGTTGCGGCAGCTCGAAGAGCTGTCCCGCCAGAGATTCGTCTCACCGTATCACATGGCGGTCGTCTATACCGGTCTCGGCGAGCAGGAACGGGCGATCGATTGGCTCGAGCGAGCCTACGAGGGGCGATCAGGGCCTGTCTACAGCATCAAGGGGTCGTTCCTGTTCACGGCACTTCGCGCGCACCCGAGATTCGTCGCGCTCCTCAAAAAGATGAACCTGTCGCGGGAACTTCCCCAGGATAAGGTTCATTAATGAAGCATGACCGCGTATGGCGCTCACTTCCGCCTGATAGCCCGGGGGCTGGCCGATTACCTGGCCGGCATCGACCCCAGCGCCGTGGGGCTGGTTGGAGCACTGCTCATACTGATCCGTAGCCGAGGGCGGCCTTAGTCTAGGCCCAGGATCCGCTTCACCGCCAGCTTCAGCTCTCCTGCCGTCACGGGGTCGCGCCAGTGGGGGCCCCCGCCGTGGTCCGGCGTCCCGAAGACCGTGATGCGCGCCAGCAGGCCGTGGTGCCGCGCTTCGACGTCCGCCAGCATGGAATCCACCTCGTGTCGCACCGTCGCTTCCGGTGAGCGGGTGTAGATCACGAAGCGCGTATCCAGATCGGCGAAGTAGCGGAGGAACACCTTCAGCGGCGGTCGCGGATCATCGGCGTCCGAGCCACGGAAGGTGGAGTAGTGCATGATGATCAGGTCGGGATGGAAGCTCACGACCTCGTCGTAGCGGTGCCACCCCGGACCTCCTGATTCCTTCTGTCGCACGATCGGCAAGTCGGCCAGGATGTCGCTGATCACGTCCGCATTCGTGCCGCTCGCCCGGATCGTCTCCTCATCGTACACGCGATCGGGGTGCGTCGAGTCCATCATGATGACGAGCGGACGATGGGCGGCGCGCCACGGGTGCCATGCCCAGAGAGCGGCGAAGCCGAGAGCGGCGGCGACGATCGCCGTGAGCGCGCGCCGGCTGCGTGACCGACCACGACCCGAGGGTGGGGCGACCTGCGCGGCCGTCGCCGACAGCGCTTCCGCGAAGGCGGCGGCGGAGGCGAACCGGTCGGCCGGCGCCTTTCCCAGCGCCTTGGCGAGCGCCGTCTCAACCGCCGCAGGGACGTCACTGCGGACGACGGTGAGCCGGGTCGGCGGCTCGGCGAGGATCTTCGCGATCACGGCGCGTGCGGTCGGGCCGGTGTGCGGCGGTTCTCCCGCCAGCATCTCGTACAGCACCGCCCCGAGCGAATAGACGTCACTGCGCGCATCCAGCTGGCGGTCGCCCGCGGCCTGCTCGGGACTCATGTACGCCGGCGTGCCCACGGACAGTCCCGTTGCGGTGAGCCGCTCGCCCGCCTCTTGAAGCACGGCGAGGGCGATCCCGAAGTCCGCCACCATCGCCTCGCCCTCGTGTAGCAGGATGTTCTCGGGCTTCACGTCGCGGTGGATCACCCCCTGGCGGTGCGCGTAATCGAGCGCGCTCGCTACCTGCTCGGTGATGCGCAGGGCCGCATCGAGCGGGAGCTGTTGCTCCCGCTCGAGCTTCGTCCTGAGCGACTCGCCGCGGACGTACGGGACGACGTAGAATAGGAAGCCATCGGCTTCGCCCGAGTCGATCAGGGTGAGGATGTGGGGATGGTCGAGCCGGGCGGTGATGGCGATCTCCCGGAGAAACCGCTCGGCACCGAGCGCGGCCGCGACCTCGGGTCGCAGCACCTTGAGCGCGACGGGCCGGTCATGCTTCAGATCGTGGGCCAGATGGACCGTGGCCATGCCGCCCCGACCCAGCTCCCGCTCGATGCGGTAGCGACCAGCCAGAGCCGCGGCGAGACGCGCATGGTCGGGAGCTACCACGGACCCGTCTTCCGATCCGGTGCCTGCTCCTCTAGCTGCAGCGCCGGCGCCCCCTGCCGCCCGAGTTGCTGATTGAGCGCCGGCAGCTCGGCGGCGAGCACCTGCCGCCAGCGGCGCACGGCACCCGCCACGCGCTCGCGCTGTGCGGTAAACACGGCCCGCGCCTGCTGGCTCGGCTCGCGATCGGCGCTCTCCACGGCGGTCTCGAGCCCGGCCAGCTCGTCGGCTGCGGCACCCGCCGCGCGCGAAAGGCTGTCGGTCAGGCGCTCGAGGGCGGTGAGCGAGCCCCGCGTCGCGCGATCGACCGAGCGGCCGGCGAGGACACGGACCTGGCCGCGCGCACTGCGCAGGCTGCCCGCGAGCGCGTGCTGCTCCGCCATCGCGTTCCAGATGTCGAGGCCGAGCCGCAGCTGGGCGACCAGCGCGGAGTCGGCGATGTGGACCCGCGGATCGAGCTCGACGCGCATGGTCCGCGTGTACGTTCGCTCCCCGACGCCGAGCCGGACTTCGTAAAGCCCCGGCAAGACGAGCGGCCCCTGCGGCTCCGCGACCGTTCCCTGACCGGCGATGGCGGCAATGCTGTAGCCGTAGCGCGCGGCGGGCGGCGGTGGGTAGCGCAGGTCCCACACGAAGCGGTTCAGCCCGACATTCCGCGTCGGCGGCTCGAAGCGCGGCAGCCATTCGTCGGCGATTTGCGGCGGCTCCGCGGGCGGCGTCGCGCGGTCGTCGCTCGAGAAGCGGCGCACCACGCCGCCACGCGCGTCGCGAACCTCCACGGTCACGGGACCCGGGGTTGCCGCTCGCAACAGATAGTCGATCACCGCGCCGGCCGGCGGGTTGGTCCCATGCGGCTCTTCGGGGGGCAGCGGTGTGTCGTTGCTGACGCTGCGGCGCAGGCGGACCGCCGGCGCCGGAGCAAAGAGATAGACGGGAGCGCGGAGGGCGGAGTCGTCCAGCTGATGCAGGGGCGTGACGTCGTCGAGCACCCAGAACGAGCGGCCATGCGTGGCCGCGATCAGGTCGCGGCCGTGGACCGCGAGGTCGCGCACCGATGCCACCGGCAGGTTGAGCTGCAACGACTGCCAGTGGTCGCCGTCGTCGAACGAGACGTACACGCCCGTCTCGGTGCCGGCGTACAGCAGCCCCCGGCGCTCGGGATCGGCTCGAACGGCCTGCACGTACGCCTGCGGCGCTATCCCTGAGTCGGCGCGCGTCCAATGCGTGCCGCCATCGCGGGTCCTATAGATGTAGGGCGCGAAGTCATCCACCCGGTGACGGTCCACGGCAGCGTACGCGACGGCCGTGTCGAAGGGCGACGCCTCGAGCAAACTGATGGTGCTCCAGGGCTCGAGGCCCTGGGGCGTCACGTTCTGCCAGTGCCGACCCGCGTCGCGAGTGCGGTGAATCAACCCGTCGTCCGTCCCGACCCACAGCAGGCCCGCGGCGCGCGGCGACGGAGCGATGGTGTACACCACGCCGTAGCCCCGCGCGGCGGCGTTCGCGACGGTGGTCGGGCCCGTGTCGGTCGCTGCCCGCCGGCCGTCGGCACCGGTCAAGTCGGGGCTGATCGACTCCCAGTGGAGGCCGCCGTCTCTGGTGCGCAGCACCATCTGGGCGCCGAGGTACAGGGCGTGCCGGTCGACGCGATCGAACACCAGCGGCGACGTCCACGTGAACCGGTATTTCCATCCCGGCAGCGGCTGCCCGAAAGTGGACACTGGCCAGGGTGAGATGTCCTGCGACTGGCCGGTGCGCCGGTCGAAGCGATGCACGCCGCCGTAGGTGTCTCCGCCGTAGACGACGTCGGGATCCAGCGGTTCGGGGGCGAGGTAGCCGCTCTCGCCCGCGCCCACGGGCGCCCAGTCTCGGAACGTGATCTCCCCGAAATCGCTCCGGCTGGCCACGCCGGCGGTGCCCGCGTCCTGCTGTGCGCCGTACACACGGTAGGGGAACGCGTCGTCCGTGACCACGTGGTAGAACTGCGCCGTGGGCTGGTTGTACCAGCTGCTCCAGGTGCGGCCGCCGTCGAGCGTGATCACCGTGCCCTGGTCGCTGCCCACGACCATGCGGGTCGGGCTCGTGGGATCGATCCACAGCTCATGGTAATCATCTCCACCGGGCTGTCCCTTGAGCACACCGAACGTCTTGCCGCCGTCGGTGGACTTGAGGAGCGCCACGTTGGGCACGTACACGACGTCGGGATTCTGGGGATCGACCGTGACGCGGCAGAAATACCAGTTGCGGTTCGTGAGCCGCGGATCGCTCCCCGCGAGCCGCCAGGACGCGCCGCCGTCGTCGGAGCGATACAGCCCTGCGTCCGTCTTGGCGCCGATCAGCGCATACACCCGGCCCCCGCGGCCGACCGCCAGTCCGATGCGGCCGACCGTGCCCGCCGGAAGACCGTGTCCGGTGAGCGGCGTCCACGTGACCCCGCCGTCCGTCGACTTGTACAGGCCGCTCCCGGGTCCTTCGTCCGGCGGATACTGCTCCCACGGCGTGCGGCGCGCCTGATAGAGCGCGGCGTACACCACCTGGGGATCGGCGGGATCCGCCGCCAGATCGATGGCGCCGGTATCAGGATCCTTGAAGAGCACCTTGGTCCACGTACGGCCACCGTCGGTGGAGCGGAACACGCCGCGCTCGCTGTTGGGGCCGTACGCGTGCCCCAGCGCCGCGACCAGCACGACGGCGGGATTCCGGGGGTCTACGAGCACTTTCCCGATGTGGCGCGTGTCGGCGAGGCCGAGCGATTGCCAGTGCGCGCCGCCGTCGGTGGACTTGTAGACCCCGGCACCATAGGTGATGTCCGAGCGGATCGATGCCTCGCCCGTCCCCACGTAGATCACGTTCGGGTCCGAGGGCGCGAGGGCGAGGGCGCCGATCGAGGCGATCGGCTGGTCGTCGAACAGCGGCTCCCAGGTGACGCCGGCATTCCGCGTGCGCCACACGCCCCCGTCCACGGCGCCGAAATAGAACGTCGTGGGGTCGCCGGGGACACCGGCGACCGCGAGCACGCGGCCGCCGCGGTGCGGGCCGACGAGGCGCCAGCGCAGCGCGCCGTACGCGCCGGGCGGAATCGTCTGGGCTCGGACAGGGAGCGCGGATTGCAGGGCGATGGCCAGCACGCCGAGTAGCACCGTGGGTCGGATTTGGGTCATGCATGGGAAGATGCGCCTCGCGATCAGGAGGCGCGAGCGGCTGCGGGGAACCCTTCGGCCAGCTGATTCATTAATGAACCATGGGCTTGAAACCGTCGCGCGATCGTGACCGTCTCGACACGTGGCCGCAGCCCTGCGGCATGTCTGTTTGAGCGTCCCCCAATCGTCTAATACCCAGGGGACCAGGCCTCACTTTTCCACAGAAGAAGGAGATCAGCGCCCATGAGCAGTCGTCTCTTCGTGAACAATCGCGGCTTGACGGGATCTGCCGTGCTGTTGGCAACCCTCGCCCTCACCGCCGGCAGCCTGGTAGCCTGGAAACGCGCCTCCGCCCGGAGAGCCGATGCGGCTGCCGCGCGTCAGCCCGAGCCCGTCGAATCGATAACCCTGGCGGTGGCCAAAGAGCGCCAGTATCGCCCGACCACCACGTCGGTCGGAACCATCCTCGCGCTCAACTCCATCACCCTGCGCAACGAGCTGCCGGGCACCGTGCGCCGGGTGGCGCTCGTCCCCGGGCAGGTCGTCGAAACCGGCGCCGTGCTGGTCTCTCTCGACGTCTCCGTGGAGGAGGCGGAGCTCCAGGCCGAGCAAGCCCAGGCGGACCTGGCGGCCACGACGCTCGCGCGCCTCGAAGTGCTGCGGGAGGCCAAGGCCACGTCCCAGGAGGAGGTGGATCAGGCGCGCGCGGCGCGCGATGTCGCGCTGGCACAGCTCGCGCGCACCCGCGCGATCATCGCCCGCAAGACGATTCGCGCTCCGTTCCGCGCCCGGGTGGGCATCTCCGATGTGCATCCCGGTCAATACCTGAACGAAGGCACAGAGCTCACTACGCTGCAGGGGGTCGACGCCGCGGTCAACGTGGACTTCACGGTGGCACAGGCGGTGGCGGCCGAGCTGCACCCGGGCGAGCCGGTCGCCGTGTTCGCGGCCAACGACGCTCGTCCGCTGTCGGCCCGAATCGTCGCGGTCGATGCGAAAATCGACCCGGCAACCCGCAACGCACTAGTGCGGGCCCGGATCCAGAGCCAGGCCCCGGCGCCCGGTGCCTCGGTGCGCGTCGAGGTCCCCACGGGACCCTCGACCACGGTCGTGGCGATTCCGGTGAGCGCCCTCCGCAAGGGGCCGGCCGGTGACCACGTCTTCCTGGTGGTCCCGGACTCGAGCGGGCGGAGCCGCGCGCACGTGCAGCCGGTGCAGAGCGGGCCGGTGCTCGACGACGAAGTCGTGATTTTGAGTGGTCTCACCCCCGGTCAGCAGGTAGCTACCTCGGGGTCCTTCAAGCTGCGCGAGGCTGTGCTGGTCGCGGCCGACTCAACTCGCTAATCGGAAACCGTTCATGCGCTCTTTTACCGATACGTTCATCAAGCATCCGGTCCTCGCGGTCGTAGTCAACCTGGTGATCGTGCTCGTGGGGTGGCGGGCGATCACGACGCTGCCGGTGCAGCAGTATCCGAACATTCAGAGCTCGTCGGTGCTGATCACGACGGTGTACTACGGCGCCAGCGCCGAAACCGTCCGCGGCTTCCTCACGACGCCGATCGAGCGCGTCGTGTCGGCCATCAGCGGCGTCGACTACGTCGAGTCCACCAGCCGCGCCGGCGTCTCGAGCATCACGGTGCACTTGAAGCTGAACCACAACAGCACGGCGGCGCTGGCGGAGGTCACCGCGCGGTTGCAGCAAGTGCGCTCCGAGCTGCCCGCCGAGGCCGAGCC
>Ga0209057_1001257_pt1 | contig 20869 bp, 23 predicted proteins | sample GraSoiAngelo_146_FD_185903 | JGI IMG/M metagenome (GOLD analysis project Ga0209057, IMG submission 185903) | Grasslands soil microbial communities from the Angelo Coastal Reserve, California, USA - 14_1009_05_30cm (SPAdes) (version 2) | ecosystem: Environmental > Terrestrial > Soil > Grasslands ... | reverse complement strand
GAACTACGACTTCATCGGTTACTGGCAGCAGCAGGGTTGGTCCGACAGCGCGAACGTCAACACGAACGCGCGGATCGATCTGCCGGGGCGGAGCGTGCGCTGGACCGGCGGAATCGTGCCGGTCGGCGGTATCGCATTCGCGGGTGCGCGGGGGATCTCGAAGGTCGAGCTCTCGAGCGACGGCGGGAAGTCGTGGGGCCAGGCCGCCCTCGAAGTGCCGATGGGCCCGCTCTCGTGGCGGCGCTGGAGCTACGCCTGGACGCCCGATAGCGCGGGTCCCGCGAAGCTCATCGTGCGCGCCACGGACGGCACCGGAAATACCGAGACGCCGATCGCGCGCTCGCCCTATCCCGACGGCTCAACCGGCTACGACTCGATCGATGTGACAGTCCAGCGCGGCTAGGACCTCGGCGTCGACGCCACCGAGGACCGGACGCCAACAACGCTGCCGAAAGCGCCTAGCACCCCGCCGCCGACAGTCCCGAGCACGAGGCCCACGGCGACGTTCAGCAGAGGTTTGCCGAACATGACGTAAGCGAGCCCTCCTACACCGCCGCTGATGGCTCCCGCAAGAGCGCTTGCGATCACACCTGGCGGGATTCGTCGTGAGTTGAATGCCACCCGGAATCCGGTGAAGCCGAGGACAACGGCCGGAACGACTGCGCCCACGGTGAGCAGCGGCACCTCCGGAATCCATGAAAACGCCGGCGCGAGCCCGAGCACGGCAAGCACGATCGTCCAGACGGCCAGAACCCCGCCTGCGCGCGTTCCTTCGGAGAGAGCGCTCTGCGTCACGCGGCCAATCAGGCCCGTGAGCGCAGTGGCCCGAGCGTGCGGGGTCGCGGAAATTTCGCGCGCAGGTCGGCGGCATCGACTTGCCAGAGCGCCTCCGGTTCGGCAACGCCGTGCAGCGAGAACCGTCCCAGGCTTCGGAAGGCGACGCCTTCGGCGAGGCGCTCGGTGAACGAATCGCGCGCCGCGGATGACAGGAGGATCTGCCCGCCGTGGCTCGCCCAGCAGACGCGCGCGGCGAGGTGGACGGCGATCCCGACGTAACCCGTGTCGGTGAGCGTCGGACGCCCGGTGTGCATGCCGATGCGCACCAGCACCTCCGCGTTCTCCGGCCAGCTCTTCGCGCGAAGCGCGCGCTGAATCCCAAGCGCGGCGTCGAGCGCGTGCATCGGACGCCGGAACACTGCGAAGAATTCATCGGCACGCGCGTCCACTTCGTGTCCGCTCGCCGATCGCACGCTCGTGCGGATGATCGTTCGCACGTCCCGTAGCAGTCCGGCATAACCATCCCCAAGCCGCTCGAGAAGGCGCGTCGAGCCCTCGATGTCGGTGAGGAGGAATGTGACCGTACCGCGCGGGAGCGACCGCACGTTGGCGCCGCGGGCTTTTCGAAGCTGCCCGTCGAAGAAGCCCAGCGGCACGATCCCGTGCCTTTTCGCGGCCCGGAGGAGGCGCTCGCGGGCGCGCTCCCGCGCGGCGTCGTCCTCGAAGTCGACCTGATCGAACCGCGCGAGGGCGTTGCGCACGTGCGAAACGTCGTTGATCGGCAGCCGGCGGCGGCCCTGGGAATCGATGTACGCGAACGCGCTGTCGGGAAGCCGCGCGCGGGCGGTGGCGCTGAGCGTTGGCACGGGTCAGGTCTCCTCGGAGAAGAAAATCATAGAGCGCTAGTCTCGCTGTGTGGCGAAGCGCCGGTTCACATTCAGCGCGACTCTCCCACCCTACGCGCCGCCCCGGAATGAGTGGCGGCGGCGTGTCCACGCGGCCGTGCTCGAGTCGCAGGCGTCGCGAGGCGTTGGCTATAGCGAGAACGATCGCCTCGAGGTCCGCCTCGAGCTCTTCCTGGGGTCGCGTCCGCTGGCGATGTTAGACATAGAGGAGCGAGTGAACGACGTTCTCGACGCGCTTGGCGGGTACATCGCGGGTCCGCGCAGCGTGAGGCGCATCGCGCCGATCGTTCCGAATGCGGACCAGATCCGGCGCATCACACTCGAGAAATCGACACGCATACCGCGCGGCCGTCCGCTCGGGCAGATCACGCTCGCGCGGTATCGCCGGCGGCGGAGGTCGTGACCGAGCTCGGTACCGGCGCGCTGGTCTGGGCCGGCTTCGACGGCGAGCAGGTCCCGGGCCCGATCCTGGACGCGATCCGCGCCGGAAAGATCGGCGGCCTTGTCCTCTTCGCCTTTCGCGGAAACATCCGCTCGAAGGACCAGGTGCGCGCGATGGTGCGCGAGGCGCAGGAGACAGCGGCGCGCGGCGATCTGCCTCCGGTGCCGGTCGCGGTCGACCAGGAAGGCGGATCTGTCGTGCGCGTCGGGTACCGTGCGGTCTTCCCGAGTGCCATGGCCATCGGCGCGACGGGCGATCCGCGCAATGCGGAGCGGGCCGCCCGGGCGGTGGCCGAAGGCCTGCTCGCTGACGGGATCACGGTGAACCACGCACCGGTCTGTGACGTGAACGTCGAACCGCGTAACCCCGTGATCGGAACGCGCTCGTTCGGCGACGACGCTGAACGCGTCGCGCAGTTCACGGCGGCCTGGGTCCGCGGATCCGAAGGCGCCGGCGTCGCGTCGACGCCGAAGCATTTCCCCGGGCACGGGGATACGTCGCTCGATTCGCACTTCACGAGGCCGGACGTGACCGCCGACCGCGCCACGCTCGATCGCCGCGAGCTCCTTCCGTTCAGAGCCGCTTTTGCCGCGGGTGCCACGACCGTGATGAGCGCGCACATCCGTTACACCGCGCTCGACACCGAAGCGCCGGCCACCATCTCGCGCCCGATCCTCACCGACCTCCTCCGGGGCGAGCTGCGCTTCGATGGCCTCTCCATAACCGACTCCCTCGACATGAGCGGCATCGCCGATATCTCGATCGAGGACGTCGTCGTCACCGGGCTCGAGGCCGGCGTTGACGCGATGATGGTGACGAGCGGTATCGAGCGACAGCTCGCCGCCGCGCAGTGGATCGCCGACCGCGTGCGGCCGGAGCGCACACGCGAGGCGTTGCGTCGCGCGACCTGGTTCCGCGAGCGTTTTGGCCGGGTCGCGCCCGACGCGGACTTCGACGACGAGCCACGGCGGGACCTCGCGGGCGAGATCGCTGAGGCCTCGATCACGCAGGTCGGTCCGCCGCGTCCCCGGTTCGACGGCGCCTTGAGGGTCCTCTATTTCGAGCCCACCCAGGCTTCGCCGGTAGAGGAGCTGTCGACGCCGGCGTCGACGTTCGAGGCCGCGCTGCGGAGGCACTTCGGAGACCGGGTCGTGTTCTCCAGCAACGGCCGCCTCCCGCCGGGCTCCGGTCCGCTCGTGGTCTGCTCCACGAACGCGTGGTTCCAGCCAGAGCAGGCGGAGCGCGTGAAGAAAGCGCTCGCCGGCGGCGGCGTGTTGTGCGCGGTGCGGAGCCCGTACGACGCCGCGCTCGTGCCGAATGTCCCCGCGCTCCTTTCTTATGGCGACGTGCCCGCCTCGCTCGAGGCTCTTGCGACGGTGCTGGCCGGTAAGCGGCAGGCGGAAGGACGTCTGCCCGTCCAGCTTCCATGAGGCGCCGCGACTTCCTCCGCGCGGCCGCAGCGACCGCCCTCGCGGCATGTACACCGACTACGACCCCCGGCCCGACCGGCGACCTGGTCGATTCGATGTCGCTCGAACGCAAGGTCGGACAGCTCATGAGCGTCGCGTTCCATGGCACAAAGATCACGAGCTCGCTCGAGGGCATGATCCGCGACCGCGGCATCGGTGGGGTGATCCTCTACTCCGAGAACTTTGCCGACGCGGCCGGGCTCGTGAAGCTCGTCGCCGACCTCGACCAGATCGCGCGCGACGCAAAGTCGTTGCCGCTCTTCTTCGAGATCGATCAGGAGGGCGGCCCGGTCATCCGCATCAACAAGGGCGCGACGATCCTGCCGGGGCAGATGGCGCTCGCGGCGACCGCGGACCCTGAGCGCAGCGTTCGCACCGCCGCGATGATCAACGCGGCCGAGCTGCGCGCTTTCGGGGTGAACTGGAACTTCGCGCCGGTGGCGGACGTGAACGATGAGCCGACGAACCCGATCATCAGCAACCGCTCCTTCTCCAGCGATCCCGCGCGTGTCTCGTCGCTCGTGACCGCCGCCATCCAGGCATACACCGCGGCAGGGTTTTTCTCTTGCGCGAAGCATTTCCCAGGGCATGGCTCGACGACGACGGACTCGCACACCGGCCTGCCCAAGATCGAGGCGGATCGGGCGACGCTCGACCGCGTCGAGCTTCCGCCGTTCCGCGCTGCGATTGCGGCCGGCGTCCCCGCGATCATGAGCGCGCACATCGTCGTTCCGGCCCTCGATCCCACACCTGAGCTGCCGGTCACGCTCTCGAAGACCGTGATGACCGATCTCATACGCAACACGCTCGGTTTTCAGGGACTTGTCGTGACCGACGACCTCGAGATGGGTGCGCTCAAGAGCGTTGGCGAGGCGGCGGCCGGGCTCCGCGCGATCCAGGCAGGCGCGGACTACCTCTTGTTCCGGTTCGACGAGAGCGCTCAACTCGAGGGACACCGCCTGATCGCCGACGCGGTGCGCTCGGGATCGGTTTCCAGCGCGCGACTCGACCAGTCGGTGCGGCGCCTCGTTGATGCGAAGCGACGCTTCGGCATCCTGGACGGGCGTCGCGATCAGTCCGCGCCCGATCTCGCCGCGAACGCCAGGACGTCGCTCGAGCTCGCGCGCGGCGCGACGACGCTGCTGCGCAATCGCGGCGTGCTGCCACTCCGCGGACGGATCCTGGCGGTCTCGCCGACCAACGCCGACATCAGCTTCTTCGAAGGCCAGGCGACGCTCGGGAGCGTCATCGCGGCGAAGCGTGCGGACGCGGTCTCCGAGCCGCTGCCGCTCCACCCGAGCGCTTCGGAGATCGACCGAGTGGTGAGCGCGTCGCGGGCGGCCGACGTCGTGGTCGTCGGGACGACCAACCTGTTCGCGTATCCCGAGCAGGTCGACCTGGTGAGGGCGCTCGCGAAGGAGAAGCCCGTCGCGGTCGTCGCTCTTCGCGGTCCCTACGACATCCTGAGCGTTCCCGAGATCACCGCGTACCTCTGTGCGTACGACTCGCGCGAACCGAGCCTGGTGGCAGCCGCGGAGGTCCTTCTCGGAGAGCGCAAGCCCGCGGGTTCGCTGCCCGCTGTCGTGCCGGGGATATTCAGCATCGGTGCGGGCATGCGCGATTTCGCGTGACCGACATCGCCGCCGCCGCGAAACGCATCCTCGACGAGGCCATCGGCGCTCTCTGCACGGCGGCGGTCGTGCGTGTCGAGCGCCGCGGCTCGGTCGACACCTACGCGGCCGGCACGCTCTGTCCGGATCCGAGCGCCGGACCCGACGGGCCCTGCACCGCTACGTCGCTCTTCGATCTCGCGTCTCTCACAAAGCTCGCGACGACCGCGCTCGTCCTCTCGTTCGTGCGCGAGCGGCAGCTCGAGCTCGACATGCCGTTTCGCGAGCTCGTCCCGGACTTCCGCGGCGGCAACAAGGACCGAGTCACGCTCCGGCAGGTCCTCACCCACACCGCCGGCCTCGCCTGGTGGAAGTCCTTCTGGAAGGAAGCGACCTCTCCGGATGAGCTGGTGTGGCTCGCGGCGCGCGAGCCGCTCGCGCAGGACATCGGCGAGTTCCGCTACAGCGACCTCGGCTACATCATGCTCACGGCCGGACTGGCGCGCGTCGCAGGCGAACCATTCCGCGCGGTGATGGACAGGCGCGTCCTCGACGTTGTCGAGGCGCGAACGTGCGAGTTCGGGCCGCGGCCGGCCATTGAGTGCGCCGCGACCGAAGTGGACACCGAGTGGCGCCGTAAGCGCCTGCGCGGCGAGGTCCACGACGAGAACGCCTACGCGATGGGCGGCGTCTCCGGGCACGCCGGGCTGTTCGGGACCGCGGCGGACGTCGCCTCGCTGATCCGCGTTTACCGCGACGGCGCCGTTATCGGGAACGAGCTCCGTGATCTCGCGCGCACCGAGGCGTACCGCGGCGGTGGCGTGCGACGCGGCATCGGTCTCGTGCTACGCCCGCCCGAGGGCCTGCCGGTCTTCAGCGAGGACGCGTTCGGACACACAGGGTTCACCGGGACGAGCGTGTGGGTCGATCCGGCGAAGGACCTCACGCTCGTCCTCCTCACGAACCGCGTGTACTTCGGTCGGGCCAACGACGAGGACCTGTACCGCTTCCGCGTCGCGGTCTACGAGGCGCTGGCCAGGCCCTGACTCAGGGCACCGGGATGGTGCGGGTGCCGCTGCCAACGCCCTCCCAGTCCACCGACAGGACGTAGTTTCCGGATCCCTCCGTCTGCCAGAGCCAGCTGCCAGTGACCGTCATCCGGGAGCGGTCGGTCCCGCCGCCCTCCGACGCTCCGCCGAGCTGCTGCCGCTCACGACCGTTCGCGTCGACGAGGCTCACCCTGAAAGCAGGACGTCCCTTGAGGCCGTCCGGGATCTCGCGATTGAATTCGTCGATGTCGACTGGGTCGATCTTGAATTCGACGAGCAACCCCACCGCCAACGCGCGGACCCGCGTAAACGAGAGGCGCGCGCCGCCGAGCTGGATCGGGCCGGGTGCAGTCAGGTCGAGACCTTCGTCGACGGCAAGGGTCCCCGTCAGATCCCATCGTCCAGCGATCGTCCTAGAGGCGGGGGGCAGTCCCTCCTCGATGGACGTGAACGCCACGTGAAGTCGAGCACCGACCGTCGCGGCCAATCCCTCGATCGGCTGGAATAGGAGCGCGCTCTCACCGGTGGTCATGTTCGAGGTAGCGCCGACCATCCGATAGGTATGACCGAATTGATCGGACAGGCGGATCTCCCCGAACGGAGCGAATGCGCGCGCAGGAGGGTCGATGCGGACGAACAGGATCGTCCGGGCCGCGTCCGCGTAGCCGCCGACGAGCTCCGCGGTGTAGCCACCAGAAGTGACCCTGTCGCCGAAGGCGCTCACGCGATGCGGCATCCCCGCGAGCCCGAACTGGCGGAGCATTGGTCCGCTGATGGATCCGGCGAGCGGCGCGTCAGCGAGGGCCTGCGCGAAGACCGGTGCGTAGTAACTCGCCGCGGCGCTGACGAGAAGAAGCGCGAGCGGAACGGCAGCGAGGACACGCCAGCGAATAGACAAGCCTCGCGGCTTTCGACGAGCGGCCAGCACGCGCTGAGTCACGCGACTTACGTCGACGGGGATCTCCAGCGTCGCGATTCGCAGCGCCAAGGCGTCGTCCGAAAACTCAGTCATCTCAACCCTCCACTAACAAGAACGCGCAAGCGGTCAAGAGCGCGACCAATCGCGCGGCGGGCGGATTCGGCGCTCAAACCGACGATCTGTCCGACTGAGGCTGTATCAAGGTCCGCGACGAAACGGAGTCCGAGCAGCTGACGGTCACGCGGGGATAGGCGCGCGATCGCCTCGAGCAGCTCACCCGCCGACAGACGCTCGACCGCGACTGCCTCGAGATCCACGACCGCGGAGTCGCGGCGCGCAAGCCGACCGGTCAGCAACGCGCGAAGCCGAGCCTTCCGGGTCGCGTCCTTTGCGGTATTGGCGACGATGCGCCAGAGCCAGCCTTCCATCGAGCCACGCCGCGGATCGAAGCGGTCGAGCTTGGTGATCGCCTTTAGCAGGGCTTCCTGCGCGATCTCCTCCGGATCTCCGTCCCGGCCGGCAACGACGGCCGCGAACCGGCAGACGCGGTCCGCGTACAGGGCGCAGAGCTCCTCTGGGGTCACGGGCGCGATGCTGGCATGAGAGCCCAGCGACACACTGATGTCGGCCACATGATGACTACGCTCGAGATCACTGAAACCGGACAGCACGGCAGAATCAGGAGGTGATCGCGATTGGAATGATGTCCGGCACGTCGGTGGACGGGATCGATATCGCCGCGGTCGATGTCGATGGCGATGACATCAAGGTGATCTCGACCGGGCACCGCGATTACGACGAGGGCCTGCGGAAACGGATCCTCGCCGCTGCATCCGGCGAAGCGGTGGGCGCCGCGGAGCTTGCGGCGCTCCACGTGGCGATCGGCGATGCGTACGCCGAGACTGTGGTCGCTTTCGTTCCGACCCTCGGCGCATTTCCCGCTGTGATCGCGATGCATGGCCAGACCGTGGCGCACCTTCCAAGGCGCGCAACGCTCCAACTCGGCGACGCGTCGCGTGTCGCACTGCGTGCCGGCGTGCCGACGATCGCCGACTTTCGGAGCGCGAACGTCGCCGCCGGTGGCGAGGGCGCGCCGCTCGTTCCGTTCGCCGACTTCGTGCTCTTTGGCAATCGCGCGCCTGTCGCGCTTTTGAATCTCGGCGGCATCGCGAACCTCACGCTCATCCCCAAAGCGGACGCCGAGAGCGTGATCGCGTTCGACACCGGACCCGCGAACATCCTGAGCGACCTGATCGCGCAACGCGATGGCAAGCGGTTCGACGAGGCGGGGGGCGGGGCGGCGCGCGGCCGCGTCGACGAGCGCGCTCTCGGCTGGGCCTTCGGCAACGAGTATTTCGCGAAGCGCGCGCCGAAGAGCACCGGCCGCGAGGATTTCGGCCAGCCGTTTGCGGACGAGCTCGCACGACGGGTCACCCACAACGGAGGGACGCGAGACGATGCGCTCGCGACGGCGATCGCGCTCACGGCCCGCACCGTCGCCGATGGGCTGAGGCGTGAGACGCCGGGGGGCACAACGTGGCGCGAGCTCATCATCGCCGGCGGCGGAGCTCGCAACCCCACGCTCGTGAGCGCGCTCCGCGCGGCGGTCGCGCCGACACCGGTGCGGACGAGCGACGAGCTCGGCATTCCGGTGACGTCCCGCGAGGCTGTGGCGTTCGCGATCCTCGGGGCGTACCGCATGCAGGGAAAGCCGAACATCCTCTCCAAAGCGACCGGCGCATCGCGTGCCGTCTCCGGCGGAGCGATCCACCAGCCCTGATGACCGGACCGCTCGTCGTGGGGATCGATGCGGGCGGATCGAAGACGCGCGCGTTCGCAGTCGATCGCGACGGCGGCGTCATCGGCCGCGGTGCGGGCGGCGGCGCGAATCTGCTGTCATCGCCCGATCCCGCCGGATCGATCGGTGCGGCGCTCGCCGAATCGCTGGCCGGCGCGATCCCGGTCGCCGTCGTGCTCTCGTGCTCGGGTGGCGATCGCCCCGCCGATCGGGAGCGCGGCCGTGCGATCCTCACGCAGCTCGTCGGCCCAACGGTCCGCATCGACGTCACACACGATGCGATCGCCGCTCTCTACGCCGGCAATCCGATGGGGTGCGGCGTCGTGCTCATCGCCGGGACCGGGTCGATCGCATTCGGCCGCAACGACGAAGGCCAGGAGCAGCGCGCGGGCGGCTGGGGCTATCTCATCGGCGACGAGGGATCCGGAGTCTGGCTCGGGCTCGAGGGCCTGCGCGCGGCGGCGCATCACGCGGACGGGCGTGGCGCGGGGACGGCGATCACCACGCATCTGCTGCGCGATCTGGGGGTCGACACGTTCATGGACGTGATCCCGCTCCTCTACGGCCGGCCTCACCCGGCTCCCGCGATCGTCGCGGCGGTCTGGGCCGTCGGACGCGCAGCCGCCGAAGCCGACGCGATCGCCGTGTCCATCGTCCAGCGTGGCGCGCACGCCCTCGCCCGCGCCGCGTCGACGGTCGCGACGGGACTGCGGATGACCGAGGGCCCGGTCTACCTCGCCGGCGGCGCGTTCGAATCCGTCGCCTCGCTCGAGCGCGCGGTGCGCGGCGAGCTCCTAAGGATGCTACCGGGTGCAGCGGTCGAGCCGGTGCGCGAGGAGCCCGCGATGGGCGCGGCGCGCCTCGCCATGCGCCTCGCATGGGGAGCGTGATGGAGCGGCAGACCGAGTCGCGCAATCCCCGTGCTCGAAACCTGAGCACGATGTCGACGCGGAAAATGCTTGAGCTCATCAACGACGAAGATGCGACGATCGCGGGAGCGGTCCGCGCGGCGATCCCCGAGATAGAGCGCGCCGTCGATCTCATCGTCCCGGCCCTCGCGAGCGGGCATCGGCTGTTCTATGTGGGCGCGGGGACGAGCGGCCGGCTCGGCGTTCTCGACGCGAGCGAGATGCCGCCGACGTTCGGCGTGGAGCCGGAGCTCGTGACCGGCATCATCGCGGGCGGGGACCACGCGCTCCGCATGTCGATCGAGGGCGCCGAGGACGCGTCACTGGGACTCCGCGATCTCGCGGAGCATGTGACAGCCGGAGACGTCGTCGTTGGGATCTCGGCCAGCGGACGCGCACCTTATGTGGTCGACGCGATCGAAGGTGCGAAGCGGGATCTCGACGCCGCGGCGACGATCGCAATCACGTGTACTCCAGGCTCCGCGCTCGCTCGCGCCGCGGATGTTGCGATCGTGGTCGAGGTCGGCCCCGAAGTCATCGCCGGGTCGAGCCGCATGAAGGCCGGGACCGCGACGAAGCTCGTGCTCAACATGCTGTCGACCACCTCGATGGTGAAGCTCGGCCGAACGCGCGACGACCTCATGGTCGACCTTCGTCCAACGAACGAGAAGCTGCGGCAGCGCGCTATCCGGCTCGTCGAACAAGAAGCGCACGTGTCGGCCGAAGAGGCGACGCGTCGGCTCGAAGCGTGGGGCTGGCACGTGCGTGCCGCGATCGAGAATCGTTGGCCCGCCTCCTGATCGTCAACGCGGACGACTTCGGTCGCTCCGCGGGCGTCAACCTCGGCATCGTCCGGGCGCAGCGCGAGGGCATCGTCACCAGCACGACCTTGATGACGAACGCGCCAGGCACGACGCACGCAGCAGCGCTCGCGGCCACGAGGCCAGGCCTGGATATCGGCGTCCACCTCGTCCTGACCTATGCGAAGCCGCTTCTGAACCCCTCCCGGATCCGCTCGCTGGTACGCGAGGACGGATCCTTCTGGCGTCCGACGGAGCTCCTCGCCCGCTCGATCGATCGCCGAGAAGCGCTCATGGAATACCGCGCTCAATTCGCGCGCGCTGGGGAGCTCATTGGAAGGGAGCCGACGCATATCGACACCCACCACTGGGTCCACGATCACCCCGCGCTCTCGTGGGCGGTCTGCGAGCTCGCCGTGGAGACGGGCGCGGCCGCGCGCACACACACGCCGGAGCAGCGGGACGAGTACCGTGCGAAAGGCGTGCGTACGCCCGATCACTTCACGCGCGAGTTCCAGCATCCCGGCCACATCGAGGTAGCGGATCTGCTCGCGCTGCTGTCGCGACTCGAGGAGGGCGTCACCGAGCTCATGTGCCACCCGGGCGAGCCGGACCCCGAGCTCATGGCGACGTCCGCATACGCGCGCGAGCGTCCACTCGAGCTCGCTGCGCTGATCGATCCGCGTGTCCGCAGCGCGATCGAACGCGACGGCATCAGCTTGACCACCTTCGCCGCCCTGTGAACTCGTTCGAACGCGTCACAGCGGCGTTCAGCGGCCACGCGGTCGACCGCGTGCCCTTCGCGGTGTGGCGTCACTTCTATCCGGACGAGAACGAGGGCGCCGCGAAGCTTGCCGAGACGACGATCGCGTTCACCAAGCGGCATCAGCTCGACCTGATCAAATACAACCCGCGCGCGCACTACCACGCCGAGCCGTGGGGCACGCGTTACCGCTACGGCAAGGACGGCCGTCCGGTCCTGGACCGCTACGCCGTACGGAAGCCCGAGGACTGGGGGCGCATAGGGCGGAAGTCCGTGCGCGAGCCGGCGTTCCAGGAGCTTCTCCACGGGATGCGTCTTGTGCGGGGGGTGCTCCCCGACACGCCGCTCCTCGCGACCATCTTCACGCCGCTCGGTGTACTGGAGCGCCTCGCCGGAAGGGAACGCGTGCTCGCCGATCTGCGGACGAGGACCGACGTTGTCGTCGCCGCGCTCGAGGCCGTCGCCGAGACGTATTCCGACCTCGCCTCGGCACTCTGCGAGTACGCCGACGGGATCTTCCTCGCGACGACGGCCTGGGCGCGTCGCGACACGCTCGACGAGGGTGAATACCGGCGTTTCGGAACGACGTACGACCTGCGGGTTCTGGCGGGCGCGGGCGGCGCCGCGCTCAACGTGCTGCACGTGTGCGGTCCAGGCGCGCGCGTCGTGGAGCTCGCGCGCTATCCCGTCGCGGCGGTCTCGTGGAATCCGCGCCTTCTGGGAAACCCCGACCTCGCGGCTTTCCTTGCCGCGGTGCCGTCGCGCGGGGCCATCGGAGGACTCTCGGACGAGGCGTTCGTGGCGACCACCACCGCGATCGCCAAAGGCGAGGCTCGTGAAGCCCTCGCGCAGACGACGGGTCGCCGATGGCTTGCCGCCGGCGGATGCACGATCCCGGTCGAATCGCGCCCCGAGAACATCGACGCCGCGAGAGACGCACTGGTTGGATAAGGCACTGTGGGTCGTCCGCGACAAAATCACGACGAAGGGGGCGATCGACGATCTCATGGCCGACGCCACGACGAGAGGGATTCACGACGTCGTGGTCCAGGTCCGGGGTCGGGGCGACGCGTACTACGCGTCCACGCTTGAGCCGCGCGCCGAGTCGTTAACGGGTGAGTTCGACCCGCTCGCGCATCTGGTTCGCGCCGGCGCAGCGGTGGGTGTGCGCGTGCATGCCTGGGGCAACGTCTTCTTTGTGTGGTCGAGCCCCGAAGGGGCGCTTCCCTGGGCGCCCGAGCACCTTGTGCGACGGCACCCGGAGTGGCTGCTGAGGCCGGCAGGCGTGAAATATCTCGACCCTGTGGGCGGAAGCGATTGGGAGGGGATCTACATCGATCCGAAGAGCACCGCGGCGCGCGAGCACACCCTCGCGGTCTTCACGGACATCGTGTCGCGCTACCCGGTCGAGGGCTTCCACTACGACTACGTGCGCTACCCGCAAGTCACCTACGCGGGATCCCCAGACGATCACGCTGCCGTGACCGCGCTGGTGGCGGAAGGCGCGAAGCGTCTTCGCGCCGCACGGCCAGGCCTGGTCATCTCCGCTGCCGTGTTCCCCGACCCGGAGATCGCGCGCGATCGTGTCCTGCAGCGTTGGCCGGACTGGGCGCGGGCCGGCCTTGTCGATCTGCTCTGTCCCATGGCGTACCGTCGCGAGACAGCGGAGGTCGCGCGTCTTCTGAAAAAAGCGCGCGCGGCCGCGCCGAGAACGCGGATGTGGGGAGGTCTCATGGCATACGCAGGCGAGCGCGCGCTTCTCCGCGAGCAAGTGCGGGCCGCAGAAGATGCAGGATGCGAAGGCGCGATCCTATTCGCGTACGACCCGACGCAACGCGATCTGCTGGATATTTTCGCGACGGCCTGACCTCTTAAATTCAGGCGTTTCGCTCACACCGAAATGCCGTTCTAGGATGTGCGCTCCATGCCCGAACAGCCGACACCAACCCCGGTTGCACCGCCCCCCGAGGAGCCCCAGCGCGCCGACCCGCTCGCTTCGGCCGTGGCCGAGGCCGTCGGCAAGCTCCGGCGCACGGCCGGACTCTCCGAGCGCGCCGCGGCACGCCGGCTCGGCACTTCGCAGACGCAGCTGCGCCGCATGGAGGATCCGCGCTACCTGCCGTCGCTCCGTTCACTCGCCCGGGTGGCCGCCGCCTATGGCTACCGGTTGTCGGTCGAGTTCCAGCCGCAGGACGCCCCGAAACAAAAGCCGCCTGCGAAGCCGCCAAAGCGGGCGCCGGTCACAAGGTCCGTGTCACCTTCGCGAGGCCGGCGGGCCGTTCCGGGTCGCGCCCGTGGCGGCGCGCGAGGGCGACGGCGAGCTGCTGCCCCGCGACGACGAAGCTGATCGGAACGAGCGTTTCGGAGAGCGGCGCGCGCAACAGCACCGCGTCGCGAGCTTTCTCCGCCACACGCTCGTCGTTCGTGATCGCGTAGACCCGGGCCCCCCGTTCGGAGAGGGATGTTGCCAGGAGCCGCGCTTCCGTCTCCGTCACGCCGCGCGAGCTGAGGAGGAGCACCGGCGTCCGAGGCCGCAAGAGAGTGCGGGGACCGTGAGCGAAGTCGGCGCTCGAGTAGGGCTCGGCCCAGACCCGGGCGAGCTCCTTCACCTTGAGCGCGGTCTCGAGTGCGGCGGGGTAGAGGTAACCGCGACCGAGGACGATCACCGTCGGCGCGCGCCCGATCGCGCGCGCCAGGCGCGCCGCGTCGCGCTCCGCGTCGACCGCCTCCTGGACCGCCTCGGCTAAGCCCGCGAGCGACAGGGCGCTGCGGCCGCGCGCTTCCGCGGTCGTTGCCGCCAGGAGCGCCAGCCCCACGCACGTCGCGGTGAATGTCTTCGTCGCAGCGACCTCGCGCTCGGGCCCGGCGCGTAGCGCGAAGACGTGCTCGGCTGTGCGACCAAGCTTCGATCGCGGTCGATTCGTTAGTGCGATCGTGACGGCGCCTGCTCGCCGACCCTCAGCGACGACACCCGCGACATCGGGCGACGCGCCGGACTGCGAGATGCCTATAACAGCGCCGCGCGCGTATGAGGGCGGTGCCTGATAGCGAGTGACCAGCGAAGGGGCCGCCAGCGCCGTGACGACGCCGGCGACGCTCTCGAACAGGTACTTCCCGTACGTCGCGGCATTGTCGGATGAGCCGCGCGCGACAAGGGTGATGTGCTCGACTCCCGCGAGCGCCCGGCCGAGGGTGCGCGCCTCGGGCCAGCCTTCGTCCAGGAGCCGGCGGACCACCCGCGGCTGCTCGGCGATCTCGTCATGGAGCGACATGCCTGCGGATGATGCCCGACCGGTACCACCGAGCAGCGAAACGAACCGAACTTTCACAAGTTCGGTGAGGTTCCGCCCGTAGCATTTAGCCCGTGACCGCACGCATCGTTGTGGTCGAGGACGATCCCTCGGTGGCCGAGCTGGTCATGCTCTACCTGCGGAATGCCGAGTTCATCGTGGTGCACGCGCGCACGGCAGCAGAGGCGCGCCTCAAGTTCGACGAGGAGAAGCCCGCGCTCGTCATCCTCGATCTCGGCCTCCCGGACGCGAACGGCCTCGATCTGTTGCGCGAGATCCGTAAGCACGCGGACACGCCGGTGCTCGCGCTGACCGCGCGTGCGGAGGATGTCCAGAAGATCGAAGCGCTCGAGTCGGGCATGGACGATTACATGACCAAGCCGTTCAACCCCAAGGAGCTGGTCGCTCGCGTGCGCGCGATCCTGCGGCGAACGTCGGGGATGCCGGGCGGCGGCCGCACGCTGGTAGTGGGAAACGTACGCATCGATCCGGCGCGTCACGAGGTGCACGTCAGTGACCGCGCGGTCTCTCTGCGCGCAAAGGAGTTCGAGCTTCTCGAAGCGTTCTGCCGGCAGCCTGGGATAGTCCTGACCCGCGACCGCCTTCTCGAGGATGTCTGGGGTTTCGCGTATCCAGGCGAGACGCGCACGGTGGACGTCCACGTGAAGCAACTGCGCGACAAGCTCGCAGGCGCCGACGCGAAGATCGAGACCGTGTGGGGCGTAGGTTACAAGCTAGTGAGGACGAGGGACCAGACGGAGTCTGGTCATGAGGACGAACGACGCTTGTGAGCGCGCAGCGATACAAGCTCGTGGCGCCGACCTAAGCGATGCCGCGCAGCATCGCGACCCGGCTCTTCCTGTCCTATATCGCGGTCGTCGTCGTCGGTCTCGCGGTCGCCGCGGTCGCGATCTCGGGGCTTCTGCTTCGGTACGAAGATGACCAGACGCGCGTCCATCTCGAGGAGCTTTCAGCCCCGTTCCTCACTGCGATCCAGACGGGCGTCCGCGCCGGACAGCAGCCGCGAGAGATCGTGGACGCGCTCACGGAGCAGGCACATGCCGCAAACACGCGACTTCTCATCACGACAGCGGCACGGCGCGTGGTGATCGACAGCGACGGAAGGCTCGTCGGTTCGATCCTCCCTCAGCCCTCCGCATCGAACATCGGTGAATTCACCGAGAGCCCTGACCAATGGCTCTTCGTCCGCCAGCAGCTGCGGCAGGCCGCGGCGGGCGGTGTTGGCCTCGGCTTCATCGTCGTCGCGCGGCCGCGCGCGGTCCTCACCGACACGCTCCGCGCGCTTCTCCCGTCACTCGCCCTCAGCGGTCTCGTCGCGCTCGCGTTCGCCGTCCTTGTTGCGGCGCTGCTCGCGCGGACGATCACGCGCCCGTTGCGCGATCTCGTCGGCGGCGTGAGGCGATTCGCGGGCGGCGACTACGGCACGCGGGTCCCGCTCGCCGGACCCAGCGAGGTCGCGGAGATGGGCACGGCGTTCAACGAGATGGCAAGCGAGATCCAGCGCTCGCGCGGGAGCGAGCAGGCGTTCCTCGCCGACATCTCGCACGAGCTCCGCACGCCCCTCACCTCGATCCAGGGGTTCGCGCAGGCGATCGTCGAGGGCGAGGCGCGCGGCGACGCGGTATCGCACGTCGCCGAGATCATCCACCGCGAGGCCCGGCGGCTTGTGCGGATGGTCGAGGGGCTGCTTCAGGTCGCCCGCCTCGAATCGGGCGGGCAATCGATGGCGCGCGAAGATGTCGTGCCCGCGCGCTTGCTCGAGAGCGCTGTCGCCGCGCTCGAGGTACAGGCAAAGACTGCCGGCGTGTCGTTCGACGTCGAGGGTGCAGAGGCGTTGCCTTCGTTGCGAGGCGATCCCGATAAGCTTGCGCAGCTCTTTCTCAACGTGCTCGATAACGCCATGAAGCACTCACCCCGAGGGACGACTGTTCACGTCCGCGGCAGTCGCGACGATGGAGCCGTCGTGGTTCGGGTGCGCGACGCCGGTTCGGGTCTCCCGCAGGGCGCACAGACACGGCTCTTTCAGCGTTTCTATCGCGGAGAGAACGCGCAGCGCGACGGTGCCGGTCTTGGGCTCGCAATCGCGCAGGCCATCGCGCAAGCGCACGGCGGTTCGATCCGAGCGTCGAATGTCGACGGTGGGGGTGCGGAGTTCACCGTGCGGTTGCCGATCGCAAGGACCTAGTCGGCCTGCACTAACCAGATCGCGGAGTTCGCGACGAGATAGAGACGGTCAGCCCGCCCTATCGCACGCGTGAAGTCCAGCTGGTGGCCGTCGGCAATTGCGTGACCCATTTCACTCCGGCCCGACTCGGGGAAGTAGCGAGTGAGCGAACTCGGGGCGCCGTAGTCCCCAGCGAAGAGCACGGTCCGTTCGCCGACTGCAAAAGCATGCGCCCCCACACCCGGTGTGTCGGGCCATATCGCTCCGAGTCGCTTATCGACAATCCTCACGAGCGGAAAAGCTTTGAAGTAGTAGACCCAAACGTCGTCGTCGGCCGCCACATTCAGCGCATAACAGTCGTCGATGACCGGAACGCGGTCGTCGTCGGCGACCGAGTCGGCGAACGACAACACACGCTTGCCTGCTGCATCAAAACAAGCGAGGCCAGGCTCTCCGGCACCGTAGACGCCCTCGTCGTGGTAGCCGACCCAGACCTCTGAGCGCACTGAAGTTTGAACATTGTTGATTCCGTCGCCGAGGAGAATCTTGCCGATCAGCCTCCCCTCGGAATTCCAGACATCGCCGTTCCTCTTGTCGCGCATCGCCTCGTAAATCCCCGGGGTAACCAGAAGAAAGTTGCCGTCGCCGATCGGCTGCACGTGCGTGTACGCGGCGCCCTCATGCTGGAATTCGAAAACGTCGAACGACCCGACTGTGCGTCTGTACAGCCGGTAACGAGTAGTCCGACCCGCCCGTCGAGCGTCGAACGGAGTGTCCGCAGCAAGTAGGAGAACAGCAAAGTCGGGTCCCACTCCGGTCGCGGCCCACCCCCAACCATTCGGAATAATCGGCAAGTCAACGAGGCGCTGCGCCTGCTCATCGACCGGCATGTGGGGAGATGATGAACCCCTAGCCTGCTCCGTAGACTCGCTTCATGGCTCTTGGCGGGACGATCCGCGGAAAGAAGACGACACTTCGGCTTCCAATCGAGGCGGACCTCGAGACGTACAACCGCTGGATGGCCGACATGCGCGTGCGGCGAGCCCACCGCGTCTGGCACGAACCGGCGATGCCCGCGACGTGGAAGGAGCGCTTCAAGGAGATCGCGAAGGTGAAGGAGTCGATCCTCTGGTCGATCGACACCGATGGAAAGCTCGTCGGTTTCGCTCTGGGGCGTCTGTGGACGATCGGGAACGCGTTCGACGTGATCCACTTCCTCATCGATCCGGCCGAGTGGCGCAAGGGCTATGGGTTCGATGCGGCCCTCGCATTACACCGCTACCTCTTCGATTACCTCGACCTTCGGCTAGCCACGACCGAGCTCCGGGCCGACAACGCGGCAGCCCTCAAGATAGTGGCGAAGCTCGGCTACATCGAGTTCGCCCACGGTCACGAGGTGCATTATCGCGACGGCGCGTACGTGGACGAGATCAAGCTCCGGATGGACAAGGAGACCTGGCAGGAGCGTTGGAGCACAGAGCGGGAGTACCCGCCTCTGGCCGCGGACGCGACGCGCTGATGTTTGGTCCCCGGATCGACGGCCACAACGGAATCGTGCTGGTGCCCTCCACGCTCGAACATTTCAAGCTGTACATGTCGTGGATGCTTCAGCCTGAGACCGATCGCTTCTGGGGTCCGCGATTCGGTGAGGTGACGGAGGAGAAGCAGGCGGAGCGTTTCAAGAAAACAGGTGAGGACGAAACGCAGATCCAGTGGACGATCGCCTATCACGACGAGCCCGTCGGCTTCACGGGAATCTTCGACATCGACTGGGTGCGGCGCGACGGCGAGAGCGGCATCTTCATCGGGCGTCACGACCTCTTCGGCCGCGGCATTGCAAGCGAGGCGATCCGGCTCCGAACTGATTTCGCCTGGCGCGAACTTCGAATGCACCGAGTGCACAACTGGATCGCGCACGCGAACCGCGGATCGCGCCGCGCGAATGAAAAGGCTGGCTACACCCAAATGGGTCTTTTCCGACGTTCGTTCTTCCGATCGGGTGAGTGGTACGACGAATGGCTCGGCGAAGCTTATCCACAGACCTTCCCCGACCAGCATTGAACTGTTAGGCTTGACATGCCCCAAAGGGGCAGCGGCGACGAGAGTCACCACGCGGGTCAAGTGAGGCACTTCCTCCCTAAGTCCTGGCGAGGCTCAAGGCGGCGCGAACAACAAAGGGAGGAAGCTTCAAATTGAGCTTCTCTGACAAGACTCTGACCTGCAAAGACTGCGGTCAGGAATTCACATGGACGGCCGGCGAGCAAGAGTTCTACTCCTCGCGCGGCCTCATGAACGAGCCGGGACGTTGCCCGTCCTGCCGTGCGGCGCGTCGCGCCTCCGGTGGCATGGGTGGCGGCGGCGCTGCCTACGGCGGAAGCCGTGGCATGGGTGGCCCTCGTGAGTTCTTCACGGCTACCTGCAGCAACTGCGGCGGCGAGGCACGCGTGCCGTTCCAGCCCCGCGGCGACAAGCCCGTCTACTGCAGCTCCTGCTTCGAGCAGGTGCGGCCGTCGGCCTCACGCAGCCGGTACGCCTAACTAGCGCTCCGAACGCGGAATGAAGGAAGCCCTGTCGAAAGACAGGGCTTCTTCTTTAGAGGCCCTCGCCCGCTATCCGCCGGATGGGCAGGCGGTACGTGATCCGGTGCTGCTTGCTGAAATTGTCCCGCATGGCGTCCGCGACCTTGCGCTCGTCCCCGTAGTAGCGGGTCGCAAGCCGACGGATATCTTCGTGGGTGATCGACTGGTCGTGCTCGATCCGCGCGCGGCCGTCGACCCGGATCCAGCGGTACTCATCCTCCACCACCACGCTCATGCGCGGATCCAGCGCGAGGTTGCGGTCCTTGATGCGTCCCTGGGCGCTGTTGACCACGATGTCGTCGCCGTCCACGAGATACCACATGACCGCGAGATGCGGCGACCCGTCGGGGTTCTTCGAGCCGACGACGGCGAAGCGCCTCTCTTCGAGGAATTTGCGCTGCGCCGGAGTGAGCTCGCCCCGCGCCACTAACGGAACATGTCGCGCGCGGCCGGGCGGACGTACTCCTGCGCGGTCTCGTCCGAGTCCTCGAAGCTGAGCCCGCGCACGATCGCGACGGGGCAGCGATCGAGCTTCCCCATGACGAGCTCCGCGGCGGCTGCGATCTCGTCGGCGACGGCGATCTCGGTGACTCGCAGCTCGTAGCCTTCGGGGTCACGCTGGCCGATGTACCTCTTGAGGGCCGGCAGACCGGCGATGCCGATGGCAACGTTGGTGTGCCCCTCGCGCCACGCGCGACCAAACGTGTCGGTGATGACGACCGCGACGGTAGCCCGCGCGCGCTTTGCGATCTCGTCGCGAATGCGCGCGGCGGAAGCGTCGGGGTCGAGGGGCAGCAGGACGACCGTGTCGGGCGCCCCCGCGTTGGAACGATCGACGCCGGCGTTGGCGCAGACGAACCCGTGCCGGGTTTCGACGATCAGGACACCGCGCTCCCATCGCACGATCTGCTTCGACTCGCCGAGCACCACCTCGAGCTGCCGCGCGTCCTTGCCGGACTCCTCGGCCATCTCGAGCGCCCGTTTTCCCGGCACGACGTCACCGAGTCGCACCAGGCGCCCCTCGCTCTTGGACACGACCTTTTGGGCGACCACGAGAACGTCACCGTCAACGAGCTTCTCGCCGGCCGCTCCGAGGGCGGAAAGGAGGAGGCCGACGAGGTCGTCGCGCGGGCGCACCTCGGGTATCCCGTGGACCGGGATGATCGAAAGGGTCACGCCGAGAGCGATTTGAGGAGCTTCCGCAAGCGGGGCGTCTTCAAGAGAGACCTTCCGAGGCTGCGGACAAGCTTCGCGTCGACCATCATCGGACTCCGCCGGAAACGGCCGCGGTGGTCGTACTGGCAGAAGCGGACCGCGAGGGTGCCATCTTCATAGCGGAGCAACTGAATGGAGGGCTCGCTCCATTCCCCGATGA
>Ga0209057_1001254_pt1 | contig 20929 bp, 16 predicted proteins | sample GraSoiAngelo_146_FD_185903 | JGI IMG/M metagenome (GOLD analysis project Ga0209057, IMG submission 185903) | Grasslands soil microbial communities from the Angelo Coastal Reserve, California, USA - 14_1009_05_30cm (SPAdes) (version 2) | ecosystem: Environmental > Terrestrial > Soil > Grasslands ... | reverse complement strand
CGGGCCAGGGCCGCTGGTCGGGCCGGTGCTGGCGGCGCAGTTCGGATTTTTGCCGGGCACGCTTTGGATTTTGATCGGTGCGACTCTCGGCGGCGGCGTGCACGACATGATTATTCTGTTCGCCTCCGTGCGGCGGCGCGGAAAAACGCTCGGGCAAATGGTGAAGGAAGAGATTGGGCGCGGGGTGGGCGCACTCGCCTTGATCAGCGTGCTCGCCATCATGATCATTTTGCTGGCTGTGCTCGCGCTGGTGGTAGTGCAAGCGTTGGCAAAAAGTCCGTGGGGTGTCTTCACCATCGCGATGACGATTCCAATCGCCTTGCTCATGGGCGCGGGATTGCGCAGCGGTTTGTTCAATGTCAGCTGGATTACCGCCTTCGGAATCGTGGGGCTTTTCTTCGCGGTCTGGGGCGGACAATTTCTCGGAAATTTTCCCACGCTCGAAACCTGGTTTCGGCATAGCGATCGATGGCTGGCCTGGGCGATTATGGGTTACGGCTTGGCGGCTTCGATTCTGCCGGTGTGGATGTTGCTGACGCCGCGCGATTATCTCAGCACGTTTTTGAAAATCGGCACGGTCGCCGCGCTCGCTGTGGCAGTCGTGTTGATTCACCCGGTCCTGCAAATGCCGGCGCTGACAAAATTCATCGACGGAAGCGGACTAGTTTTCGCCGGGCCCGTTTTTCCATTTGTTTGCATTACCATCGCGTGCGGTGCTGTTTCGGGCTTCCATTCGCTCATCGCTTCGGGAACAACGCCAAAGATGCTGGAGCGTGAGTCGCGCATTCGTGACATCGGTTACGGCGCGATGATTACCGAGATGATGGTCGCGTTAATGGCGATGATCGCGGCGTGCGTGATTCAGCCGGGCGAATATTTCGCCATCAATACTAAGGGGACGCCGACTGAAGTAGTGGCGAAAGTCTCGGCCGCCGGCTTTCCGGTAACCGAGCCGCAGATGGCCGATCTGGCGCGAAATCTCGGCGAACAAACAATGTTTAATCGCGCTGGCGGCGCGCCAACATTTGCCGTCGGCATGGCGCACATGTTTGCGCGCGTTTCGGCCAGTCCGACGGCGCTGGCTTTGTGGTATCACTTCGCCATCATGTTTGAGGCGTTGTTTATTCTAACGACAATTGACGCGGGAACGCGGGTGGGAAGATTCCTGCTCCAAGATTTGCTCGGAAATTTGTGGCGGCCGTTGGGCAACACGCGCTCCTGGGTTGCGAATTCATTCGCGAGCATGTTATTGGTCGCGGCCTGGGGCTGGTTCCTGTATCAAGGTGTGATCGATCCACTCGGCGGCATCAACACGCTCTGGCCGCTCTTCGGCCTGGCGAACCAGTTACTTTCGGTGATTGCGCTCTGTCTCGGCACCACCTTGTTGATCAAGATGGGAAAAGCCCGCTATCTCTTTATTACAATTGTCCCGCTGCTTTTCATGGCTGTGGTCACGTTTTCAGCCGGTTACATGAAGATTTTCTCGCCTGACCCGAATCTGGGTCTTCTGGCAGGTGCACAATCGGCGATTCAGAAAAGCGTCCAGGCAGCAGATGCCGGTGCCGCGGCAGTGCTCCTTCGCCAGGCGACAATGTATCGGATAGACATTTTCGTCGCGGCAAGCTTTCTCCTGCTCGTGCTCCTGATCGTAATCGGTTCCGCGCTTGAGTGGTATCGACTGTTAGCTGGTCATAAACGAGTCGAACTACACGAGAGTAAATTTGTCCCTCTGGCCGAGGTAGTGGCTGGTTGAGCAACGGTCTGGGGAGTGAGTAGCGCAGGATCGATGGTCCAGAGGAGAGAAACGAAGTTTCAAGAATGGGGCGTTCTCAAACTGGAGTTTGGGGACGAGAAGGGGCAAAATTGTAGGGCGGCGATCTTCGCCGCCGTTTCTTTCTGACGGGAAAGATCGCCGCTACTATTCGTTTGGGGACGATAGCGAGCCGGAAACTACTGGCTTTCGACCGGAAGGAAAGCGTGATTGAAGACGTAGTCCGCTACTTTTTCTCCCTGCCTTATACCTGCGACCTTGTCGAAGCGCCAATGGATGCCGAGATAAATCCGACTTTGGCCATTCTCTTCTTCAGCCTGCGATAAGGTCAAGAAACTGCGCGGCATGTAAGGACGCACGTTCCCGTTGTGATCCCTGGTTACGCCGTTGAATTCATCGGAAACAAAGGTGAATCCAATGTGATCGGTTCCATAGAAGCGACGAATCGTTTCGAAAATCGCGCCGCCGAATCCAGCATGTCCCGAAGGATAAGCAGGGAAGGGCGGAGTAAAATTCGGCCCAACCAAATTGCTGGCCGGGGCTCCCAAAGGAGTAAAGGTCGGATCGCCAATAGTGGTAGCGTTTCCATCACCGGCCCCGGTTGGACCGGTTCCGGGATCAGATTCGCGAATGGCAGTCACCGGCCGCCAAAAATCGTAGTGGTATTTCGATTCCCAAACACTCATGCCCGTATCCGCCATTGCGACGTTGACCAACGCGAGCAAACGAGCGAGTTCGAGCGGTCTGAGTTTCGTTTGATCCGCGATTTGAACGGTGATCTGGTTATAGAGTCGTGGTGGGGCACAGAGACTGGGAGTTCCATCATATGCCCAAAACGTACCGATGAATGTCTGTTCGGACGTGCGTTGCGTAGGGGTATTAATTCCGTCCCCACCAAAATTCTTGGCTTCGTTGTAGGCAGCGGTATAAGCGGCACTTGTAAGGGCCGGCGGCGGGGGTGGCTCGAATTGGCTCGTCGACTTCACCACAAAAGGTTTGCATCCGCCCCAATGCGAGCCTAGCGCGATTGGAATCAGGCTGATTGGATCCTGCCGCCAGTGTCCGGGAAGGTTACTGGTCGAATAATCGACCCCGAGATGAAGTTCCGGAATTTCGGCGCCATCGGCAACGCGCATAGCCAGTATGGCAGCTGCGACCTGTTTACCAAATGTGACGCCATTTTGCTTCAGGGGCCCGCCTGTGATCCGCAACAGATCATCGGCAAGGGCCTGATCAAAGCTCGCCTTCTGTGATGGGAAAAGAGAAACGAGCGTATCGTGCGCCGCCTGTCCCACTGCGGCGGCGGTTGAAAATGGGTGAGGGGCAGACTGAATTCCGGTGTAGCTCTGGTATTGACCGAGGACCGCATTGATGGCGTCGAAGATCGCGATGTGGACAATGGCCATGGCGCGGCTGGCGCGTCCGGGGCCAAGTTGTTCGCCAAACGTGCGATGTTCGCCTTGGGCAACCGGCGTATGATCCAAGCCGGTAGCGTCGATGGCGATCTGGTTCCAGTGGTGGACGGGATCGCGCGCGAATTTTTTGGTGTTGTCAGCGAAATCGGGAGGCTGAGGATGAAACAGGGGGCCGTAAGCCTGACGAAAACTGCCGGCGGGGCCGCGAGCAAAAGCCGTAGAGGAGATGACAAATAGCAATAGCAACGAGAATTTCATGGAACAATGAGAAATGCTAAGGTTATGAGGTTAAGGTCGATGGGCGAGAGCTTGTCCTGCTCGACCGAAAACTCAACCAAAAAAATCGCCCTTCGAAAAAATTATTTTCGACGCAATGGGACGATGATTTCCTGATCTTGGCGAAGAAGAACCACATGACCGTCGTTGATCGCTTTGACGGTGATCTGATAAACTTGGGTTCCCAACTGCAAGCCAAATTGCTGGCCTTCGCCCATCGTGCGGCCGTTAATGATCGCGTAATGTGCTTTTGGATCGAGCGTGATGGATGAAACGACAAAAGATGACGATGGAATAGCCCGTCCCGCGTTTTCCGCTCCGGTCTTGGCGATTTTCGGAGCTGGTTTCCATCCGATCGGCCAAAACGGATTGCGCTCGTTCACTTCGACGTTGAAGGAAGACTTATGTTTCAATTCTATCGGCGCGGTCTCGTCTGCCAGCAAAATGCTGCTGCAGGTCATTAGGCAAAGGTAAAGCAGCTTCTTCATTTCCTGTCGATGATGGTGGCGGCGGTAAAGACGATCTGTTGCATCTCAGGGTCATCCGCGGCCGCGTAAATGCGTAGTTTCCGGATCGAAAGTAGTGGATTTGAGTTTTCCAGTAGGGCAATTGCTTTGCCCAAACTCTCAAAGTCCGCTTGGGGCAGATCGATGATCCAGAGATAGCGATTCCAGGCGGCGAGTTCCTTTTCTTTAAATGCGTTACTGCTTTCGAGCCGGGTCGTCACCTTGTCGATTTGCTGGCCGGCGAGAAATGTTTTCATTCGTGGGGGAAACCATGCGATCGGTGCACCGTCGGGGCTAAGCGCACGCAGGGAATCGTAGCGGGCGGTAGCGGCATGAGCAGTCTCCTCCAGCTTTGACGCGTTGGATATCTCAGCCTTGGAGGTTGCAACTTTGTCCTGGAGTTCCTTGATTTTCGCCTGGATCGAATTCCGGCTCTTGTTCAGCGGCCCGAGGAAGAATGTGAAATAAACATAAAGTAGCCCGATCAGGCAAAATCCGCCCAGTATCAGTCTCTTGGTTTGTTCCTTGTTCAAGTTAGGATTCCTCCTTCTTCGGCTTGCTTTTTCGCTCGGACGGCGCCGGTTCCGGCGGTTTGGGGAACGGGTCAAATCCGATTATGACCACGAAATGAGCGGTGGTTACGTTATTGCCGCCCACGGAAACCGTAGTATCGAGATCTTCGAGAGTTTTGAATTCAACTTTTACGCTCGGTTGCTCCTTGCCAATCTGTTCGAGCAACATTTGGCGGAAGTCTTCCGCCACTTCGCGCGGCTCTCGTCCACCGGCCACGCCATCAAGAGTGATGGAGATGCCTTTTTCTTCTTCGACTGCCCCTTCCAGGGCCGTGATCTGGATATTTGGCGTTACACAATGCGCCACCTTCTCGAGCAAGGGAGCCCAGTAGAAACGCCTATCAATGAATCCGTCGAGCGTTTTGGTTGTGCTAATGATGTCGTTCAGTTCCTCGGCACGCTTTTGCGCGGCGGTGACCTTTGGCTCGATCTTGGCCCATTCACTCTGCACCGCGTTGAGGCGACTCTTGCTCTCCAAAACCCTATAGCCGGTCCAGAGATAGTTCAGGACCAGCAATACCGCGAGGCCGATGCCGGCGTAAATGCTCAGCTTGAGCGGATCGCGCTGTCGCTGTCGCTGCTCGAGAATTTCTTCGTGGAGAAGATTTAATTGCAGGGGCATGGCGCGTTAGGTTCGCAGGTATTCGAAGGCCGCCCCGCAGGCGACGTTGAGCGAGACAAATTCCTGCTGGAGGTTTTTGCGTTTCGCCGCCGGCAATGCCACCTCGCAGTTTTCGAGCGGGTCCCAAATCTCGCAGGGCAAGCCGAGCTCATCACTCAGAGTCTGGAGAATCATTTCCGCGCGCGATAATCCGCCCGAGACGTAGAGCCGGTGAATGGACGTTTCATGTTGCCCCTCAAAGAAGCCCATGGAATTGCGCACTTCCGTGCAGAGGCGTGAGAGGGTATTGCGACAAATATCGGCCATTCCGGGGTCGCCTTCCTGGATCATGAGATGCGCGGCGTTAGCGTCGAGCGCGCCGTCGGCGGTGAGTGCCTGGGTAAAATGTTTGCCGCCGTAATCGAAGGCGCGAGTCAGGGTGAGTTCGCCGTTACAACCGATCAGAACCGTGCTTTGCAAATGACCGAGATCGAGCAAGAGGAAAGCTTCTTTCTGGTGAACTTCCGGATAAGCAACTTCGAACGCGTTGAAAGAACAAACCTGCGCTAGTTGCATTAGCTCTACGGACAACCGCGTTTTCGCCATCGCTTCAGAAATTTCTTTTACCCTTGAACGCAGCAGGCCGCCGACAAGATAACGCGTCTGCGTTGTCGCCGGCGCCTGGACTTGGACTGCAACAGCTCCTTCGCCAGATGCGGCTCTCGCACCCGCCGTTCCGTTATTGGAAATGCTTGCCACGTCGAGCACGAAATCTTTGCAATCCTGGTTGAGCATGCTCAGCCCGTTATAGCGTAGAGCATTGCGTAAAAGCTCCGGCGGAGTGCTCGGCTGCTCAATAATGCGCAGAAGCGAGCCCGGCTCAGACACGGCCAGGGCACAGCTCTTAGTCGAGCCGCCGAGATCCTTTAACAGCTGTTTGACATGCTGTGCCACCTCATCGGCCGTCGTCACTTCCTCGGGCACTTCGTGGGATGCGAAGCTGGTCAGAGCATAGCGCGTCTCGCTCTTCTTGTTCAACAGCACCGCTTTATAGGCGCGCTTGCCAAGATCGATGCCAATGACAGAATTTCCGCGTTTCGCCATGGATGATTCAGGTGCTTGTAGCGGGAAACGTGCCTGCGACCTTGCAAATATCGGCGCGTATCCCTCTGCGTTCGGGCGCAAACAAGGATGGCAATCTTGGCCGGCTTCGCGGAGCATCGCCCATCCAAAGATTATGGAGCGTGGAAGGGGTGGGCGAGACTCTGTCGAGGTTCATGCGCAACGGAACACGGACTTCCAAGTCTGTGCGCCAAACAGGCATTCCTGCCTGTTTTGTTCATATAGCAATACAGCAGGCTGAAAGCCCGCTGGGCGCACAGGCAAGCATGCCTGTGTTCCGTCCGCTTCGGTAGGGCGAGACTCCGTCGAGCCAAAGAACAATCAGGCCGCCGCGGCCGAGGATGGGCGGTAACCAAAGAAACCGCGCTCCTTGATGATCTGCGTTACTTCCGGAGGCACCATTTTCTCCCAACCGCTGTCACCAGTCTGCAATTTGGCGAGCGCGTCCGGCGGGAAAATCTTGAGGTACTCCGGATGATAATCGCTGATTTCGGTGATGAAATTGTTATCCATGATGAATTGGAAAAGCGCCTTTAGGTTGGGAGCGACCTCGATTTGGCTGGCAGTAATGATTTTGTCGCTTCGTTCGTCGATCATTGGATAAACGTAGAGTTTGAGCGCACCCTTGAACATCCGCCCCAGGGCTTCCAGAATTCCGCCTTCCAGATTCAAATAATATTTCTCATCGAAAATTTCCAACAGGCTGGGTACGCCCATGACTAGCCCAACCATCTTGCTCGTATAACGGGTCAGGTAACTGGAGAGCCGGTAGTATTCGCCAAACTTCGAGATCAAGACCGTGCGCCCCAGTGCGCCCAGAATATCGACCCGCGCCAGAAAATCGGCGTGGTTCAGTTGGCCTTCCGCCAGCAGATTCTCCAACGTCATTTCCATCAGCACGATCAGCTCGGACTCGGCGCAGCCAGATTCCTGAAGAAACTTCCGGCGCGCGCCGTCGAGCATGTCATTGGTGGCATAGGTGACCGGCCGAAAACTGCCGCGCTCGACCAGAATCGCCTTCTTATAAAATACTTCGGCCGGTTGCACTGTTTCGCCATCGGCCCGGAACATGACCGCGTCAGTCAATCCCTGGCTAACGAGTTGTAGACTCATCAACCGGTTGTCGACTTGTGAAAAGGCCGGTCCGGAGAATTTGATCATGTCCACCTCAATCCGGCCGGGGGCGAGATTTTCTTGCAGCGAGGAAATCAACTCTTCTGGCTTCGCATGATAAAACGCGCCGTAAATCAGGTTCACTCCAATTACCCCCAGCACTTCCTGTTGATCGACGTTCGCTTCGTCCAGCATTCGCAAATGAATAATGATCTGGCTCGGTTCCCCACGGAATTCCGTTTGAAAACGGACTCCGAGCCAGCCGTGCGCTTCGTTGTGTTGCTTAAAACTGCGCGCCGCCACGGTGTCGGCAAAGACAAAAAAACAGCGCTGCGCGCCAAGCTTTTGATCCAGCCGCTCGATCAACAAATTGTATTCATGATCAAGCATCGTCCCGAGACGGATGCGGCTGACATAACGGTCGGTCGGTCCATAAATCGCGTCGCTGAACGTCATGTCGTAAGCCGACATCGTCTTTGCGATTGTGCCCGAGGCGCCGCCGACAAAAAAGAACCGGCGTGCGACTTCCTGGCCGGCGCCAATTTCCGCGAAGGTCCCGTAACGTTTGGCGTCGAGATTAATTTGGAACGCTTTCTTATTCGTCCCGACATCCATCTCGGCTTTCACAATTTCCAAGATGTCGGCATTTATGGGCTTCTCAACCGCCGAGTTGGCGCGCCCAAAAAGCGCCGTCAATCTGTAGCAGCGGGCCCGAGGGCGCCTTGGCGATCGAGGGACCTCACAGATGGTCTCAGGTTACACGAACACTCGTGAGATCCTTCGGTCCCAGCCGGACTGGCGTTGTCTGCGCGGCTCAGGATGACAACGTCCCTTTAGTTTAATTTCGACCTTACCTCATCGGTATGAACTCAGACCGACTGTGAGGGGTCCGGGCCGGACTGGGCGTTGTCTGCCCCGTCTCGGGATGACGGATTGCGGTAGCGACAATTACAATCGCACCTTTTCCACCGCGCTGGCCGCAATCCACCCGCGTTGATCATTCGGCAGCGCCGCGTAATTCCAGTCACCGCGTTCCTGTAAAATCAAAACTTCGCTTCCAGCTGGAAGAGCCAGAACGCTCCGCGCACTGTCGACGGTCGCAACTCTGGCTTCGGTGTTCTCCGCAATCACAATTGCCACGCCCTGTCCGTGGGTTCCGTTTTCCGATTTGTACGCAGCGAACCCGCAAATCGCGGTCAGAAATATCCCTGCTACCGCCCACAGCACTCTACCCGGCCGCAGAATCAAAAGAATAATCGTGAGCCAGAAAGAAATCGCGGCCGCAATCGCGAAAAAATTAGCCGTGCCAAAATTCAGATATCTCTCCAAGGCTGACGGCGTCAGCTCCAGCGAACGCGTTTGGTCGCGCGCAATCCGCAGATTGGCATCGGCTTCCGGATGATGGCGATCCAATCGTAAGGCGCGGTCATAATTCAAAATCGCCCGACCGAAATCGCCGTCACGAAAGTAAGCGTTGCCGAGATCATAGAATAAATTCGCGCTCCACGCGCCCGAACCGACGACCGCTTCGTAATCTGCGATGGCCGCTTTGAAGTTTCCTGCGGCAAATTCAGTGTTTGCTTTCGCGAACAAATCATCGCCAGTCCGGCTCGGACCATCGTTTGACGCTGCCTCGGCGCTGGGCAGAGCGAATACGAGCAAAACCAGGATTTGAAATAGCACCCTTAGTTTCATCGAAGACTTTCAATCAAGTCCAGGGTTTCGCGCTGTCCATCACCGGATAGCCTGCCCTCGCCGTTGCTCGCGCCGCTGTAGCGGAACTCATCGCTAGTCGCAAACAAGCGCCGCATCCGCTCGCTTTGTTCCGCATTCAGGTCAAACACTCGCGCGGCGGTTTCCGCATCGACCGTCGCCGGTTCGATGTTCATTTGCTTAAGCGCGGCCTTCAGTTGCACCACGCGCGAGGCATCGGAGAAATATTCTCGCGGCGCCAGCTGGTCGCGGCGCAATTTGCGCAGCAGCTCATCCCTCTCGTGCTGCAGTTGTGCGGCCCGCAGAGCTGCGCGATTGGACGCGCGCACATTTTGAACTTTCCAACCCATTAGCCCCAGGGCAAAAGTGAGAGGAAGAAGTTGCGCCAGCCAAAATTCCTTTCGTGCATAAAACGTCGCAAAGCTGGATACGATTTTTCCGCGCTCATTAATTTGATGCAAAATGTCCTGCGCTTTTTGCTTTCCGCCTAAGGTGGGCGTGGCTGACGCTCCCGGCGTAGTTCCAGCGATCGCGGAGCTAGCTGGGGCATTTCCCTCCACGATTAATGGCACCGTCTCGCTTTGCAGTGTTACATATTTCTCTTTTACCGGATCGAAATAAGTGAAGGCCAGTGGCGGAACCCTCGTCAACTTCTCGTTAGGTGAAACTACCAGTTCGAATGTTTTCGTTCCGCTGATTCCAACGTCATCATCCTGCTTGAAATTCGATGATGGCGGATATTTGTGCCAGCCGCGCTCATCACTTAGCTCTGGCGCATTCATTCGGTCGAAATTCCCACGTCCAGAGATCGCCGCCTTGATCGTGATCGGGTCGCCTATCTGAACTCGCTTCGGGTTCGCTTCCGCGGTCATCGAGAAACTCCCTACCGCTCCGGAAAAAGTCGGCGGCGCTCCCGCAGGCAATGCCTTTACTTCCAATGAAACCGGGTCGCTCTTGACGTTGATCTCGTGTTGCTCCATCAGCCCTCCAAAGGGCAGCGCAAAGAAAGGGTCGGAGAAGGGATCTTCGCTGAAAGGGTCAAACGGTTTGCGCCGCGTCCCCGAGCTCCGACGCGGAACGAGAATATTCGCTTTTTGTTCGACCGGCCCAATTTGAAAATTGCCAACCCGAGCTGCGGAAATCGCCGTCTTATAATTGAAAACGACATAACTGCGCCCGTCGATATTCTCCAGATTGCGTTCGCCTTCGCCCAACTTTTGCACAGTGAATCCCTGTCCGTTCACTTGCGGTGGCGCCATCTCAGCAACGCGCGTCCGCGAATTAAATCCGATCCGCACTACCACTGGAATCATTTCGCCGACATAGGCTGTCTTTTTCGGTACCAGCAGCTCGGCGAAAGCGATCTTATCTTCGCCAGTCTGTGTATTGCCGGATGGCGCGCGATTGCTTCCGGCGCGCGCCGTCGGGTTGGGAGAATCCGCTACTCGCAGCGTTAGCTCGGGCGTCTGCAAATTATTCTTACCAACGCGAATACTTTGCGACGGAATCTTATAAGTGCCCGATTTCTCCGGCAAAATCGTGTAATTGTAGGTGATCGAAGAAGTGACTGATAAATTTCGCATCGTCATCGAGGTCGATTCGCCGGTATAATGAATCTGGAGACCCGGGATGTCGATGTTGCTTGGCGGTTTCACCGATGTTCCAGCGTTATCGATCTGAATTTGCAACTGCACCGTTTCACCCACAACGACGTCCGAGCTCGTCAGCACCGCCGTAATTTTCGGCGAATCCGCGAGCGCCGATTGGATTTGGACAGTCGCAACTAACGCCAGGATGAGAACTCGTCGGTCCATCAACATTTTCAATCAAACAATCAAACCTCAAACATCAAACATGCGCCTCACCAGTCGTTATAGACACGATGCACCGGCTTGCGTTCATCCAGTTGCACCCGCGCTTCCTCGTCCTTCATTGCCTGCAATAATCGTGCAGCTTGCTTGGGGCTCATCTCCCCCCGCTCCATCGCTTCGGCTTCCGCCGCTTGCTCTTTGCGCTGCTCGTCGCTCGGCTCGCTCGCGCTTTTGATCTCACCCGAGCGCGGTTTGGTGGGCGAGGCGGATGGCGTTGCGCCCGGTGACACATTCTCATCCTTGCCGGAATTATCCCCCGGTGATGGTGATGGATTTTCTCCGGATTCTCCCGGGCTCGGCGAAGGATTTGAACTCCCATCGGGAGTCGGCGTTGGCGATTCCCCTGCGCCCCGCTGCTCGTTTTTTTTCTGATCAGGCTGTTTCTGCTCGCCGCCGGGACTCGGTGATGGGGAGGGCTGCGCCTGCTGCTGCTGTTTATCGCGCTTCTCCGAATTCTGCTGATCCTTTTGATTCTCGGGATTCTGTTCCTGGTTTTGCTGATTCGGTTGCCGCTGATTATTCTTCGCCTGCTGTTGATCTTGCTTCTGTTGATCTTGCTTCTGTTGCTGGTCGTTTTGTGATTGCTGTTGCTGCTGCTGCTGATCCTGTTGCTGGTCTTTCTTTTGATCCTTCTTGTTTTGCTGATTTTTCTGCGGCTTTGGCGGTGGTTGTTCCGGATGTTTCTTCAGTCTCTCGATCTTTTTTCTAACGATCTCCAGCCGTTCCGCGGCCGCCTTATCCTGCGGATCCAGCTTCAACGCCTGCTCGTAATGTTGCGCGGAATTTTCCAAATCCTTCAACGCGTCCTCGTTCGTTTTCCGCAAGTCGGCGCGGTCTTCCAAGGTCCTGCCGAGATTGTAACGGCTCTTCTCTTGCAGCCCTGGCGATCGATCGACCAGAGACTGGCTGAATGCCTCCAGCGCTTTGTCGTAGTTACGCAGCTTGTAGGCAGCCACGCCGGCATCGAACTGCATTTTGGGCATATCGGCCGGATTAATGTTGTGCTGCAAATCCTTTTGAAATTGTGCGTAAGCGTCCTCGTATTGCCCCTTATTATATAGGTCGATCCCGGAAACCGCGTTCACTTCGGCTACCGCTACGAATAGTAAGGAGGCCGCGACCAGCACTTCGCGTTTCACCGGCGACCTTCCGGGAGTTTTCGTCCGTTTTCGGTCGTTTATAAACAGGGAGGCGATCAGGGCCACAATCGCGCCCGCCAGCGGCCATTCGTAGCGCTCGATCGGCCGGCTCGAAAGCCGCGCATCGATTTCGGCCGTCTTTAGTTTCGAAAGCCCTTCCGTGTACAACTGCCGCATTGTCTGCGGTCCGCTTTCCAAATGCAGATACATCCCGCCGGTCGCTTGTGCGATCTCGCGTAGCCGATTTTCATCCAGCTTTGACTTCACCACTTGGCCCTTCGCATCTTTCACGAAACCACCTTCGCCTTTTCCTTCGACCGGAATTAGCGAGCCTTGCGCGGTGCCGACGCCTATCGTAAAAATTTTCACGCCCGCGTCCGCCGCTTTCTTGGCTTCGTTTACCGCGTCGCCACTAAGTTCCTCGCCGTCTGTGAAAATAATGAGGGCGCGATTTCCCATCGCGCTTTTCCCAAATGTTTGTGTCGCCAGTGCGATCGCTTCGCCGATGTTGGTGCCGCCTTCTGGAATTGTTTTCGTATCCAGGTCGTTGATCGATTCAACCGCAGCATCGTAATCGATCGTCAACGGTGCCTGCAAAAAGGCGCGACCGGCGAAGGCGATGAGGCCGACGCGATCGCCCTGCAGATCTGTGATCAAATCCTGTGCTGCCAGTTTGACGCGCTCAAGTCGGTTCGGCGCTACATCATTCGATAGCATGCTGCGCGATGTATCGACGGCGAAGAGCAAATCGAGCCCGCGACGTTTCACATCTTCGTAAGTGTAGCCCCAGCGAGGCTTGGCCAACGCGCCAATAGCGAGCGCGAGCGCGAGCAAAACGAAAGCAAAACGAATCGCGCGTCGCACCCGATCGACATTGCCGGCGAGCTGCGGAAGCAATCGCGGCGAAACAAATTCGCGCAATTTGATCGCGCTGCGCCGCTCGGCCTGCGCGTACAAGAGGACGAGCAGCGGCAGAATGGCCAGAGTCCACAGCCAGTTTGGCGCACCAAAGTTCATAGGTTCGATGAAGCGATGAAGCGATAACGTGATGAAGAGTAAGCCCGCTTCAACTCTTCGACCTTTAAACGCTGCAACGTTCCGCTCACGGCAATCGTTTCCAAATGGTTTGGCCGAGCAGAAGCTGCCCGATCAGCAATCCTAAACCCGCCGCAATGCATTCGGGGAATAGATCGCGGTACTCTTGATATTTCCGGGCGCTGATGGTGGTTTTTTCCAGCTTGTCGATGTCCTGATAGATCGAGGCCAGCGATTGCGTGTCCGTTGCGCGGTAAAATTTTCCATCGGCAATGCGCGCTACTTCGCGCAAACCAGTTTCATTGAAGGAGACCGGCGCATTCTGATAATAAACATTACCGCGTCCGTCCGTGATCACGCGTCCGGTTCGCTCATCCATCACTGGAAAGGGCGCGACCCCGTTGGTGCCGATGCCAATCGCGTAAAAATGAATTCGGAGTGCCTTCAAAGCCTCTGCCGCGGTATTGGGCGGAATTTTCCCGGCGTTATTATCGCCATCGGTGAGGAGAACCATCACCCGGCTTTTAGATTGCTTGTCATTTAATCGATTCCCCGCCGCCGCCATGGCCGAACCGATTGCAGTGCTTCCTTCCACCAGGCCAATGCGAACACGATCGAGATTTTGCAACAGCCATTCGTGATCTAATGTCATCGGGCTAACGATATATGGACGAGTGCCAAACGCGATCATCCCGATCCGGTCGTTCGGTCGTGCTTCGATGAACTTGCGCGTTACTTCACGAACAGCATCCAATCGCGTCGCTTCGTCGCCACCGATGGTGAAATCTTTCACCAGCATCGAATTAGAAACATCAAGCACCAGCATGATGTCGATTCCGCTGGCTTCGACTTGGGTGAGCGACTTGCCCAGTTGTGGCCTCGCGATTCCGACCATAAACGCCGCCAGAGCAAGCCAAACCAAGGCGCGCAAAATTCGTCCGGCTCGGCTGGTGCTGCTTTTCCCGATCGCGCGAAACGGCGCGGTCGCGGAAAATACAATCGCAGCGCGTGGTCCGAACCTTCCGCGCAGCCATGCCAGCAAGGGAATGAGCAGTAGCAATAGCAGCAACCACGGGCGCGCGAAAGTGAGCACCTGGCCGCCCAGCCAATCACGCGGGGACAAGTGCGCCTCCTTTCACGAATTGGCGCGCTTCATCCAGCAGGAGACGGCTGTCCGCCGTCGTCGCTTCATAGCGCGCGAACTTAATCAGGTCGCAGCGATTCAGAAAATCAGCAAGCAACGTTTTCTCGTCGTCACTGAAATTCGCAGCCGAGGCAATGGCATTCAAAAATTCGACCGATGTCTGTCGGGTCATCGGCAAATCGAATTGTTCCATTACGTAACGTCGCAAAATATCAGAAACGCGAATGCTGAATTGATAAGGAGGATTTTTTTCTACTTCGGTCTCAATCCCGTTTAAGGCAGCGAGGGCGCGTTCGCGGGGCGATAGCGCTGCTTCTTTTTTGCGAAAGAATCTTCGCCCGTACCAGATCGCCAGTCCAATGATCGTTAACGCGATCAAGCTTGCAACAAAAATGATCCACGGCGGCACCAGCGAATAAAGCACGGGCGGCGCAATGTCGGGAAGTGCCTGCGCGAGTACCATCATCGTTACCGCACCATCAGACGGCGTTCGCGTTGCTTAAAAAACGAGCGCAGCGCCGGCAGATAATCATCGCCGGTGCGCAAATCGATTCGATCAATCCGGTTTTGCCGCAATACCCGCATAGTTTCCGTTAGCTGCGCTCTTGCGAGCTGGGCAAACTGTGCGCGCACCTGCCTGTCGGCGGCGTTGATTTCAATTTGATCGCCCGTTTCGGCATCTTCCAGCGTAATAATCCCGATATCAGGCAGTATGCTTTCGCGTTCGTCCTGAATCCGGATCGCAATTAAATCGTGCCGTCTCGCTGTGACCGCAATCGCGCGCGAAAAATCCTCCGCCTGAAAGTCGGAGATAAAAAAGACGACCGCACGACGGGTCACGATCTTGTTTAAGTGATCAAGGGCCGCGGCCGGATTGGTTCCGCGCCCGACTGGATCAAAGAAGAGGATTTCGCGGATGATTCGCAAGGTATGAGAGCGCCCTTTCTTCGGCGCGATGAAAAGTTCGAGGCGATCGCTGAAGAGAAGCAGGCCAACCTTATCGTTATTTCGGATGGCGCTGAAAGCGAGAAGGCAGGCAACTTCCGCGGCCAGCTCGCGCTTTGATTGTGAAGTGCTGCCGAAATTCCCCGACGCACTCACATCTACGATCAGCATGACGGTAAGCTCGCGTTCTTCCGTGAACTTTTTCACGAACGGGCTGCCGAGCCTTGCGGTTACATTCCAATCGATCGCGCGAATTTCATCCCCCGGCTGATATTCGCGTACTTCTTCAAAATTCATCCCGCGACCCTTAAACACGCTGTGGTAATCACCGGCGAAAGCGGTCTCGACCAGGGCACGGGTTTTGATTTCAAGGCCGCGGATTTTCTTTAGGATCTCTTCTGTCTCCATGTTGCCGTGATCGGTGATCAGTAATCGGTGAACAGAAATTCGTCATCCTTGCACGTGATCGAGCGGTAATCAGTGCCGGGCGAGTATTTACAAAAGTCATCAGCACGATCAATCATGCGTGAAAGCATTCCCCCGATCGCATCGTACCGCCTGTCGAGGTTCTCGAACTCCTGTGTGGAAAAATATTGACCGTCCAGCGCATCATCCAACCATGATTGTGTTTCGTAGGCCTCCCCGAGAGCCTCGTCGATCTTGTTCACGAAAGCCGCTTTGTACCGGCGGCGTGCCAATGCTTCGGCTAACAGCGCCTTTACTGCGCGAGAGCTTCTTCGGATCTGATCTGTAAGCGAATATTGTTCTTCACGCGGAAAGTGCTTCGAAAAATCAAACACGAGTCGAGCTGCGTCTCGAGCGGCTTGATACGCTTTCAATTCCCGAAAGGACCTTGCAGCTGCCATACCGTTCACGGTTCACCGATCACTGTTCACGATCCCTTTCGTAAGTCTTATACTCACGGCACCGGCAATCCCGCAAAGATCCGTTCTACAATCGTCTCGCTCGTAATCGACTCCGCTTCCGCTTCGTAGCTAACGATAATGCGGTGACGCAAAACGTCGGGACCGATGCTCTTGATGTCCTGCGGTGTGACGTAGCCGCGTCCATTTAGGAAAGCGTGTGCACGCGCGCCCAAAGCAAGATAAATAGTCGCGCGTGGGGAAGCGCCATAGCGGACCAAACCCTCCAGCTTTAAGTTGTAAGACGCCGGTTCCCGCGTTGCCCAGACAATGTCGACGATGTAATCCTTTACACGATCGTCGATGTAAATGTTGTTCACCACATCGCGCGCGGCGATGATGTGCTGTGGATCGACCACCGATGAAACACTGAGATCGGGCGCGGACGTCGCCATTAAATCGAGGATGCGGCGCTCCTCCGGTTTTTGTGGATAACCGATGTTCAACTTGAACATGAAACGATCGAGCTGCGCTTCGGGCAGCTGATAGGTGCCTTCCTGCTCGAGCGGGTTTTGCGTTGCCAGGACAAGGAACGGATCCGGCAGCGGATACGTTTTTTCGCCAATGGTGACCTGGCGCTCCTGCATCGCTTCTAGTAAGGCGCTCTGCACTTTGGCGGGAGCGCGATTGATTTCATCGGCCAAGATAAGGTTCGAAAAAATTGGACCGAACTTGGTCGTGAACTCACCGTCACGCGGATTGTAAATAAGGGTGCCGATCAAGTCCGCCGGTAGAAGATCGGGGGTGAATTGCAGGCGCTGGAACCCTGTTTGGATGGCGGAGGCGATGGTTTTAACGGTGAGCGTTTTAGCCAGGCCGGGAACGCCTTCGAGCAAGACATGGCCGTTCGCCAGCAACCCGAGCAATAAACGATCGACCAGATACTTCTGACCGACGACGACGTGCGCAACTTGCTCGCGCAGCGGCGGGATCCACCGACCGAGTTCCTGCACCTGTTGAGAGATTTCCTGAGCCGATTTCATGAGTCCTGTAAGACAGAATCGACGCACCGAACGTTCGAATCAATTGCGCGGAATCGTAGAGGCGCCTCTGTCGATTCGACGCTTGATTAAGAGTTATCGCAAGTCGAGTCGCCTGCGGCGCCGTAGCTTTATGCGAAGGCTGGGAGGGATCCCGAGAAAGTCACCTTGAAGCTTTCATTGCGGGATTCCTCGAATCCGAGCCGGACTGCCGTTTCGCTCGGAATGACGTTCAGTGCGTGCCCGGCAGGTTAGCAAAATCGGCAAGCCCGGGTAGGGCTCGAGCTCACGAATCTTCGCTTCAAGAAAACGGGCGAACGGCTGTGTCAGAAGGCGAGGGGAATTGACAAAGAGCACGATCTCCGGCGGCGCGAACTCGCGCGATTGGTCCCCGCTGGATTGAGTCGCGTAAAATAGCTTTAACCGTTTGCCCTTTGCCATCGGCGGCGGGTTTGCCGCAAAAGCAGCCCGCAGCGCACGATTCAATTTTCCGGTGCCGATATGCGCGCGCGCAGCCCGCCGGATGCGTTCGATCATTTTGAAAATGCGATCCGCATACTCGCCCGTCAACGCGCTCGTTACCAACACCGGTGCGTAATCGATGAAGAACAATTCCGTGCGGGCGTTGGCGATGGCGTCTTCCATGGTCTGCCGTTGCTTACGGTGCGTGCGTACCAGGTCCCATTTGTTTAGTGCGATCACGCAAGCTTTTCGTGCCTTCTGAATCAATGCCGCGATGCGGCGGTCTTGCGCCTTGATCCCTTCGGCAGCATCAATCACCAGCACGCAAATGTCACCACGCGTAATAGTCTTCTCCGCCCGCATCACTGAGAAGACTTCGACCGAGCTGGAATGTTTGCTCCGCGCTCGAATCCCGGCGGTATCGGTAAAGAGGTAGCGTTTGCCTTCGCGTTCGTACTCGATGTCTACGGCATCGCGCGTAGTGCCTGGGATTTCGCTCACGATCGTGCGCGGATCGCGGAGCAACGCATTAATCAGCGATGACTTTCCTGCATTTGGGCGGCCGAGGATCGCGGCGGCGATCGGATGTTTGAGGTTTGAGGTTTGAGATTTGATTTGGGAAGCGGGCAGAAAATTGTCGATCGCCTCCAGCAGTACCGGAACGCCGCGGCCATGGGCCGCGCTAATCGGGAAAACATTCTCGAAACCGAGCGCGGAAAATTCGTCTACTCGCGGCTGGTGTTTCGGGTCATCGATTTTGTTAACGAGAAGTAGGACGGATTTGTGCAATTTCCGAACGAGGCGAGCCAGTTCGTGGTCCATCGGATTTAACCCGTCCTGCCCATCAACTACAAAAAGAACGAGATCGCTCTCTTTCATTGCCAGTTCGGCAGCTGCTCGCACGTCGCCTCTCAACTGAGTTTCACCTGCGCCGACAATCCCGCCGGTGTCCCAAAGTGCGAAAGTTTTTCCGCCGATTTCGCATTTGGTAGAAATCCGGTCCCGCGTGATCCCTGGCTGGCCATGCACAATGGCAATGCGACGGCCCGCAATCCGATTGAATAACGCCGATTTCCCTACATTTGGCCGGCCCACGATCGCGATGTTCATCGCGACGAACGTAGCACAGGCATCTTGCCTGTGTGGCAAACGGGCATCCTGCCCGTTTTTTGGCCCAATGACCACGCAAGGGCGAGTAATGACGAATGACCCGCCTCCATTAAGTTGCGACGAATGACCCGCCTCCATTAAGTTGCAGCGAGGGAGGCGAAGGAATGAGGAACCTATTCTCTGTTCTTTATTCTTTGTTCTTTGCTCTTTCCTCTTTCCTCTGTCCTCTGTCCTCTGTCCCCCCATTACCCTACTACTCCATCACTCCATTACTCCGCTCCGCGTCAGCGCGTGGCGTGGGCGTGACCTTCGGCCTGTAGTTGGCGGATACCTTCGATGACATAAATCACACCCGAAATGAGGGTGAAGATTCCCGCCACGATCACGACGAACCACAGCGGCAAAAATCGCAGCTGCAACATCACCCACGCGATCGCGCACATCTGACAAACAGTCGCCACCTTGCCCGTCCAACTTGGTTTCAGCCGCATTTTGTTGCCGATGAAATAATGCAGAATAGCGGCACCGACCAAAATTACCGCGTCGCGCGTAATGACGAGAACCGGGAACCATACCGGAAATTTTCCGTAATCGGGATCGCTCTGGCTCCAATTGGTAATGCTCAAGGTGATGATGCCGCTCAGGAGCAAACCTTTGTCGGCGATCGGGTCGAGAATAACGCCTAACCGGCTGCGCTGGTTGTAGCGACGGGCGACGTATCCATCGAGACCATCACTCACCGCCGCAAGAAGAAAAACGAGGATGGCGGCAAAACGCTGCCATTCCAGCGGGGCGCCGCGCTGGACGCTTTCGCCATAATAAATCGCGAGCGCCACGAAAACAGGAATCATCGCAATTCGGACGAGCGTGATTTTATTGGCGGTGGTCACCCTGGAAAGACTAGCGCAAGCCTCCCGCGCGCAAATTTATTTCAGCGGCAGCGCCCATCATGGCCTCCTTGAATTCTGTCCCGACCCTGAAAACGGGCTCATCCCGAGCGCAGTCGCCTGGCCGCGCCGTAGCTTTATGCGAAGGCTCGGAGGGATCCCTTTGCGAGACGTTTAAGGTAGCGCCGCAGGATCCTTCGACTTTGCTTCGTTCCGCTCAGGATGACGGACTAGCTGAAATCAGGTCTCGAGTTCCGCTCCTGCAAACTGCGCCTGCCTTGCGTGTTTCCCTTCGCAGAATTCTTCGATCATCTTTTTGTTGAACGCCGGAATATCGCCGGGCTTGCGGCTGGTAACGAGTCCGTTGTCCACCACCACTTCTTGGTTCACCCAATTGCCACCGGCATTTTTCACATCAGTTTGAATGTGCTCCCACGACGTTAATTTGCGTCCACGAACGACACCGGCGTCGATCAGCACCCAGGGCGCGTGACAAATTGCGGCCACTGGTTTGCCTTCCCGGAAAAAATGTTTCGTGAACTCAAGGGCGTCGGGAGCCGCGCGCAACTCATCCGGATTCATCAGACCACCCGGCATCATCAGTGCATCAAATTCCTCCGGCCGCGCTGCATCGAGCGAGACATCGACGTTGAACTTGTCGCCTTTATCCGCGTGGTTCATTCCCTGAATTTGTCCCGATTTAGGCGAAACGATTTTTGTTTCCGCGCCCGCTTCCTCCAGGGCTTCGCGCGGTTTTGTCATTTCCACCTGTTCGAATCCGTCGGTGACGAGAATCGCCACTTTCTTGCCATCCAATTTGCCCATAACAATTTCCTTCCCGTTGAATTTTGTTTTGCATCGGTTAGTTGCCTACCATCAAAAAAATTTCGCGACCGCTGTCGAAGTTGGTCGTAAAACGAAAACGCTTGGTCTGCGCGGGCCCGTGAGTAAGATTCGCCCGCACGCCGATGTGGCGAAATGGCAGACGCAACGGACTTAAAATCCGTTCTCGCTAACCGCGAGGTATGGGTTCGAATCCCATCATCGGCACCCTCGAAAACGCGATTTCACGAGAAAAGAATCATGTCAAAAGACAGATTGAGCGGTTGCGCATACTATCGCAAAGAGACGTAAGGAGACGAAGTTTATTCGCCAAGTGTTTGTCAAGTCTCTCGCGCGCGTGCGCGATAGTTGTGACGATACAGACCAATCGCTCCGGTTCTTAATCAAGGAAAAAGTGTATAGCTCCGCCTGACCCGCCAAGCCGGACATTTTTGCCGGCTGGGGTTTGGAGGTGGAAGCGTCTCTGAGGATGTAAGCACGCGGAAGTTGTTTTTGCGTCGA
>Ga0209057_1001252_pt1 | contig 20943 bp, 20 predicted proteins | sample GraSoiAngelo_146_FD_185903 | JGI IMG/M metagenome (GOLD analysis project Ga0209057, IMG submission 185903) | Grasslands soil microbial communities from the Angelo Coastal Reserve, California, USA - 14_1009_05_30cm (SPAdes) (version 2) | ecosystem: Environmental > Terrestrial > Soil > Grasslands ... | reverse complement strand
GCGCGACTGCGGCCTCGGCCTCCCCGGCGTCGGCGGCGGCGCGCAGGCTCTTGGCGGCGGCCGGCACGGTGACCGCCGCCGAGGCGAGGCCGCGCACGGCGGCCAGGTGGGCGGTCATGCCCCACGCCAAGGGGACGTCGGCGGCAACGTCCCGGCGGACGATCCCCGCCTCGACCGCGGCCGAGAGCGCGGCCATCCGGGCGCGCAGCGTGTGGCGCTCGCGGACCGCTTGCGCGCCGTTGGCCGCGACGCGCGCGCGCTCCGCGTCCGCGCGGACGTAGTGCGCCACCTGCGGGACCAGGTCGTCGGGCCCGTAGACGGCGAGGTGCTCGCCGGGTGTGAACAGGTCGAGGAGCCCGTTGTCGATGCGCTCGGTCGCGAGGAGGGCGCCGCAGGCCATGGCCTCGAAGACGCGGAAGTTGAGGTCGCCGAGGATCGCCTCGTTGAGCACGATCTTCGACGACGCGAACACCGCCGCCATCTCCTCCCACGAGAGCCGCGTTCCCACCGACTCGCCGAAGGTGGCGAGGCCGAAGCGCCGGCGCAGGCACTCCACGACGGCGGCGCGCTTCGGCCGGGTGGCCGGATCGACCGTGCCGACGAAGACGAGGTCGTGGACGCGCCTGAGCCCGCGCTCGTGGAACACCCGCTCATCCGCGCCCCAGGGCAGCCAGCGGGCGGGAACACCGGCGGCGGCAAAGAGCGGCACGTAGTCCTTCTGCGCGACGAGGACGAGGTCGAAGAGCCGCGCGTAGTGCCGCTGCCAGAAGAAATTCACGTGCACGTCGATGGCGTAGTAGAGGCGCGGGGCGGGGACGTCCTCCAGGCCGAAGGGAAGCGCCTGCGGCCCGAGCATGTCGGCGACGAGCAGCAGGTCGGGCGGGGCGGGGAGACACCGCCACAGGACGCGCACGTCGAACGGCACGCCCGCCGCGGCGAGCGCCGGATATTCCTCGAAGGCGGCGATCACCTCGTGGCCGAGCGCACGCAGCGGCTCTACCAGATGAGCGTTGCCGACGTGGAGGATGCGCACGCGGGCGGGTGGGGCAATTTCCGTTCCGCGGCGGCGCACGCCAACGGCGGCAGTTCGGTTCCTCGCACGCGGCAGGAATTGCCGCAGCCGGCTGGCGCCGACCTGTCGGCGGCGGGGCGAGGACGCTGGCACGAGCCGTGCACCGCGCGCGGGGTCCCGCATGTCGCATCTATCGACTCATCTGGAGGAAAACCTGCGCGCGCTGGCCGCGCGCCATCCGCGCCTGGCGGCCGAGATCGCTGCCGCGGCGCCGCTGCCGTCGCTTCCCGAGCCGACGCCGGCGGGCGACCCGACCCTCACCGCGGACGGCGTCCTCCTCCACAGTCGCCATGACCCGCGTCGCGAGGCGGCGCGCTGGGCAGAGGCGCAGCGCGAGCGCCTCGGCGAACGGGCGGACGCGACGGCCGTCGTCCTCGGGCTCGGTCTCGGCTACCACCTGGAGGCGCTTGCCGCCGCCTGGCCGGGGCCGATCGTCGTCGTCGAATCCGACCGGGCGCTCTGGCGGACGGCGCTCGCGGCCCGTGACCTGCGGGCGGTCCTCGCCCGCGTCACCGTGGCCGAGGAGCCGCTCGCCGAGGAGGCGATCGACGCCTGGGGCGTCCCGGTCGTTCTCCCGCACGCGCCCTCCGTGCTGCGTGGCCAGGGGCTGCGGGCGCTCGGCGAGTCGATTGCCGGCCGCGCCGCGCTGCGCGGTCTCCGCCTCCGCATCCTCGTCGTCTCGCCCCTCGCCGGAGGCTCCCATCCGATGGCGGGGCACTGCGCGCGGGCGCTGACCGAGCTCGGCCACGCCGTCCGGCTCCTCGACCTCTCGCCCTTCGCGCGGGGGATGGAGGCGATCCCGGGCTTCACGCCGCGCCGGGCGGCGCGCGGCGCGGTCGAGCAGGCCTACATGCGGTTTCTCGGCAGCGGCGTCCTCGCCGCGGTCGAGGCGGAGAAGCCCGACCTCGTGCTCGCGCTCGCGCAGGCGCCGCTCGACGCCGCGGTGCTCGCCGAGATCGGCCGCCGCGGCGTGCTCCGCGCCTTCTGGTTCGTCGAGGACCACCGGCTCCTCACCTACTGGCAGAACGTGATCGGCGAGTACGACTACTTCTTCGCGATCCAGCAGGGTGCCTTCCTCGACGAGGCCGCCGGCCGCTCGGCGGCACGGGTCGCCTACCTGCCGTGTGCCGCCGACCCGGCCGTGCATCGGCCGCTCGCGCTCACGGCCGCCGAGCGCGCGGCACTCGGCGCGCCGGTGGCCTTCCTCGGTGCCGGCTACCGCAACCGCCGGATCGCCTTCCGCCCGCTCCTCGACCTCGGGCTCAAGATCTGGGGCACCGAGTGGGCCGGGGCCGGCCAGGTCGAGGCCGCCGTGCAGCGCGACGGCGCGCGCATCTCCACCGAGGACTCGGTGCGCATCTTCAACGCCACGCGGGTGAACCTGAACCTCCACTCCTCGACCTACGTCGACGGCGTCGACCCGCGCGGCGACTTCGTGAACCCGCGCACCTTCGAGCTCGCTGCCGCCGGCGCGTTTCAGCTCGTCGACCGGCGCACGCTCCTGCCGCCGCTCCTTCGCCCGGACGAGGAGGTGGCGACGTTCACCGACGCCGCCGAGCTGCACGACCTCGTGCGCCACTACCTCGCCCACCCCGAGGAGCGCGCCTGGCTCGCGGCCACGGGCCGTACCCGAGTGCTCGCCGAGCACACCTATCGCCACCGCATGCAGCGCCTGCTCGAGACCATCGCGGCGGGCGACCACGAGCGGCTCGGCGCGCGGCCGCGCGAGGAGACGGCGGCCGACGCCGCCCGGCGCGAGGGCGACACGCCGCTCGGGGCCGTTCTGCGGCGGCTCTCGCCGGCGACGCCCTTCACGCTCGACGGCGTCGTGCAGGGCCTGCTGCACCGCACCGGCGATCTCTCCGACCCCGAGGCGATCCTCCTCTTCCTCCACCAGTTCGACGAGCTCTACGTGCGGGAGCAGCGCGCATGAGGAAGATCCTCGTCGTCAATCTCACCCGCTTCGGCGACCTCCTGCAGACCTCGCCCACGATCGTCGGGCTGCGCGAGAACCATCCCGACGCCGAGCTGGTCGCGCTGGTCGAGCGGAACTTCGCCGACGTGGCGCGCGGGCTGCCGGCCGTCGACCGGGTGTGGGAGCTCGACCTCGACCGGCTGGGACGCATGCTGATCGGCGAGACCGGCGACGGCCTCCGCGCCGCCTACCGGCTCGTCGACGACACCGTTAAGGCTCTCCGGGACGAACGCTTCGACCTGGCGCTCAACTACTCGAGCTCGAAGATGAGCGCCGTGCTGCTGCGCCTGATCGGGGCGCCCGATACGCGCGGCTGGACGATGAGCGCCGACGGGCATCGGCTGATCGCGCATCCCTGGTCGCGGCTCTTTGCCGCGAGCTGCCTCCACCGCCGCCAGGCGCCGTTCAACCTGGTCGACTACTACAAGCGGGTGGCGGGCGTCGCCGCCGGACCCGAGCGGCTCTTCTTCGAGGTTCCCGCCGACGCGCGGCGCTGGGCCGCGGATTTCCTCGCGGGGGCCGGCGCGCCCCCGGGAGCGCCCCTCGTCGCCTTCCAGCTCGGCGCGAGCCGTCCGGTCAGGCGCTGGCCCGCCGCCCATTTCGTCGCGCTCGCCCGCGCCCTGCATGCCGCGATCGGCGCCCGCTTCCTCCTCTGCGGCGGAGGTGGCGACCGTCCCGTCGCCAACGAGATCGCGGCGGCGCTCGGCTCGCTCGCCATCGACGCCTGCGGGCGGAGCTCGATCGCCGGGCTCGGCGCGCTCCTCGAGCGCGCCGACGTGCTGGTGACGGGGGACACGGGGCCCATGCACATGGCGGTGGCCGTCGGCACGCCCGTGGTGGCGCTCTTCTTCGGCCCGGCGCTGCCCTTCGACACCGGGCCGTACGCCGCCGACCACGTCTGCCTGCACGCCGAGGTGGCGTGCGCGCCGTGCGACCACAACGTCACCTGCCTCGAGCCCTTCTGCCGCGACACGCTCGCGCCCGCGGCGGTGGCCGAGGCGGTGCTCGCGCGGCGGGCCGGAGACTGGCAGGCGCTGGCCGCCGCCGCCGCGCGCTGGCCCGCGATCGCGTGGTATCGGACCGGGTTCGACGCCGAGGGCCTCGCCGACGTCAGCTTGCTCGGCGCGCGGCCGCCCGGCCGCGCCGAGGGGCTGCGCCGCGCCTACCGGGCGCTCTGGAAGGCGGTGCTCGAGGGGACGGCGCCGCGCCCGGCATCGGCCGCGCTCCCGCGTGACGCAGCCGTCCTGCGCGAGGTCGCGCGGCTCGCGGCCGAGGGCGCCGGCAGGGCGCTGGGCGTCGAAGCGCTCGCCGCGGACGCCTGCGACCTCGAGGCGCTCGAGGTGGCCGCCCGGCGGCTCGAGGAGCTCGACGCCCGGCTCTTCCGCCTGGGGGCGATGCACGAGGCGGCGGCCCTCCTCGTGCAGGTGTTCCGCTTCGAGACGGAGAACCTCGAGGGTGAAGACGTGGGCGCGCTCGCGCGGGCGACGCGCGTCGTGCACGAGGAGCTCGCGGCGCGCGCCCGGCTCCTCGCGGAGATGCTGGAGCCGGCGGGCGCGGTGCGGCCGGCGCTGCCACAGGGAGGCGATCATGCGAGTGTCGGTTGACGGGAACGAGATCGAGCTGCCGGGCGCGGTGAGCCTGGCCGAGCTGGTGGAAGCACTTCAGCCGCTCATCGACCCGGCGCGGGTGGTGACGCGGATCGAGGTGGACGGCACGCCTGCCGATCCCACCGACCGTGCGGCGCTCGCGGCGCGCCGGCTCACCGGCCGCGAGTCGATCGCCGTCGGCAGCGAGACGCCGAGCGACTTCGCGGCGAGCCGGCGGAAGGAGATCGCGGGCCATCTCCACCGCGTGGCGGACCGCCTGGCCGCGGCGGCCAGCGGCCTCGCCGCGGGCGAGACCGTGGCAGCGAATCGGCTGCTCGCGAGCGCCACGCGGGACCTGGCCCTCGTGCTCGAGCTCGATCACCAGGTGGCCGTGCTCGAGGCGGGCGTGCCCGCCTGCGGCGCGCTGGTGGCGGCCGTCGACCGCGTCGGTCCGCTTCTCGCCGCCGCCGAGCGCGAGCGGCGCTGGGCGGAGGTGGCCGAGCTGCTCTCCCAGGAGCTCGTGCCGCTGCTCCGCGCTGGAGCCGGCGGAGTTTGTGAATGAATCCCCGGACCGAGCCAGGAGGCCGAGGCGCCCGCAGCGCAAGGCGCGACGACGAGTCATAGCCGGAGGCTATGGCGAGGAGGAGCAACGCAGCGATGCGGGATGCATCGGCCTCGTGGCGACGGGAGGGGATTCGTTCACAGACTCCTGGTCAAGCTTCTGGCCCGTCGTGTCAGGACGCTTGCTCTGCACCTGCAGCAAGTGCCCGTGCGGCAACATTTGCCCCGTGGCACATCGCTTGCTCCCCAGCGCCGCGTGCGACGGGTGAACGGTGTTGGGTGGTGCTGGCTGGCGGTCGTGGTGGCGGCGTTGACGGGAACGGCCAGGGGGGAGGACCCGTTGCCGGGCGATGCGAGCGGGGGACGGGGTGAACCCCCGCCCCCCCTCGCGGCGCCCGAGCTGACGCGCGTGAACGGCGCACCCTTCGTGTGGCCGGCGCTCGATGCGGCGCTCTACGCCGGTGCCGGGCCGTTTCGCGAGGCGGTGGCGGCCTGGCGCGAGCAGGGCGCTCGGCCGGCGCGCTCGCTCCCGCCTGCCAACTCGCCGGCGGCGCTCTACCTCGCGGCCGACTTCGCCTACCTCGCCGCCGCCGCCGGCGCGGGCGACTACCTCGCCGCGGTCACGGGCTACGAGCGCGCGCTGCGCGAGGCACCGGACTTCCCGGACGCCGCGCGCGGGCGCTTCATGCTCGGACAGGCGAACCTGCTGCTCGGCTTCGGACCCGAGGCGGGAGCGGCGTTTGCTGATCTCGTTCGCCACGATCCGCAGAGCCCCCTCGCGGGCGACGCACGGCTCGGCCAGGCGGCGGCGCTCCGACTGCGGCGCCGTCCCACGGAGGCGCGACGCCTGCTCGACGCGGTGCTCGCCGAAGCGAGCGGGGCGCTCCTCTGCCGCGCGCGCGGCGAGGAGGTGGCCGAGGCCCGTGCGGCCGGCTCGCCCGCCGAGGCCGCCCGAGCCTATCGCCGCCTCGTGGCCGTGTGCCCCGCTGCGCTACAGGATCCGGTCACGCGCGGTGACTACGCCGAGGCACTCGCCGCCGCGGGCGATCGCGACGCGGCGCAGGCGGTGCTCGCCGCCGCGCCGCCTCCCGGCGACCCGCGTCTCGACCTGCTCGCCGGCCGGCTCGCCGCCGACGCCGGCGACGTCGAGGCGGCCCGTACGGCTTACGAGCGCGTGCTCGGCAAGCGCGCCTCGGATGCCGTCGTGACCGAGGCGAAGATGCGGCTCGCCCTCCTCGACGCCGCCGGCGACCCCGCGCGTGCGACCGCGGCCCTCCTCGGACTCGCGGGCGAGGCCCAGACCCCCGCGCTGCGCGCCGCGCTCCTCGGCACGGCGGCCGACACCGCGGCGCGCGCCGGCCGCTTCGAGGAGGCGCTCGGGCTGCTCGAGCGCGCCGCGACGCTCGGGCCCGAGGGCGCGGCGCAGGCGGACGGGCGGCGCGCCGAGATCCTCGGTCGCTGGGTCGCCGCGCTCGGCGGCGCCGACGATGCGGCGGGCGTCGCGGCCGTCTATGCGGCCTACGCCACGGACATCGACGCGGCCGCCGCCCCCGAGGACGCGCTCGCGATTGCGCGCGCGCTCGGCCGGCTCGGACTCCACCCGAGCGCGGTGCGCCTGCTCGAGCTCGCCCGCGAGCGGAGCGCCTCGCGACCCGAGGTCGAGGTCGCGCTCGCGGAGGAGACGCTCGCCGCGGGCGACGTGGCGGCGGCTCGCACGGTCGCGCGGCGGCTCCTCGCGGGGCGGCTTCCCGCCGAGCTGCTGCCCAGGGCGCGCGCGGTTGCCGCCCGCGCCGCGCTCGCCACGGGTGACGTCGCGGCGGCGGCCGAGCTGGCCTCCGGCACGATGGACGCCGGCCTCGAGGCCGACGTCGGGCGCGCGCTCGTGGCGGGAGGAAATCCGGCTGCGGCGTGCGCGCTGGTCGCGCCGGCCGTGGTCGATCGGGAAGCACCCGCGCGCGTGCTGCTCGTGGCGGGCGCCGCCGCCGCGGCCGAGGGCGTCTGGGATGCCGCCTCCGAAGCCTACGACCGCGCGCTGGGCGCCGGGGACGGGACGGAGCGCCTCGAGGCGGCCGCCGGGCTCGCCCGCCTGGCGCTCGCTCGCGGCGACCGCACCGCGGCCCGCAGCGCCCTCGCGCGTGCCGGTGATCTCAAGGATGCGCTCGTCCGCCGCGCCGCCAGCGCCGCGGACCGAAGCCTCGCCGTGCCATGAGCGGGAGCGAAGGATATCGATGAGCATGATGGCCGTACCCACCGCGCCGGAGGAGCTGCATGGCCTGGCGCGCGCCTTCGACGGCTTCACCGCCGCGACGGCACGCCTCGAGCACGAGTACGCCACGCTGCGCGCCCGCCTCGCGCGCCTGACCGCCGAGCTCGAGGAGAAGAACCGCCTGCTCGCCGAGAGCCTCGAGCGCGAGCGGCGGCTCGAGGCCGAGGCGCTCCGCCAGAGCCGGCTCGCCGCGATGGGCGAGATGGCCGCCATGCTGGCGCACGAGATCCGCAACCCCCTCGGGGCGATGGAGCTGTTCACGGGTCTCCTGCTGGACGACCTGCGCGACCGGCCCGACACGGTCCGTCTCGCGCGCCAGGTGGCGAGCGGCATCGCCGACCTCAATCATCTGGTCACCAACCTGCTCGAGTTCACCCGCACGCACGTCCCGCGCCGGCAGCGCGTCGACTGCTGCGCGCTCGCCGAGGAGACGCTGCGCTACATGGCCGACCTCGTCGCCGCGCACGCGGTCGCGGTCGAGCGGCGGTACGCGGCGCCGGCGGTGCACGCGGTCGCCGACCCGCATCTCCTCCGCCCCGTGCTGCTGAACCTGATGCGCAACGCGGCGCAGGCGATGCCCACGGGCGGGACGCTGACCGTCGCGGTCGAGCCGGGCGTGGCCGGCACGCGGCTGACCGTCGCCGACACGGGGCCGGGCATCTCCCCGGGCGCGGAGGCCGACATCTTCCGGCCGTTCTTCACCACGCGCGCGAAGGGGACGGGGCTCGGTCTGGCGGTCGTCCAGGAGCTGGTGGGCGCGATGGGCGGCACGCTCGCGGTCGCGAGCGAGCCCGGTCGCGGCGCGGCCTTCACGGTGGTCCTGCCCGCAGAGGAGGGGGGGAACGGAGCATGAGATCGGTCCTCATCGTCGACGACGAGCCGGGCATGCGTGCCGGGCTCTCGGAGGTGCTCGGCCGCGGCGGCTTCGCCGTCGAGCAGGCGGCGAGCGCCGAGGAGGCGCTGGCGCGGCTCGTGGAGCGCGGCGGGCAAAGCGGGCAAAGCGGTCAAAGCGGTATAGATCTGCTGGTCACCGACCTCCGCCTCCCCGGCATCAGCGGCCTCGAGCTGATCCGCGCCGCCCGCCAGGCCGGTAGCCAGATGCCGGCGATCGTCATCACCGCGCACGGCACGGTCGAGGACGCCGTGGCGGCCATGAAGCTCGGCGCCTTCGACTTCCTGACCAAGCCCTTCTCGCCGGCCGACCTGCTGCACCTCGCCGTGCGCGCGGCGGGCGAGCGGCCGGCGCCGGAGGCCGGGAACGGGCGCGCGAAGGGCGGCGAGGGCACCGCGCCCCGGCGCCGTCCGATCATCACGCGCGACCCCGCGCTGCAGCGCGTCCTGACCGTCGCCGAGAGCGTGGCCTCGAGCCGGGCGCCGGTGCTGATCCAGGGCGAGAGCGGCACGGGCAAGGAGCTGCTCGCCCGGTACGTCCACGAGAGCGGCTGCCGGCGCGGCAAGCCCTTCGTCGCCGTCAACTGCGCGGCGCTGCCGCGCGACCTCCTGGAGAGCGAGCTCTTCGGGCACGAGCGCGGCGCGTTCACCGGCGCCATCACGCGCAAGACCGGCAAGTTCGAGCTCGCCAGCGGCGGCACGATCCTGCTCGACGAGATCAGCGAGATGGAGCTCGGCCTCCAGGCGAAGCTCCTGCGCGTGCTCCAGGAGTACGAGGTGGACCGCGTCGGGGGCAGCGCGCCGGTGCCGGTGGACGTCCGGGTGGTCGCGACGACCAACCGCCGGCTCGCCGAGATGGTCGACCGCGGCCGCTTCCGCGAGGACCTCTACTACCGGCTGACGGTGATCCCGCTGGTGCTCCCGCCGCTGCGCGAGCGGCCGGGCGACATCGACCTCCTCGCCGATCACTTCCTCGAGCGCTTCTCGGGCGCCCGGGCGCTCCGGCTCGCGCCCGAGGCGCGCGAGGCGCTCAAGGCGCGGCCCTGGCCGGGGAACGTGCGCGAGCTCGAGAACGCGCTCGAGCGCGCCGGGCTCCTCGCCCGTTCCGAGGTGGTGACCCGCGAGGACCTCGACGACCGCGACGCCGGGGTGCCGCGGCTCGCGCTCGGCGACCTCGCCGGACTCACGGTCCGCGAGATGGAGCGGCGGCTCATCTTCGACACGCTCAAGCGCACCCAGAACAACCGCACCCAGGCGGCGCGGCTCCTCGGCATCAGCATCCGGACGCTGCGCAACAAGCTGGCCGAGTACCGCCAGCGGGGTGAGCTGCCGGCCGAGGCGCCGGCGGAGACCTGAGGGAGACCATGCCGAACATCCTCTTCGACCCGACGATCGAGGGCCTGGCCCGGACGCTCACGCTGCACCAGCAGCGCCACGAGGTCCTCGCTTCGAACCTGGCCAACGTCGAGACCCCGGGCTACCGCGCCCGCGAGCTCGACTTCCAGGACGTCCTCAAGGAGGCCTTCGAAGAAACCACCGGGGGGGGTGGCGAGCGCGCCGAAGGGCGCGCTTCGATGGAACGCGCTTCGACGGTCGTCGAGGACAAGACGGCGCCCCGCCGCGCCGACGGGAACACGGTGGACATGGACATGCAGATGGCGAAGCTCAACGCCAACGGCACCAGCTACCTTGCCCTGGCACGCATCCTCGGGCGCCGCGTCGCGCTCCTGCGCCAGGCAATCGACGGGACACGCTGATGGACCTCACGGGAACGCTGGCCATCTCGGGGAGCGCGCTCAGCGCCGAGCGGCTCCGGCTCGACACCATCGCCTCCAACCTGGCGAACGCCTCCACCACGCGGACGCCGGAAGGCGGGCCGTACCGGCGGCGGAACGTCGTCTTCGCCGCGGAGCCGCTCGAGAACGACTTCGGCGAGACGCTCGCGTCGCTGGCCGAGCAGGGCGCGCACGAGGGCGTGACGGTCACCGACGTGGTCGAGGACCGCACGCCGCCGCGCATGGTCTTCGATCCGAGCCACCCCGACGCCAACGCCGACGGCTACGTCGCCTATCCGAACGTCGACCCGATGGCGGAGACCATCGACCTGATGGCGGCGACGCGCGCCTACGAGGCCAACGTCCAGGTCGTGAATGCCACCCGCCGGATGGCGGAAGCCGCGCTCGGAATCGGCGGCTGAGGGGGAGAGCGATCATGGATGTCACGCGCATCGGCACCCCGGCGGCTCCGGCGCCCGACGCCCCCGCCGGCAGCACGGGCGGCGCGCCGGGGCAGGCGTCGTTCGGCAAGGTCCTCAAGGACTCGCTCGCCCAGGTGAACCACCTCCAGCACGAGGCCGACGGCGCCATCCGCGAGCTGGCGAGCGGCGGCACGGCGACGCTCCACGACACGATGCTGGCGATCGAGAAGGCCGAGCTGTCCTTCCGCCTGATGATGCAGGTGCGGAACAAGATCGTCGAGGCGTACCAGGAAGTCCTCCGCATGCAGGTGTAGTGGATGGGCGCGCGGCTCGAGAGACTGTGGAGCCAGCTGGCGGCGTTCTTCCTCGCCCAGCCGCCGGCGCGGCGGGTGGCGATCGGCGCGGTCGGCCTGCTCTCGATGGCGGCGGTGCTCGGGCTCGCCTGGTGGGCCCAGCGGCCGCTCTACCGGCCGCTGTTCACGAACCTCTCCGAGCGCGATGCCTCGGCGATCGTCGAGGCGCTCAAGACGGAGAAGGTGCCCTTCGAGCTCGAGGACGGCGGCCGGGCGGTGCTCGTGCCCGCCGAGCACCAGTACGAGCTCCGGCTCACGCTCGCCAGCCGCGGCCTGCCCGAAGGGGGCGGGGTCGGCTTCGAGATCTTCGACAAGCAGACGCTCGGCCAGACCGACTTCCTCCAGCGGCTCAACTACCAGCGCGCGCTCCAGGGCGAGCTCGGCCGCACGATCGGCCAGCTCGGCGGCGTCGAGGCGGCGCGCGTGCACCTGGCGCTGCCCGAGCGCTCGCTGTTCGTCGCCGAGGATCGGCGGCCCTCGGCCTCGGTGGTGGTGAAGCTCGTGCAGGGGCGGACGCTGTCCGCCGCGCAGATCGACGGCATCGTGCACCTCGTGGCGGCGAGCGTCGAGGGCCTCCAGCCCGAGGCCGTGACCGTCGTCGACGAGGCGGGGCGCATCCTCACCTCGGACCGGCGCGGCGCCGAGGCCGCCGGCACGTCCAACGCGCCCCTCGAGATCCAGCAGTCGGTCGAGCGCGGCGCCGAGGAGCGGATCGAGAGCATGCTCGGGGCCGTGGTGGGGCGCGACAAGGTGGTCGCGCGCGTCGCCGCGAGCCTCGACTTCTCGCGCGTCGAGCGGACGGAGGAGACCTACGACCCGGACCGCACCGCCGTCCGCACCCAGCACACGACGCGCGAGGAGACGATCGGCGCGAAGACGCCGGGCGGCGCGCCGGGCGTGCAGGCGAACCTGACCAACGACCCGGCGGCGGCCGCGGGTCCCGAAGGACCGAAATCGGAGCGGCGCGACGAGAGCCAGAGCTACGAGGTCTCGAAGGTGGTCTCCCGCACCGTCGCGCCCGTCGGCGCGGTCAAGCAGCTGTCGGTCGCCGTGCTGATCGACGGCACGTACAGCGAAGGGGAGGGGGGCAAGCGCGTCTTCAATGCGCGTCCGTCGGATGAGATGGACCGGCTGCGCGAGCTGGTGAAGAGCGCCGTCGGCTTCTCGGAGAGCCGGGGCGACAAGATCGAGGTCGCGAGCGTCCCGTTCCAGAGCGAGCCGCCGCCCGTGGCCGAGGGCACGCTCGGCCCGCTCAGCCGCTGGGCGCCGGCCATGGTGACGCGGCTCCTCGGGGTCGTCTTCGCGGCCGCCATGCTGCTCTACGTCGTCCGGCCCGTCGTGCTCGGCGTCGCGGCGCGGCTCCCGGCGGCGCCGGGCGGCCGCGGCGCGCTCGGGGGCATGGACGCCGCCGTCGCCCAGCTCACGCAGGAGAACCTGGCGCTCACCCAGCAGCACCCCGAGCGGGCCGCCCAGCTCGTCCGCGAGTGGCTCCGCGTGGGCGGTCCCGAGGCCTAGCCGGTGGCCGAGCCCGCGACGCTCCCGGCGCCGCGCCTCGCCGTCCCGCGCGATGGGGCGGAGAAGGCGGCGATCCTTCTCCTGACGCTCGGCGTGGAGGCCGCGGCGCGCGTCTTCCGCCACCTGAGCGAGCCGGAGGTGCGGCAGCTCTCGGCGGCCATCTCGCGGCTGCGCTCGATCCCGCGCGAGCAGGCGGCCCGCGTGCACGAGGAGGCCTGGCGATGGCTCACCAGCCGCGAGGGCTTCCTGGTCGACGGCGAGCGCTTTGCGCGCGACCTCGCCTCGGGCGGCAAGCCGGGGGCCGCGCTGGCGCGGGAGGATCCGCTCGGGCCCGGGCGCCCCGACGGGCTCGCGACCAGCCTCGGGGACGTCGCGCCCGCCGCGCTGGCGCAGCTCCTCGCCCACGAGCATCCGCAGGTGATCGCCTTCGTCATCGCGCACCTCGAGCCGCGCCACGCGGCCGAGGTCCTGGGCGCGCTGCCGGAGGCGCTCGGGGCCGACATCATCCACCGCATCGCGGACCTGCAGAGCGTCTCGGACGACATGCTGGGCGAGGTGCGCGAGATCCTCCAGGTGCAGGTCGAGGGACTCGGCCGGGTCGGCAAGGCGAGCGAGCTCAAAGGGCCGAAGCTCGCCGCCGAGATCCTGAACACGGCCGACAAGGAGCTCGAGAGCCGCATCTTCGCGCAGCTCGAGGCCGAGGTGCCCGAGGTCGCCGAGAACATCCGCAACCTCATGTTCACCTTCGAGGACCTCATCCGGCTCGACAACCGCGGCATGCAGGTGGTGCTGAAGGAGGTCCCGCGCGAGGACCTGATGCTGGCGCTCAAGACCGCGAGCCCGGCCATGCGCGACAAGATCTTCGGCAACATCTCGCAGCGCGCCGCCGAGATCCTGAAGGAGGACATGGGCAGCATGGGCCCCGTGCGCCTGAAGGACGTCGAGAAGGCGCAGGCGAACATCGTGGGCATCGTCCGCCGGCTCGAGGAGGAGCAGAAGATCACCCTCGGCGGCAGCGGGGAGGACGCGCTTGTCTGAGTCCGAGTTCGCGCCCTTCGCCGGCCCGCGAGCGGACGCCGTGGGCTTCCGGCCGCTGCTGGCCGGGCGCGCGGCGATCCCCGACCCCGAGCCGGTCGAGACCGCGACGGCCGCCGAGCCGAGCGACGAGCTCCGCCGCGCCTTCCAGGCGGGCTACGACCTCGGCCGCGAGGAGGCGACGGGCCAGCTCGCGACCGTCGCCGAGTCGCTCGTCAAGTCCCTCGAGGAGCTCGCCGCCTTCCGCGGGGGGCTGCGCGAGCGCTACGAGCGCGAGCTGCTCGAGCTGGCGCTCGGCGTGGCGCGGAAGATCGTCCAGCAGGAGCTGGCCGAGCGGCCGGAGATCTGGCTCGGTCTCATCCGCGCCGCCGTGCGGCGCGTCGTCGACCGCGAGCGGATCACGGTCCGCGTGCCCCCGCGGCTCCTCGCCTTCCTGCGCGACGCGCTGCCGGAGCTGAGAGCATCGCTCGACGCCGTCAAGGAGCTCGACCTGGTCGAGGACCCGAGCCTGCCGGCGGGGGGCTGCATCATCGAGAGCCGCTTCGGCGAGGTGAACCTCGGCGTCGAGGCGCAGCTCGAGGCCGTCGAGCGCGCGCTCGTCCGGGTCGACGAGGGGTGAGGGAGGGGTGAGCATGCTGCCGCCCGCCGCCGACCTCGACTTCTCGCGCGCCCGCCGCCGGCTCCGCGAGCTCGACGCGGTGCGCGTGAGCGGACGGGTGACCGACGTGATCGGGCTCGTCGTCGAGGCGAGCGGCCCGGGCGCGCCCGTGGGCTCGCTCTGCCGCATCTCGACGCGCGACCAGGGCGGCATCTTCGCCGAGGTGGTCGGCTTCCGGACCGGCCGCGTGCTGCTCATGCCGCTCGGCGACCTCGCCGGCGTGGCGCCGGGGAGCCAGGTGCTGCTGGTGCGCGAGCGGCCGCTGGTCGGCGTCGGGGATGCGTTTCGCGGCCGCATCGTCGACGGCCTCGGGCGGCCGCTCGACGGCCGCGGCCCGATCGAGCACGACGCCGTCTACCCGCTCTACGGGGACCGCATGAACCCGCTCGACCGCCGCCCGATCCGCGAGCCGCTCGACCTCGGCATCCGCGCGGTCAACGCGCTCCTCACCTGTGGCCGCGGCCAGCGGCTCGGCATCTTCGCGGGCTCGGGCGTCGGCAAGAGCGCGCTGCTCGGCATGATGGCGCGCTACACGCGCGCCGACGTGAACGTGATCGCGCTGGTGGGCGAGCGCGGACGAGAAGTCCGCGAGTTCGTCGAGCGGGACCTCGGCGCCGGGCTCGAGCACTCCGTCGTGGTGGCCGCCACCTCCGATCAGCCGCCGCTGGTCCGCCTGCACGGCGCGTTCCTCGCCGTCGCCCTCGCCGAGCACTTCCGCGACCAGGGTCGCGACGTGCTCCTCATGATGGACTCGCTCACCCGGGTCGCGATGGCGCAGCGCGAGGTCGGGCTCTCGGTGGGCGAGCCGCCGTCGACGCGCGGCTACACGCCGTCGGTGTTCGCCGTCCTGCCGCGGCTCCTCGAGCGCGCCGGGCAAGGACCCGAGGGCAGCATCACGGGGCTCTACACGGTGCTCGTCGAGGGCGACGACCTGAACGAGCCGGTCGCGGACGCCGCGCGCTCGCTGCTCGACGGGCACGTCGTCCTCTCCCGCCGGCTGGCGAGCGAGGGGCACTATCCCGCCGTCGACGTGCTCGCGAGCCTGTCGCGGACCATGATCGACGTGGTCGGAGCGGATCAGCAGGCGCAGGCCGGCCGCGTGCGCGCGTGGCTCGCGACCCACCGCGAGGCCGAGGACCTGATCCAGATCGGGGCGTATGCCCGGGGCTCGAGCCAGGCGATCGACGAGGCCATCGCCTGGCGGCCGCTGATTGCGGCCTTCCTGCGCCAGCCCCTCGACCAGCGCGCCTCCTTCGAGGAGAGCGTGGCGGCGCTGGCGGGCCTCGCGGGCGAGTGATGGCGGCCCCCTTCCGCCTGGCCCGCGTGCTCGGCCTGCGCACCCGGCTCCGCGAGCGGGCGCAAGAGGAGATGCGCGCGGCCGCCGCGACGCTCGCCGCCGCCCGTGAGCGCGTCGCCGCCGCGCGCGCCGCACAGGCAGCGGTGCGCGGCGCGGAGGAGGGGGCGGCCGCGTCCGGTCTCACCGGCGCCGAGCTCGCGCGCTTCCGGGCCTACGAGCAGGGCATGGCTCTCCGCGAGGCCGCGCTCGTCGAGGACAGCGCCCGCCTCGCGGACGACCTCGGCCGTTGCCGGACCGCGCTCGTCGAGCGGCGGCGCGAGGAGCGGCAGCTCGAACGGCTGCGCGAGCGGGCGGAGGAACGACATCGGCTGGTCGAGGAGAGAGCCGCGGCGGCGTTGCTGGACGATCTGGCACGGAGGTAGCCATGCGCGTGATCAAGGCACTCGTCCTCATCGGGCTCGGCTTCAAGGTGATGGTGCTGGGCCTCTGGTGGTGGGACAGCGTGGCGCACGCCGAGCGCCCGGCGAAGGCGCCGGAGGCGGCGGAGAGCGCAAGCGCCATCGTGCCCGGTGACCTGCTCGCGCGGAGCCGTGGCTTTCGCGATCTCCTCGACGCGGTCCGCCAGCGCGGTGCCGAGCTCGACGAGCGCGAGCAGGCCATCAAGGCCCGCACGGCGGCCCTCGACGCCCTCGAGAAGACGGTGGCCGAGGAGGTCGCGCGTCTCGAAGGGCTGGTCGGCAAAGGCGCGGCACCGGCGGCGGTCGAGGCCGGGGCGCCGGCGCCGGCGCTCGATGCGGGCGTGGCCGTGGGAGTCACCAAGATCTACGAGTCGATGAAGGCGGAGGAGGCGGCCCCGATCCTCGATCGCCTCGACGATGCCACGGCCAAGGCGATCCTCGCCCGCATGAAGGAGAAGCAGATCGGCGCCATCCTCGCGGCGATGAACCGCGACCGGGCCGTGGCGCTCACCAAGGCGCTGGCCGCCGGCTCGTAGCGCCCCGGCCGTTTGTGCCCGGCCGGTCGAACCTTGCCGGCCGGCGCCCGTGACGAGGTCCGCAGCGCGGGGCCGGTGCCGTGGCACCTCGCTTGCTCCCGCGTTCTCCACGATGGACGTCGCGGCGATTCTGCAGGCGCTCCTCGGGGCGGGCGCTCCGACGGGGCTTCCGGGAGCGGCCGGGGCCGCCGGCACGCTGGAGGCGAGCTTCGCCGCGCTGTTCGCGGCCGCGTCGGGGACCGATCGGCCGGCGGCTGCTGAGCCTCCCGACGATCATTCGGCGCCCGGGGCGGACCAGCAGGTCCTTTCGCTCGCCGGGGCCGCGGCGGCGGCCGCGCTCGTGTCGCCCTCGGCCGTGCCCAGCACTGTGCCCGTCGAGGCGGCGGCTGCGACCACGACAGCTCCTGCGGCAGTGGGTGACGGGTGTGCGGGCGCGGTGCAGGCTCCCGACGCTGCCGCCCCGGTTGACGGCTCACCGTCCGCGAGCGCGGCGGTGGCTGGAGGGGCGGCCGAGACGACCGCGGCGACGGAGACCCCTGCCCCGGCTCTGCCGGAAGTGGCCGAAGCGACCGGCCGCCCGGCGCCGGCGAGCGCACGGGACCCCGCCGGGGAGCGCGCGCCGGTGTCGCGCCGCACGGCGACGGTGCCCGCTGTCGAGCCGGATGACTCGTGCCCGGATGCGAAGGCGACCGGCGGCGCCCCGGTGGTTGCGGCGCAGGGCGAGCCTTGCACGGCGGCGGCGAGTCAAGACCAGGAGGGCGACGCCGTCGAGGGGACGGTCGAGCCTGCCGCTCCGCGGCGCGCGGCCGACCGGCCCGCGCCGGCGAGCGTGAACGCGCACGGCTCGGCGCCCGCCGTGCACGGAGCCGCTCCCGGATCCGATACCGATGGGGGGGGAAGAGAGCCCGGGCGCAGAGGGACGGATGGGGCGGTGGTGGTGGCCGCCGCTCGTCGCCTCGGCGAAGTTACCGAGCCGAGGAGAAGCGGCAGCGGAGCCGATTCCTCTGGCCCGAGCTCTCTTCCTCCGCCGAACCCCGCGCGGGAGCCCGCGCACGCGGAGACTGCGGCGCCCGAGCAACCATCCGTCCGCACCGACGTCGACCGCCTCATGCGGCTCGACGAGCTGCGTCCGGTCCGGGTGCGGGACGGCGGCGAGATGCGGCTCGAGGTGACCCCCGAGGGGCTCGGCCGCGTCGAGGTGCGGGTGGCGGTGCGCGCCGACGGGGTGCACGCCGCGCTCTACGCGCAGCAGGACCACGCGCGTGATGCCCTGATGGCGCACCGGCCCGCGCTCGAGGCGGCGCTCGGCCGCTCGCAGCTCCGCCTCGAGACGTTCTCGGTGGGGCTCGGCCAGCACGAGCTCGGCGATCCCGGCCGGCACGGCCCGCACGCCGAGCCGGCTCACGAGAACCCCGTCGCGCGGCCCACCGTCGCGCCCGTCCCGGCCCCCGCGCCGGCCGCGGCCCTCGAGCCGCCGGCGCGCGGCGGCCTCAGCCTGCGCGCATGAGCGTCGGCGGCGTCAGCAGCACGCTCCTCCAGAGCGTCACGGCGACCGCCACGCCCGGCGGGCTGCCGAAGAGCCAGACGGTCGGCCAGCAGCAGTTCCTCCAGCTCTTCATCGCGCAGCTCCAGCACCAGGACCCACTCTCGCCGCTCGAGCCCGATCAGCTGACCGCTCAGCTCGCGCAGTTCTCCCAGCTCGAGCAGCTGACCGGAGTGAACGACCGGCTCGACAAGCTCGCCGGCCAGTCGAAGGACACGGGCGGCGCCGCGCTGCTCAACCTGCTCGGCAAGCGCGTCAGCTTCGACGGCGGCACGCTCATGGTCCAAGGCGGAAAGGCGCCGGCGGTGCGCTACACCGTGCCCGAAGCGGCCGATAAGGTGACCGCGACGGTGCGCGCGTCGGATGGCACCGCCGTGCGCGTGGTCGAGCTCGGGGCCCAGGGCGCCGGCGAGCACACGTTCGCGTTCGACGGGCGGGGCGCTCTCGGCACCGCGCTGCCCGACGGCAGCTACCGCCTCGAGATCGCGGCTTCGAAGTCGGGCGCGACCACCCCGACCTCGCTCAGCCTGCTGACCGAGGCGACGGTCGACGGCGTCGACCTGTCGTCCGACCCGCCCTCGCTGCTGGTGGGCGGCAACACGGTCTCGTTCGATCAGGTGCGACAGGTACACGACACGAGCAACGGCTCCTGAGGAGGAAACGGGTATGGCAATCTTCGGCGCACTATCGACCGGTCGGAGCGGCCTCATCAACACGGGCGCTGCGCTCTCGGTGATCGGCAACAACATCGCCAACGTCGGCACGACGGGCTTCAAGGCCGCCCGTGTCGAGTTCGCGGACCTGATCTCGGCCGAGGCCGGTGGCGAGGTTGGTAAGATCGGCCTCGGCTCGCGCGTCGGCTCGGTACGGACGCTGTTCACGCAGGGCTCGATCGAGAACACGGGGCGGAGCCTCGACCTCAGCATCGAGGGGCAGGGCTTCTTCGTGCTGCGCGAGGGCCAGGGGCAGGTCTACTCGCGGGCGGGCAACTTCTCGCTCCAGCCCGACGGCCTGGTGACCAACCTCATCGGCAACTCCCTCCAGGGCGCGGCGCTCAACCCCGACGGCACGACCGCCGGTGGCATCCAGGACATCTCCGTCGCCGGCCTGGCCTCGCAGGCGCGCGCGACCACGACGGCGACGCTCAAGGGCAACCTGCAGTCGGACGCGCCGCTCATCACGGGTGGCTTCGACCCGACCTCGTTCCAGACCGCCTTTGCGACCAGCAACTTCTCGACTTCGGCGCGCACCTTCGACTCGCTCGGCAAGGCGCACGACGTCTCGGTGTTCTTCACCCGCACCGGAACGAACGCTTGGGACGTCCACTACGGCGTCGACGCCGGCGACACCGGCGGCACGCCGGGCGCGCTCCAGATCGTCGGCAACGGGACGCTCACCTTCAACAGCGACGGTACCGTGGCGACGACGGGCGGCAACACCGCGAGCGTCACGTTCTCCGGGGCCACGGCGCAGACGATCACCTTCAACCTCGGCACCGCCGGCAACCTCGACGGCATGGGGCAGTTTGCCAGCCCCTCGGGCATCAACTTCGTCTCGCAGGACGGGTTCGGCTCGGGCGGGCTCGTCAGCCTGAACGTCGACTCGCGCGGCATCATGACCGGCACCTTCGACAACGGCCAGACCCGGCCGCTCTTCCAGCTCGCGATCGCGCACTTCGCCGCCCCCGAGGGCCTCACCCCCAGCGGCAACCAGCTCTACCGGGCGTCGGTCGACTCGGGCCCGGCCGCCATCGCCACCGCGGGCTCGCAGGGCAACGGGACGATCGTGTCCTCGGCGCTCGAGCAGTCGAACGTGCAGATCGCCCAGGAGTTCATCGACCTCATCAGCACGCAGCGGTCGTTCCAGGCGAACGCCCGGGTGATCACCGCGAGCGACTCCCTGCTGGGCGACCTGATCAACATCATCCGGTAGCCATGGAACGTGATGCGCGCGCCCTTCGAGCTCGGGTGGAGCCCCTCGCCCGCGAGCATCACGCCGGCCTTCACCATCTCCTGGTTGAAGTCGTCCATGGCAGCCACGAGCTCTTTGCTCGGGAGAACGCCCGCCTCGGTGTTCTTGTCGGCCTTGATCATCAGCATGAATCGCATCGTCAGGTCTCCTTCGTGCGCCTAACCGCCCGCCATGGCCCCCACCACCAGGAAGGGCTCGGCCCCGGTCGCGACCGTATCGGGCAGCGGGGCGTCCGGCGCCTCGTTGGACAGATCCTCCTCGCAGGCGAAGAACCTCACGAACGGCCGGCGCCGTTGCGTGACGTGGTCGCGGATCGTCCCGCGCAGCATCGGATAGGAGGCCTCGAGCGCGTCCAGGACCGAGCGCTGCGTGACCGGACCCTCGACGTCGAGCTTCACCTCGCGGTCGACGTGCGCCAGCTTCCGCAGATGTGCCGGGAGCACGACGCGGATCATGGCAGCGTCTGCACTTCGACGGACAGCACGGCCGGAAGATCCCGGACGATGGGAGTCCAGCTGTCGCCGGCGTCGGCCGACGCGTACACCTGCCCGCCGGTGGTGCCGAAATACACGCCGCACGAATCGAGCGAGTCGACGGCCATCGCGTCGCGCAGCACGTTGAGGTAGCAGTCGCGCTGCGGGAGACCCTTCGTGAGGGGCTCCCACTCGTGTCCACCCGTGCGGCTGCGGTACACGCGCAGCTTTCCCTCGGGCGGATAGTGCTCCGAGTCGCTCTTGATCGGGACGACGTAGATGGTGTCCGGCTCGTGCGCGTGCACGTCGATCGGGAAGCCGAAGTCGCTCGGCAGGTTCCCGCTGATCTCCTGCCACGACGTGCCGGCGTCGTCGCTGCGCATGACGTCCCAGTGCTTCTGCATGAACAGCACGCCCGGACGCGACGGGTGCATCGCGATGCGGTGAACGCAGTGGCCGACCTCGGCCGTCGGGTTGGGGATCTGCTCGGACCTGAGGCCGCGGTTGATGGGCCGCCACGTCTTGCCGGCGTCGTCGGTCCGGAAGGCACCGGCGG
>Ga0209057_1001251_pt1 | contig 20945 bp, 19 predicted proteins | sample GraSoiAngelo_146_FD_185903 | JGI IMG/M metagenome (GOLD analysis project Ga0209057, IMG submission 185903) | Grasslands soil microbial communities from the Angelo Coastal Reserve, California, USA - 14_1009_05_30cm (SPAdes) (version 2) | ecosystem: Environmental > Terrestrial > Soil > Grasslands ... | reverse complement strand
GTGCGCGAGAGCATCACGGTGAAGGCGGGCCCGGGTCCGCTGCCCGCGCGGCCCCAGTCGATCTCCGTGGACAACGCGCGCCGGCTGTCGAACGACTTCACGGCGCCGGTGCGGCCGCTCTCGCCGGCGAGCCCCATCGTCACGGACGAGGTCACGCGTGCGACGAACCTGCTTGGCATGCTCAACGGCACGACTTCGGCGGTCAACGTCGACACGTCGGTGAAGGGCGGCACGCTGGCGACGACGGGCACACTATCGACGACGAGCACGCTGTCGACGACCAGCACGCTGCCGACGCTGACGACGAACACCTTGTCGACTACCAGCACGCTGCCGACCCTCACCACGGCGCCGACCATCAGCACGCTGCCGACGATCAGCACGACGCCGACGATCTCGACGACCACGGTGCCGATCCTGCCGAGCAACACGCTGATCAAGCGGTAGAGTCGCCGCCGCGACGGGACATTCCCTGCCGCGCGCCCGAAACGGCGCGCGGCAGTTTTTTTCAGCGCCGCTCAGCGGCGTGAGAACGCCTGCTCGAAGAACGCCCTGAGGTCGGCGACCGACTGCTGGTGGGCGCGCGCATCGTAGCCCATCGACGCGCCGCGCGTCATGCACGGCGAGGCGCCGCTGAATCGCTTGCCCCCCGCGTCGATGAACGTGCCGTCCTCCTGCTGGAACATCGCGCACCCCGAAGAGTTCACGACCTCCGCGAAACGCTGCGGGCGCGCGAAGAACGGGACGTCGAAGGCGTGCCGCGCGCCTTCGTATTCCACGAGCGAAACGTCCTTGCCCGCCGCGCGCCGGCGCGCGACCCACTCGCGGCAATGATCAATGGTCGTCCAGTCGTCGGCGGTGCCGTGGAAGATCCGCACGGGTCCGCCGGCCATGTCGGCCTCGTTGATCAGCCGGGCGTTGCAACCCGCTGGATAGAACGCCGCGTAAGCGGCGGGCGGCGGGAGCGTGCCGCGCATGAAGCGTCGCTGGTACCACGCCTGGCTCGCCCACAGCGTCACCCAGCCGCCGTGCGAAAAGCCGAGGACGCCGATGCGCCCCGGGTCGATACGTGGATGCGTGACGAGCAGCTCCTGCGCGCGGAAGACATCGGCGAGGCGGCTGCCGACGCTCACGGGCGTGTGCCCCGTGCAGACCTCGTTGACGCCGCGCCCGGTGAAGCTGTCGAGCACCAGCGCGACGTAGCCCATCCGGTTCAGCGCGCGCGCCCATTCGGTGACGTTGGGCGTGACGCCGGAGCACGAGTGCAGCACGATCACCGCCGGCACGCGGTCGCTGCCGCCGGGCACTGAGAGATCGCCCGTCACCGTGCCGGGCTGTTCGACCGCGCCCGTGGCCGTCGGGAACGTGCGCGTCAGGATCGGAAAGCTGCCGGTGCGGCCGTCGGCGAGGGTCGCGACGCCTCCTGACGTCGCGCATCCGGCCAGGAGCACGCAGACGATGAGCGCGGGCAGGGATCTCATGGCCGCACTCTACACGCGGCGCGCGCCCTCGACGAGAGCGCGCAGGCGGGCGCGCGCATCCGACCGCTCGAGATACTTCATCCCGCAGTCTGGCGCGGCGACGAGCCGCTCGGCCGGCACGTGGCGGAGCGCCTCGCGCAGCCGCGCGGCGACGACGTCGGCCGACTCCGGCGTCGGAGCGCCGAGGTCGAGGATGCCGAGCACCACGGTCTTGCCACGGATCGCGGCGAGCGCGCTGAGGTCAAGGCCCGGCTGAGCCGCTTCCAGCGACAGGTGCGTGGCGGCCGAGCGCTCGAGCTCGAGCGCGAACCGGTAGCCGCCGGACTTCGAGGTGCCGGCGAGCGCGTGCGAGAACGCGTAGCCGAAGCAGACGTGAATGCACGTCGGCTTGCGCAGCCCGGCCAGCGCGCGGTCGATCGCCGGCAGCGCGTAGGCCTTGGCGTGATCGGCGCGCGCCTCGAGGTATGGCTCGTCGAGCTGGATCCAGTCGAGCACCGGCTCGAGCTCGCGCAGCTCCTCGTTCACCGCCCTCGCGTAGGCCATCGCGAGCCGTTCGGGATCGCGATAGTGCTCGTCCTGCGCCAGCGCCGCGAGCGTGAACGGCCCGGGCACCGCGAGCTTGATGCGCCGGGCGGTGAGCACTCGCAGAAACTGCGCGTCGCGCAGGAACACCGGACGCTCGCGCTCGATGGGCCCGGTCACGCGCGGCACGGCCTGGCGCTTGCCGAGCCGGTTGATCGCTTCCCCCGGGCGCTCGAGATCGGTGCCCGACAACCCGTTGGCGAACTGGTTGAAGTACGACTCGCGCCGCTGCTCGCCGTCCGTCACGACGTCCACGCCGGCCGCTACCATGTCGCCGACGGCGAGTCGGACGGCGTCGTCCTGCGCCTCGTCCAGGTGGGCCGTCGGCACGCGCCAGAGCTCGGGCATGCGGATGCGCGGCACCACGGTCTGGCGATAGCGCGTCTTGTCCACGAGCCAGTCGGGCTGCGGGTAGGAGCCGACGACCGTCGTCTCGATCACGGACGGCCGGCGAGCGCGCGCCTCGATCGGCTGCTTCACGTAGTCGTCGCGCGTCGCCATAGGCCCCGCAGTCTACACCGCCATTTCTCGACACGGGCGGCGCCGGCGCGCTATCGCTGGCGCGTGGCCGATCGCAACCAGCTCTCGCCGGGCGGCGCCATCGTCATCGGCCTGCTGTGCGGCGCGATGGGGACGCTCGTCATGCTGCTGGCGCTCGGCGCGGGCGAGGGACGAATGTCCGACGGCACGCCACCGTGGGTCCTCGTCTGCGGGGGGCTGGCCTTCGTGCTGGCGGGGCTCGCGATCATCGTCGGCTACGGGATCGCCGGCGGCGTCACGCCCGACGGCGACCTGCTCCCCGGCACGCCATTCGCCGTCCGCCTCGTCCAGTACCTGCTCGGCCTCGGCATCGTCGCGCTGCTGGCGTCGATCGCGTCGTGGGTCGCCTTCGGCGGAGGCTCGCGCCACTTCACGGGCAGCGGACCGTTCATCAGCGGCGCCGTGAACGAAGCGCTCGGCCGCACGGCGTTCGGGATCGGCGCCGCGCTCGCCTGGGCGTTCATGGCGCTGATGATCGTCGTCAGTGTCAAGCGCCTGCGCCGCCGGTCGTTACGCCGCGTAGATCTTCTTCAGCTCACCCGCCGCCCACTTCACGGCGTCCTCCGGGCTCATGCCCTGGATCGCCTTCGCGAACATGTCGACGATGACGTACTTGCTCAGCGCTTCGGTCGCCTTGCGCCCCGCCGGCCCCGCGTAGCCCACCTGCCGCGCGTTCGGTAGCGTTTCGGGGAACACCGCGGTCTTCGGATCTTTACGCCACAGCGGGTGGTCGCTGTAGGCCTTCGTGCCCGGGATGCCGAACGTGTCCATCGTCTCGAAGTACCGATCGAAGCGCGCGCGGTCCATGTAGAAGCGGATGAAGTCCTTCGCGACCTTCTGGTTCTTCGAATACTTCATCACGACGGAGTTCCACGCCGGCAGCCAGTAGAAGCGGCCCGCGGGGCCGGGCGGGAAGTGGCCGTGGTTCGTCCCCTTGTAGACGTCGGGGAACTTCTGCCGCGCGGCGACGTAGATGGAGGGCGCGTTGCCGGTCAGCGAGATCTCGGACGACAGGAACGCGCGGTTGTTGGTGGAGTCGTCCCACGCCAGGCCGCCCTCGTCGAAGACGTCCTTCCAGAGGACGTTGTTGAACTTCACCGCCTCCACCGTGTTCTTGCTCTCGAGCGCGACCGTCTTCCCGTCTTTCTGCACCTCCATCCCGCCCCACATCCACACCAGCGGGTAGCACCAGTTGTTCGGATCGTTGATCGAGTGCCCGAAGGCCTGGCCGAAGGGCTTGCCCTTGGCCTTCATGGCGCGGCCGACCTTGCGGAAGTCGTCCCACGTCTTCGGATACTCGAAGCCGGCCTCCTTGAACCAGTCCTCGCGATAGGTCACCGCCCACGAGATGATGAACTGCGGCACCGCCACCCAGCGCCCGCCGCTCGTCACGCCGTTCGCCTTCGCGTAGTCGTGCCAGCCGCCTTGCTTGCGGCCGATCTCCTCGGCCACGTCGGTGACGTCCACCAGCGAGTTCTCGTAGAGCAGCGCGTGGTTGTTGGCGACGATGACGATGTCGGCGCCGCTGCCGCTCTGGATGGCCGCCGTCAGGCGCGCCTGGATGTCGTTCTGGTTGATGCGCTCGATCGCGATCTCCACGCCCGCCTGCTTGCCGAACTCCTTCGCCTGCTCCTCGAACACCTGGTCCGCCGCCGGGATGAAGTGCGACCACTGCAGGAAGTGCAGCCGTGTGCCCTGTGCGAGGGCGGGGGCGGCGCCGGCCGCGGTGAGAACGCCGGCGGCGGAAGTCTTCAAGAAGTGGCGACGGGTGAGGCGGGCGATGGTCATAGCGTCCTCCTTGATGGCGCACGTGTGAGTAACACGTGGCGCGCGCCGCCGCAATCGGTCAGACTGTCTCGCCATGACCGATCAGTGCATGTTCGTTCCCGACGGTGATTCGTTCCAGCCCACCGAGTGGGCCGTGGGCCCGTGGTCCAAGGATCTGCTGCAGGCCAGCGCCTACGGCGGCTTGATGGTGCGCGCGCTCGAGCGCGACGCTCCCGCCCCGGGCATGATGCTGGCGCGTCTGTCGTTCGATCTCTGGCGTCCGGTCACGCGCGAGCGTCTCACGCCGAGTGTCACCGTGCTGCGCGAAGGCCGCAAGGCACGCACGGTGGAAGCATCGCTCGTCCAGGGCGGCAAGCCCGTCGCCCGCTGTACCGCCGTCTATCTGAAGGCCGACCCGTCGGTCGCCGCGGCGCCCGTCGATCGCACCCCGCCTCGCCTCGGCCCCGACGCCGGCCGTCCGCTCCCGCCGCACGTGAAGGGCTGGAGCCCGTTCTTCACCGGCGTCGATACGCGTACCGTCGAGGGTGACCTCCTGAAGCCCGGTCCCGCCGCGTGCTGGTTCAACCTCGAGCGCCCGCTCGTCCCCGGCGAGACGAACTCCGCGCTGGTCCACGCCGTCTCCGCTGCCGATCTCTGCAGCGGCACCTCCGCCGTCGTCAACCTCAGAGAGGTGACCTTCGTGAATGCCGACCTGACGGTGGTGGTCTGGCGCCAGCCGCGGGCGCCGTGGATTTTATTGGCCGCCGAGACGCGCGTGGGCGACCAGGGAACCGGCGTGGCGCGCGGGACACTCTCGGATCTCGACGGCGCGTTCGGGGCGTGCGAGCAGGCGCTGATCTTCGAGCGGCGGACCGAGAGCGTCAGGGACGGACGGTGACGCGGCGACCGTCTTCGACGAGCACGACGCCGTTCGCCTGGATCTCCTCGATATGCGCGCCGTCGCCGATCGCGTCACCCTCGACGTATTTCCGCCCGTTGATGAAGGCCCAGCGCAGCGGGCGCTGCTCGGAGTACACGATCACCTCGACCTTCAGCTTGGCGACGTCGGTGCGCAGCGCCGCGGGGGCCGGCGTCGAAGGCAGTACGGCGACGACCGGCGGAGCCGGCGCAGGCACGACGGCGCCGAGCGGCGTCGTCTGAGCCGGCCCGGTCTCGGCGACGCGCGCTTGCGCCGCGCCGCCACGCCCGTCGTCGGCCGGCGGTCGCGCCGCGTCGCGCCGCGAATCGATCGCCGTCAGCGGAACACGCGGCCTGTCGTCGGCCGCGACGCGTGGCCGCTCCTGCTGCCGCTCACCGGGTGTCGGGGCCGCGATGAGCGACGCGACGGGCTTCACGGTGGATGCCGGAACGTCGTGGCTCAGCGGCGCCGGCACGTCGTGTGCGGGAGCCCACATCCAGACGACGGCGGCGAGCGCGATGGCGCCGGCCGCGGCGACGCCGATCGTGACGTAACGCGAGGCCGAGACCGCGGCCACCGGCGCCGCCGACAGCAGCCGCCGCACCTCCGGCGGAGGACCACTGCGCTGCTCGGCCGCCTTCTTGAGCGCGTCGAGGATGTACGACACGGCTAGGGCGTCGCCCTCGAGAGCGACGGGCGAGAGCCGGGCGTCGTCGCCGCCAGCCGCAAGAGCGTCTCCTCGCCGACCACGCCGTCCGCCCGCAGGCCGTTCGCGCGCTGGAACGCGACGACGCGCTGTCGGAGATCGTCTCCCGGCTTCAGCAGCGTCGCCGCGAGGTCGGGCGTGCGCCAGAGCGCCACGAACGCGCCGTCCCAGAAGCGCTCGACGTCGTTCAACAGCAGCGTCACGGGGCGCGGCGCCAGATCGAGCGTGACCGTGTCGGCACCGAGGGCCGTGACGGTCGCGTAATGGCGTTCACCCGTCGGCGTCATCAGCGTCAGCATCGCCGGTACGTCCAGACGCCGGATCACGTTCCACGTTCCGGTTCTCACGAGGCAGCGCAGTCCTGATCGGCGCGCGATTTCGCAGGCGTTCTCGCCCGGCCGCGGCTGGAACTCGACGCCCCACCGCGCGAACAGGCTCGCCAGCGCGGCGTCGCGATCGACGGTCGTCCCGTCGAGCAGCCGCGCCGGGCTCGGGCGCTGCGGCGCGCCGACCGCGGCCAGCGGCGCCGGCGTGACGGCCACCGCGGCGTTGCTCGGCGCCACGCCCGCCGGAAGGACGCGCTGCCCCCACCACGTCGCCACGTACTCCAGGCGACTGCGGCCGAGCGTGCTCGCACTGAACACGATGGCCGCGAGCAGGACGGCCGCCACCGCCGGCTGCAGCCAGCGGCGCAGGCGGCTGACGCCGGACACCTCCACCGCCGCGCGCCGGGCCGTGGTCGCCGTCACGCGCCGCCTGCTCCGCCCGAAGGCGCCCAGCAGCGCGCGATCGCAGACGTTGTTGATCACCCGCGCCACGCCGCCAGAGCGGCGGTGGATCACGCTCAGAGCGGGCGAGGTGAAGATCATCTCGCGCTGTCCGGCTACCTGCAGGCGATGACGCACGTAGGCGCGCGTCTCCGTGTAGCTGAGCGGCCGCAGGTGGTACCGCGCCGTGATCCGCTGCGCCAGCTGGCGCAGCGCGGGCCGCTCCATCAGGTTCACCAGCTCGGGCTGCCCGATCAGGATGACCTGCAGCAGCTTGTCGCGCGTCGTCTCGATGTTCGTCAGCAGGCGCAGCTCCTCGAGCACTTCCATACTGAGGTTCTGCGCCTCGTCGATGATGACGACGGTACGCCGCCCGCGCGCGTGCGCGTCGAGCAGCGCCCGCGACAGCGCGTCGACGAGGACCTTGAGGCTCGTCGTGCCGGCCGGGTAGGGCACGCGCAGCTCGTCGCAGACGGACGACAGCAGCTCGACCGCCGTCAACCGCGGCGTGAAGATCATCGCCACGTCGACCTCGGGCGGGAGCTGGTCGAGCAGCGCGCGGCACACGGTCGTCTTGCCGGTCCCGACCTCACCCGTCAGCTGGACGAAGCCCCCGCCCTGGAGCCCGTACACCAGGTGGGCGAGCGCCTCCCGGTGCCCCTCGCTCAAGAAGAGGTAGCGCGGGTCGGGCGCGAGGGAAAACGGCCGCTCGGTCAGCCCGAAATGTGCAGCGTACACGCCGGTACCGTAGACAACGGAAGGCGCCTCGTCAAGAAGCGATGCGCTAACCCGCCCTCTCGATCTTCGCCCAGGTGTCGCGCAGCCCCACCGTCCGGTTGAACACCAGGCGCCCCGGAGCGGAGTCGCGCGGGTCCACGCAGAAGTAGCCGTTCCGCTCGAACTGGAAGCGGGAGCCCGGCGCGGCGTCTTTCAACGACGGCTCCAGGCGCGCGCCGCGCAGCACGCTCAGCGAGTTCGGGTTCAGCGCCGCCTTGAAGTCCTCTTCGTCGTCGGGCTTGGGCGTGGCGAAGAGCGTCTCGTACAGGCGCACCTCCGATTCGACGGCGTGGGCGGCCGACACCCAGTGGAGGGTGCCCTTGACGGTGCGGCCGCCGCTGTCGCCGCCGACGGTGGCGGGATCGTAGGTGCAGCGCACCTCGGTGACGCGGCCGTCCGGCCCGACCGAGAAATCGGTGCACTTGACGATGTAGCCGTAGCGGAGGCGAACCTCGGCGCCGAGCGTGAGGCGGAAATACTTCTTGGGCGCCACTTCTTTGAAGTCGTCCTGCTCGATCCACAGCTCGCGGCCGAACGGCACCTTGCGCGTGCCGGCGGAGGGATCCTCTGGATTGTTGACGGCGTCCAGCTGCTCGACCTTGCCTTCGGGATAATTCGTGATGACCAGCTTCAGCGGGCGCAGGACGGCCATGCGGCGCTGGGCGCGTGTGTTGAGGTCCTCGCGGATGCAGTGCTCGAGCAGCGCCAGCTCGACCACGTTGTCGGCCTTGGCCACGCCGATGCGCTCGCAGAAGTCGCGGATGCTCTCGGGCGTGTAGCCGCGGCGGCGCAGGCCGGCCAGCGTCGGCATGCGTGGATCGTCCCAGCCGCTCACGAAGCCGCCTTCCACCAGCTGGAGCAGCTTCCGCTTCGACATCACGGTGTGACTGAGGTTCAGGCGCGCGAACTCGATCTGCTGCGGATGGAAGATGCCGAGCGCGTCGAGGTACCAGTCGTAGAGCGGCCGGTGGTCCTCGTACTCGAGCGTGCAGATCGAGTGCGTGACGCCCTCGATGGAGTCGGACTGGCCGTGCGCCCAGTCGTACATCGGGTAGATGCGCCACGCGTCGCCGGTGCGCTGGTGCGGCGTCTTGCGGATCCGGTACATGACGGGATCGCGCAGGTTGATGTTGCCGCTCGTCATGTCGATCTTCGCGCGCAGCGTCTTGCTGCCATCGGGAAACTCGCCGGCGCGCATGCGGCGGAACAGCTCGAGGTTCTCCTCGACCGAGCGATCGCGATGGGGCGACGGGCGGCCTGCCTCGGTCAGCGTCCCGCGCGACTCGCGCATCTCCTCCACGGTCTGATCGTCGACATACGCCTTCCCCGATTTGATGAGCTGCTCCGCCCACTCATAGAGCTGCTCGAAGTAGTCGCTGGCGTGATGCAGGTGTTCGCCCCAGTCGAAGCCGAGCCAGCGCACGTCGTTCATGATGGCGTCGACGTACTCCTGGCTCTCCTTGGTCGGGTTGGTGTCGTCGAAGCGCAGGTGGCAGCGGCCGCCGTAGTCTCGCGCCAGCCCGAAGTCGATGCAGATGGCCTTGGCGTGGCCGATGTGAAGGTAGCCGTTGGGCTCGGGCGGGAAGCGCGTGACGACCTTGCCGCCGAAGCGGCCGGTGCGGAGGTGCTCCTCGACGATCTCGCGGATGAAGTTGGACCGGGGGGCGTCGCTCATCCTCACGATCGTATCATTTCGATGGAGCTTGGCCCGAGTGTCAGCCAGACCCAGGAACCGCTAAATATGCTACCGTCCGTCCGGCTCATCGGCAGCCGACTGTTCGCTGGCACGAACGCTTCCGACCACTCCAGGAGGATTCGCGATGAAGCGCCTACGCCCGTCTCGCTCCTGGTCGTCCTGCTGTTTTCCGTTCCGGCCCTCGCCGAGGACGGCGTGACCGTGATGACGCGCAACATGTACTTCGGCGCAGATCTCACGCCCGCGATCGCGGCGACGACGGTGCCGGCGCTGATCCTCGCCGCCACCCATATCTTCGCCGTCGTGAACGCCAGCGACGTCCCGAGCCGTGTGGACGGGATGGCGGCGGAGATCGCGAAGGCCAGGCCCGATCTCGTCGGGCTGCAGGAGGTCGCGATCTGGCGCGCCGTGTACCCACCGACGTTCTCGCCGACCGGGTTCGATTTTCTCGAGCTCCTCCTCGACGCGCTCGCGGCGCGCGGCGAGCATTACGTCGTCGTCGCCACCACGTGACCAACGACCTCCAGGCGCCGGCGCTGTGCCCGAACACCCCGCCCTTCAGCTGCATCGGCCTCGTCCGCTTCATCGACCGCGAGGTGATTCTGGCGCGCGCGGCAGACGCGCTGACGCTTTCGAACGTGCAGGAGGGCACCTTCGCGACCCAGAGCGGGTTCGCGCTGCCGGACGGAACCTTCTACGTCGCGAAGCGCGGGTGGCTCTCGGTGGACGCGAGGAAGGGCGACGACACGCTCCGGTTCATCACGACACATCTGTTGCCCGAAGGCTTCTTCGATCCGATCCAGGTGGCCCAGGGGCAGGAGGTCGTCGCCGGCCCGGCCCAGACCTCCCTGCCCGTGATCTTCGTCTGCGACTGCAACTCGCGCGCTGACAACACCGGCACCGCGACGTACGCGAACCTGCTCGCCGCGGGCCTCGAAGACGCCTGGCTCGAGCGGCACCCGCACCAGGCCGGGCTGACGTGCTGCCAGGACGAGGACCTCAGGAACGAGGCGAGCCACTTCGATCAGCGCATCGATCTGGTCCTCGTGCGCGGCGGCGCGCACGTCCATCACGTGGGCCGCACCGGCGAAAGCGAGCACGACAAGACGGCGTCCGGCCTCTGGCCGTCGGATCACGCCGGGGTCGTCGCGACGGTCGATTTTCGGCCCTGATCGGGAGGTCAGACCAAGGTCGGATTTCTTATGTAAGTCCAAGTATTATTTCACTTTATAGGCTATATCATGAGGGGTGCCCGGCACCCTATATTGTAAATATGCGTCTCGCGCCGGGTACCCGTTTCTTGCTCGCTTCCGCCGGTCTGGTCGGCCTGTTTTTCTCGGCCGCGACGCCGGTCCACGCCGGCCCGGCGACCGAGCGCATGCGCGAGTTCTTCGGCACCGTGAACACCATCCTGAACGATCCGGCCACCCGCTCGCGGCCACTGGAACGGGTTGCCCGGGTCAAGCGTCTCGTCACCGACATCGCGGACGTGCGCGGCGCGGCCGCCGCCGCCCTGGAGCACGAGTGGGACGTGCGGACCCCCGCCGAGCGGGACGAGTTCACCCGACTCTTCGCCGAACTGCTCGAGCGCGGTCTCGTCGCCCGTCTCGCCGGAACCGTCAACCCGGTCAACGGCATCCTGATGACGTGGCAGGGCGAAACCCGTGTGAACGACGAGGCGAGGGTGGCGACGGTCGTCGAGAGCCGGGATGGCCGCAAGATCATCGTGGTGTACCGGATGACGGAGCGCCGAGGCCGGTGGCTCGTCCGCGATGTCGTCGTGGACGGCATCAGCACGACCGACAACTATCGCTCGCAGTTCAAGCGGGTGCTGCGCCAGGGCTCCTACGCCACCCTGGTTGCGCAGCTTCGCGCGAAGCTCGGCGAAGAGACGCTGATGTTCGCCCAGGCGTCGCCTGTGCCGAAGCCGGTGGAGGAGGCGGCGACGACACGTCCAAGCCCGGCGCCGCGTGTGGTGGCTCGCGCGCCGGCGCATCCGCCGGCCGCCAGGGCCACGGCGCCGCCAGTCGCCCGGGCCGGCTTGCCGTCGGTCGCGAAAGCCATCGCGCCGTCGGTGGCGAAGACTGCGGCGCCGTCGGTGGCGAAGACTGCGGCGCCGTCGGTGGCGAAGGCTGCGGCGCCGTCGGTGGCGAGGACTGCCGCACCCTCGGTGGCCAAGACCGCCGCGCCGTCGGTCGCCAGGGCCGCCGCGCCGACCACCGCACCGATCGCGGCCGCGCCGACGCCGCCGGCCAACGAGACGCGAGTGGCTCTGGTCGCGATGACGCCCGTGGTGCTGTCGCCGGCGGCCGAAGTCGTCTCGCCGCTGAGCCTGGCGGCCATGAGCACCGACGTACTGCCGAGCGCGCTGCTGGTCGTGCTCGGGTTCGCCGGAGTGAGCGGCGCGGTCTACCTGCGCCGGCGCGCGGCCGCGAGCGCGCTAGTGCTGCAGCGCCTCCGCGATACCGACAAGCACCTCGTACTCCTGCATCCAGTACCGCGTGTCGCGAAAGTTCGGGAAGGCCGGCGGAAACGACGGGTCCTCCCACCGCCGCGCAATCCAGCCCGACATGTAGACGATGCGCATGGCGCGTAGCGGCTCACACAGCGTGAGCGTGCTGCGGTCGAACTCGCGAAACAGCTCGTAACCTTCCAGCAAGTCTTCACGCATCTTGCGCGCCTCGTCGGTGTCGCCGCGCGCGAGCAGCCAGAGATCCTGCACCGGCGGGCCCATCAGGCAGTCGTCGAAGTCCACGAGGATCGGCCCGTCCTTGGCCCACAGGATGTTGCCCCAGTGCAGGTCGCCGTGGATGCGTTGCGCGCGCGCCGCCGCCAGCGGAGCCGCCACCGTGTCGGCGATCTGCAGCGCGACGTCGCGATAGCGGGGCGCGAGCGAGCCGGGGATGAACTCCCCGGAGAGCAGCACGTCGAGCGGCTCCCGGATGGAGCGTTCGACGGAGAGCCGCGGCCGGTTCGGCGCGGGGCGGGCGGCGCCGACCGCGTGCAGCCGTCCGATCGTGCGCCCGATGCGGCGCCGGTTCTCGGCGTCCAGCTCGTCGAGCGTGCGCCCGCGCACCTTCGGGAACCCGGCGTAGAGGATGCCGTCGATCTCGTTCAGCGTCGTGCCGGTGCCCAGGTCCATGGGCGCGACCGCGGGGACTTCCGCCGCGGCGAGCTCGGCCAGGAAGCGGTGCTCGTCCTCGATCGTCGCCCGCGACCAGCGTCCCGGCCGGTAGAACTTGACGACCACGCGCGTCTCGTCCTCCAGCTCGACCTCGTACACGCGATTCTCGAACGCGCGCAGCGGCAGGCAGCGACCGGTCGAGCGCAGACCTCCGGCCTCGACCGCCTCCAGCACGCGATCGGGCGTGAGACCGAAAAACGTCTTCCCGGGCTCTCCGGCCACCCCTGCGATCGTATCAGCAGTCTCCGCGACGCGTGCGTGCGCGTGCGCGCGCCGGCGGCGTCAGAATCACCAGGGTGGTGATCAGCCGCGCGGCTTGACCCACGTTTCCGACCAGGCCAGGCACGCGCTCGACGACTGCCGGTCGCCGCGCATCTCGGCCCACACCTGGCCCTTCGGCGTCTTGCCGTTCAGCTCGACGCGCGCCGTCTTCGCTGGGAAGAACGTGCTGAAGACGCCGATCGGGCGGTTCATGAAGCCCGGCGGCGCGTTGAGCACGAACGGCGCGATCGTGTCGGTCCACGTCATGACGATGCGGTCGTTGCCGGCGACGATCGTCTCCGTGGCCGGCTTGGGTGGCGCGCCCGCACGCGAGAACTGCGCGGGTGTCACCGGCAGCGTCGTGTCGGCGAACTGTGGATAGAGCAGCGCCTCGATCGTCTTCTGCAGCCAACGTGCCACGGCCTGATTGTCCGAGTAGATGCGGACTTGGCCGTCGATCAGCGTGGAATGCACGAACAGCGCGTGGCCCGCGCCGTCCGGACACCACAGCACGCGCCAGTGGCTGAAGCGGTCCGTCAGCGTCTTGCCGCTGTCGGAGCTCAGCCGGATGAAGGAGTTCTCGCCGGTCATGAGGACGTCGTTGGGATCGACTGGTGGCGTCATGGTTCCTCCTCGCGCCGGTTAATGTACAATGCCTCCGCCATGAAGCGCCCGGGGTTGAAGCGGAAGCCGAGTCGCGCGGTCGAGCGGCTGCGAAGGGCCGCCGCCGCGAGCGCGAACGGCGCGCCCGCGAACGGCGCGGCGCCGAATGGCACGCCCGCGCGCCCGCCCGCCAAGGTCGTCTCCCTGCTCGAGCCGGATCTCGTGCTGGAGCGCACAGCGCGCCGCTTCCTGTCTCAGCCGATCGATCGCTGCGTGAAATGCGACAGCACCTTCGTCGGGCGCGAGCCGGCGTTCATCCACTGCTTCTACTGCGGCAAGATGGCGCGCATCGCCAATGCCTCGCTGCTCGCGCAGGAGGAGTTCGAGATGCGCTCCGGCCTCCGGATCGCGGTCTAGACCTACGCCGCCGCCCGCGGCGAGTGCTACCAGCGCTCGCGGTGGACGAGCTCCTCCAGCGGGCTGCGCTTGCGCGCGACCGACTTCGGCGGCGCGGCGCGCGCGGGATCGACGTAGCCGAAGCCGATCACGCGGTTGACGTGCACGCCGTCGGGAATGCCGAGCAGGCGCGCGACGTCGGCCTCGGGCAGGTGCGCGGGGCAGGAGCCGATGCCATCGGCCCAGGCCGCGACCATCATGCTCTGCGCGCAGCGTCCGGCGTCGAACTCGTGTGCCTCGACCTGCGCGATGACGATCACCGCCGCGGCGTCGGCCAGCCATTTGCCCCACGGGCTCAGGGCGCCGAGCGCTCTCACGCCCGCGCGCTCGCTCACGACGACCAGCCGGTTCGGCTCGCGGTTCTTGCTGCTGCCGGTCATACGCGCGGCCTGGAGAATGCGCCGGAGCGCGTCCGCGGGGATCGGCTTCGACAGGTAGACGCGCTGGTCGCGCTTGTCCACGACCGCGCGATAGGCCTCCATCACAGCGTCCAGCGCGCGGGATCGGGGCGTCGCCGGTGCCAGTCGGTGACGCGCTCGTAGGCGCGCGCGATGCGCAGCACGGTGGCGTCGTCGAACCGGCGGCCGACGATCTGGATCGAGACCGGCAGCCCCTCGCGGCTGAAGCCGCACGGCACGACGGCCGCGGGCAGCCCGAGGAGGTTCCACGGCGCCGTGTAGCGGATCGAGGCGGGCGCGAAGCCGGTGGTCGGAAAGTCCTCGAACTTGAGCGCGGGCGCCGCCTGGCCGGGGAAGATCAGCGCGTCCACGCGCGAGAGCAGCGCGTCCACCTCGCGGCCGATCCGTGCGCGCAGCCGCTGCGCGCGCTGGACGTCCTGCGCGGTGAAGAGCGCGCTCAGGTAGATGCGCGTGCGCAGTCCCTCGCGGAACTTCTCCGGCGTCTTGCGGATCGTCTCGGCGTGGTATTCGTACGCCTCCGACATGATCGGCGCCCACGCGGCCAGCGCGAGATCGAGCGACGGCGCGTCCACGTCTTCGATCGTCGCGCCTTCCTTGCGGAGCGCGTCGAACGCCGTGAGGGCCGCGCCGCGCACCTCGTCGTTCAGTCCCGGGAAGTCGACGTAGTAGCGCTTGAGCAGCCCCAGCCGCAGCCCGCGCGCGCCGTCCTCGAGGTGCTGGACGTAGTCCTGCGTCGTGGCGTGACGCGTGGAGGTGTCGTCGGGGTCGGCGCCGGCGATCGCCTGGAGCATCACCGCGCTGTCCCACACGCCTCGCGTCATCGGGCCGACGTGATCGAGCGACCACGACAGCGCCAGCACGCCGCTGCGGCTCACGAGGCCGTACGTCGGCTTGTGGCCGACGAGGCCCGTCATCGCCGCCGGCCCGCGAATCGAGCCGCCGGTGTCGGAGCCGAGCGCGCCGGCGCAGAGGCCGGCGGCCGCCGCGACGGCGGAGCCCGACGACGAGCCCGCGGGCGCGCGGCGCACGTCCCACGGGTTGCGCCCGGTGGGGAAGGGCCCGTCGGTCACCGGACGGCCGAACGCCCACTCGTGCATCGCGAGCTTGCCGAGGAGCACGGCGCCCGCGTCCTTGAGCCTGCGCGTGATGAACGCGTCGCGCGCGGGGACGTGATCGGCCAGCACCTGCGAGCCGCTCGTCATCTTCACGCCGGCGACGGCGATGAGATCCTTGAGCGCGATGGGCACGCCGTGCAGCGGTCCGCGGCGCCGGCCGCGCCCGATCTCCGTGTCCGCTTCCTTCGCCTGGGCCAGCGCCGTGTCGCCGGTGACGGTGATGTAGGCGCGCAGGACACCGTCGTGCGTCGCGATGCGGCGCAGGTACGCCTCCGTCGCCTCGACCGACGAGAGCTCGCGCCGGCCGAGCCCTTCGCTCACTCCGCGCAGATCGAGGTCCGCGACGTTCACCGCCATGGCTCGTCCTCCGGCTCCGGCATCGTCGCGCGCAGGCGGTCGCGCTCCGGCAGCCAGTCGAGCCACATGTCGTAGAGGAGATCGTAGTCGCGGGCACCGAGCGTGAGACCCGCGCTGCGGCACTCGGCGTCGAACTGTGCGCGCCGGTCATCCATGGTTTTCATGGCGCGAGATTGTAGCAGGAGTTATCCTCCGACCCTGACTCCCACGAAAGGATCGACATGGCCACGGCAACCCCCCGACTGATGGGCGCGGAAGTGAAGCGCAAGGAAGATCCCCGGCTCGTGACCGGCACCTCCACCTACGTCGGCGACGTCACGGTGCCCGGACTGCATTACGTCGTGTTCGTGCGCAGCCCGCACGCCCACGCGCGCGTGCGCAAGATCGACACGAAGGCCGCCCTCAAGCGGCCCGGCGTCGTGCGAGTGGTGACGGGCGAGGATCTGCGCGCCCACGTGCAACAGCTTCCGCTCGGCGGACCGAGTGCCGAGGGCGGCGGCGGGGCGAAGACCGAGGCCGGGCGCAAGCACTTCCCGCTCTCCATCGGCCGCGTGCGCCACGTCGGCGAGCCGGTGGCCGCGGTCATCGCGACCTCCGAAGCGGCGGCGGTGGACGGCGCGCAGGAGGTCGTCGTCGACTGGGATCCGCTGCCGGCCGTCGGCGACCTCGCCTCCGCGATGGCCCGGAGCGCGCCCAAGCTGCACGAGGACGCGCCCGGCAACGTCGAGCACACCACCGAGATCAAGCAGGGCGATCCCGACGCCGCCTTCAAGAAGGCCAACAAGGTCGTCAAGCAGCGGATGATCAGCCAGCGCCTGTCCGGCGTCCCGATGGAGCCACGCGCGACGCTGGCCGCGCCCGATCCGGCGACGGGCGGCGTCACGGTGTGGGCGAGCCACCAGGCGCCGCACGTGCTGCGCAACGACCTCGCCACCGTGCTGGGCGTGCCGCAGAACCTCGTGCGCGTGATCGCGCCCGAGGTCGGCGGCGGCTTCGGCGTGAAGTTCGGCACGTATCCGGAGGACGCCACGCTCGCCGCGTGCGCGCGCCTCTACAAGCTGCCGCTGCGCTGGACGGAGACGCGCATCGAGCACATGGTGGCCACCACCCACGGGCGCGCGCAGGTGACCGACCTCGAGGCGGCCGTCGAGGCGGACGGCACCATCACCGCCGTGCGCATGCACGTGATGGCGGACATCGGCGCCTATCCGATCTTCACCTTCATCCCCGACCTCACGCTGATGATGGGCGTCGGCGTCTACAAGTTCACCAACGTCGACCTCAAGTCGACCTGCGTGTTCACCAACTCGACGCCGGTGGCCGCGTATCGCGGCGCGGGACGGCCGGAGGCCGCGTACTACCTCGAACGGCTGATCGACGTCGTCGCGCAGGAGCTCGGCAAGAAGCCCGAGGAGATCCGCCGCAAGAACTTCATCCCTCCGTCGGCGTTCCCCTACGCGACGCCGACGGGCCAGCGCTACGACTCGGGAGAATACGACCGCGCGCTGACGAAGGCGCTGGAGATCGCCGGCGTCGAGAAGCTCCGCGGAGACCAGCAGTCGCGCGTGAGCCGCCGCGACCGGCCGCTGCTCGGCATCGGCATGGCGTGCTACGTCGAGATGTGCGGCTTCGGGCCGTTCGAGAGCGCGGTCGTGCGCGTCGAGCCGGGCGGCGACGTCACCGCCTTCACGGGGACCTCCGCGCACGGCCAGGGCCACGAGACGACGTTCGCCCAGATCATCGCGGACCACCTGGGGGTGCCCTTCGACAAGATCGTCGTCCGCCACGGCGACACGCTCAACACGCCGATGGGCAACGGCACCGGCGGCTCACGCAGCCTCGTCGTCGGCGGCTCGGCCATCCTCGGCGCCGCGCTGAAGGTGCAGGCCAAGGCTCGGCGCATCGCGGCCACCATGCTGGAGGCCGCCGCGGACGACGTCGTCTACGCCGAGGGCCGGTACCAGGTGAAGGGCGTGCCGGCCAAAGCCCTGACGATCGCCGCCATCGCGGCGAAGGCGTACGGCGATGCCCTGCCCGAGGGCATGGAGCATGGGCTGGAGGCGACGGAGTTCTTCCGGCCGCCGCAGCTCGTCTATCCGTTCGGCGCGCACGTGGCCGTGGTCGAGATCGACCGCGAGACGGGGCGCGTGAGCGTGCGCGACTTCGTCTCCGTCGACGACTGCGGCGTGCGCATCAGTCCCACGCTCGTGGCCGGCCAGGTGCACGGCGGGCTCGCTCAGGGGATTGCTCAGGCATTGCTGGAAGAAGTCGTGTACAGCGCCGACGGGCAGCTCGTCACGGGCTCGCTGATGGACTACGCGGTGCCGCACTCCGAGGACCTGCCGCTGTTCAAGACGGACCAGACGGTCACGCCGACGCCCTTCAATCCGATGGGCGCCAAGGGCATCGGCGAGGCGGCGACGATCGGGAGCACGCCCGCCGTCGTCAACGCAGTGGTCGACGCCCTCAAGACGTTCGGGGTCAAGCACCTCGACATGCCGCTCAAGCCCGAGCGCGTGTGGACCGCCCTGAAGGGCACGCGGTGATGGCGCTCGACGTCAGCCGCACGCTCGCGTTTGCGCAGAAGACGTGGGACGAGGAGATCCTGCCGACGCTCACCGAGTACGTGAGGATCCCGGCGAAGTCGCCGATGTTCGATCCCGACTGGAAGGCACACGGGCACCTCGACCGCGCGGTGGCGATGATCGAACAGTGGTCGCGCGCGCGCGCGATCGAAGGGCTGCGCGTGGAGGTCGTGAGGCTCGAGGGCCGTACACCGCTGATCTTCATGGAGGTGCCGGGGCGCGGCGACGACACCGTGCTGCTCTACGGCCACTGCGACAAGCAGCCGGAGATGGTCGGCTGGGGTGAGGGGCTCGGCCCCTGGACGCCGGTGCGGCGCGGTGACAAGCTCTACGGCCGGGGCGCCGCCGACGACGGCTACGCGGCGTTCGCCGCGCTCGCGTCGATCCAGGCGCTGCAGGCGCCGGGCGTGCCGCACGCGCGCTGCGTCGTGCTGATCGAGGCGTGCGAGGAGTCGGGCTCATACGACCTGCCGCATTACGTGAACGCGCTGGCCGCACGCATCGGCACGCCCAGCCTCGTCGTGTGCCTCGACTCCGGCTGCTCCGACTACGAGCACCTCTGGACCACGACCTCGCTGCGCGGCATCGTCAACGGCGTCCTCACCGTCGAGGTGCTGACGGAGGGCGTGCACTCGGGCGTGGCGAGCGGCATCGTGCCCTCGTCGTTCCGGATCCTCCGCGCGCTGCTCTCGCGCCTCGAGGACGAGCGGACGGGCGAGATCCTCCTGCGCGACCTGCACGCCGACATCCCGCGCGAGCGCGTCGAGCAGGCGCGCGCCGTCTCCGGTGTGCTGTCCAAGCGGATCACGCAGCTGCCATTCGTGCCGGGCGGGCGTCCGATGCACGACGATCCGCTCGACGCGCTGCTCGCCGGCACATGGCGGCCGGCGCTCTCGATCACCGGCGCCGCCGGGCTGCCGTCACCCACCGACGGCGGCAACGTGCTGCGGCCGATGACGGCCGCGAAACTGTCGCTGCGGCTGCCGCCCACGGTGAGCTCGGCGCACGCGGCGAAACGGCTGAAGGAGACGCTCGAGGCCGCGCCGCCGTACGGCGTGCGCGTGCGGTTCGAGGCGGAGACGCCCGGCGACGGCTGGGACGCGCCGGCGACGGCGCCGTGGCTCGTGGAGGCGATGCGCCGCGCGTCGGAGGACTATTTCGGCCGGCCCGCGATGTCGCAGGGCACGGGCGGCTCGATCCCGTTCATGGCGATGCTGGGCGCGCGCTATCCGCAGGCGCAGTTCATGATCACGGGCGTGCTGGGCCCCGACAGCAACGCGCACGGGCCGAACGAGTACCTGCACGTGCCGACGGGCGTGCGGGTGACGGCGAGCGTGGCCTCGGTGCTCGCCGACCACGCCAATCGGCCGCGCTGAGTCCGGTCGGCCGGCGCCGCCGTCAGGCCGGCTTCCGCACCTGGGCGGAGGCGTTCTGCGCGGCGTGACGGCCGCGGGCGACGAGGCCGCGCGCCTCGGCGAGAGAACGGCGCGCGAGATTCGCCCAGTGACGTTTCTTCCCCTCGAGCGCCTCGCTCATCCGGTTCGTCGCCGCGACCGCCTTGTCGCGGGCGAGCGCGCGGCGGTGGCGGCCGCGCTCGGGATCGAGCATGTAGGCGGCCCCGGCGCCGACGGCGAGGCTCACGATCAGGCCCAGCAGCTTGCTCATCACACACCTCCCCCCGCGCGACGTGCAGCCACGGTGCCAGCGACTCCACTGGCGTTCGCGTTGCAGCGGTTTACACTATGGCCATGAGCAGCCCCGCCGACGCCCGCTTGCTCGCGCTCGAGGACTTGGCCACCCAGCTGCGCGTGGACAGCGTGCGCGCGACGACCGCGGCCGGCAGCGGCCACCCGACCTCCTGCGCCTCCGGCGCGGACCTCGTCGCGGCGATCTTCTTCGACGTGATGCGCTTCGACCCGCAGGCGCCGCGCGATCCGGCGTGCGACCGCTTCGTGCTGAGCAAAGGCCACGCGGCGCCGCTGCTCTACGCGGCGTGGGCGGCGGCCGGCGCGCTCGACCGCAAGGATCTCGTGCAGCTGCGCCAGATCGACGGCGATCTCGAGGGCCACCCCACGCCGCGGCTGCCGTTCGTCGACGTCGCCACCGGCTCGCTCGGCCAGGGGCTCGGCGTCGGCGTTGGCCTGGCGCTCGGCGCGCGCATGCTCGGCGCCGACGCGCGGGTCTTCGTCCTGCTCGGCGACGGCGAGATGGCGGAGGGCTCGGTGTGGGAGGCCGCGCAGATGGCGAGCCACGAGAAGGTCGAGAACCTCGTGGCGATCGTCGACGTGAACGCGCTCGGCCAATCGGGGCCGACGATGTTCGGCCACGACCTCAAGGCCTACCAGCGCCGCTTCGCCGCGTTCGGCTGGCGCGTGAACGTCATCGACGGGCACGACATGAAGCAGGTGACCACCGCGCTCCGCCGCGCCGCGCGCGGCCGCGGCGCGCCGACCGCGATCGTCGCGCGCACGGTGAAGGGCAAGGGGCTCGGCGCCGAGGTCGAGGGCAAGGAAGGCTGGCACGGCAAGCCCCTGCCTCCCGACATGGCGGAGCGCGTGATCGCAGCGATGGAGAGCCGGCTGCACCGGCTGCCGCCGCCGCCGATCCACCGGCCGCGCCGGCGCGCGGGCAAGAGCGCGCTGCCGGCGCCCCAGCCGGTCGCGGGCAAGCCACCGACCGGCGAGATCGCGACGCGCCAGGCGTACGGCGAGGCGCTGGTGCGGCTCGGCG
>Ga0209057_1001250_pt1 | contig 20954 bp, 20 predicted proteins | sample GraSoiAngelo_146_FD_185903 | JGI IMG/M metagenome (GOLD analysis project Ga0209057, IMG submission 185903) | Grasslands soil microbial communities from the Angelo Coastal Reserve, California, USA - 14_1009_05_30cm (SPAdes) (version 2) | ecosystem: Environmental > Terrestrial > Soil > Grasslands ... | reverse complement strand
ATCGCCCGCCTGATCAACGCCAAGGCGAAGGAGATCATCTTCACCAGCGGCGCCACCGAGTCCGACAACCTCGCCATCAAGGGCGTGGTCGAGTTCTACAAGGACAAGGGCAACCACGTCATCACCGCCGCGACCGAGCACAAGGCGGTCCTCGACACCTGCAAGGCCCTCGAGCGGAAGGGCCTCGCGACCGTCACCTACCTCCCGGTCGACAAGTCCGGGCGGGTCGACCCGGACGACGTCCGGCGGGCGATCACGGACAAGACCGTGCTGGTTTCGATCATGTTCGCCAACAACGAGATCGGCACCATCAACCCCATCGCCGAGATCGGCAGGGTGGCGCGCGAGAAGGGAGTCCTCTTCCACAGCGACGCGACCCAGGGGGTCGGCAAGCTCCCCGTCGACGTGGAGGCGATGAACATCGACCTCCTCTCCATGTCGGCGCACAAGATGTACGGGCCGAAGGGCATCGGCGCGCTCTACGTGCGCGCGAAGGGCCCGCGCGTGCGGGTGACGCCCATCATCGACGGCGGCGGCCACGAGCGCGGCTTCCGCTCCGGGACGCTCAACGTGCCGGGCATCGTCGGCTTCGGCAAGGCGTGCGAGCTCTGCCGCGAGGGCATGGCGGACGAGGCGCAGCGCATCCTCGGGCTGCGCGAGCGGCTCCGCGAAGGGCTCTTCTCGCAGCTCGACGAGATCTTCCTGAACGGGCACCCGGTCCACCGCCTGCCCGGCAACCTGAACGTGAGCTTCGCCTACGTCGAGGGCGAGTCGCTGCTCATGGGGCTCAACGGCTCGACCCATCCCATCGCGGTCGCCGAGAGCGAGCCGCCGATCGCGGTCTCCTCGGGCTCGGCCTGCACCTCGGCGACGCTCGAGCCGTCCTACGTGCTGAAGGCCCTCGGGGTGGGCGACGACCTCGCGCACACCTCGATCCGCTTCGGCCTCGGGCGCTTCAACACGGCGGAGGAGGTCGACTACGTGGTGGAGCGCGTCGTTCACGAGGTGCGGCGCCTGCGCGAGCTCTCGCCGCTCTACGAGATGGCGAAGGAAGGCATCGATCTCAAGTCCGTGGCCTGGCAGCGGGACTGACGGAGGACAGCATGGCGTACAGCGACAAGGTCATCGATCATTACTCCAATCCCCGAAATGTCGGCTCGTTTCCCAAGGGTGAGGAGAACGTCGGCACCGGCGTGGTCGGCGCGCCCGAGTGCGGCGACGTGATGAAGCTCCAGCTGAAGATCAACGACGACGGCATCGTCGAGGACGCGCGCTTCAAGACCTTCGGCTGCGGCAGCGCGATCGCGAGCTCGAGCTACGTGACCGAGCTGGTGAAGGGCAAGACGGTCGACGAGGTGCTGCAGATCAAGAACACCCACATCGTGCAGGAGCTCTCGCTCCCGCCGGTCAAGATCCACTGCTCGGTGCTGGCCGAGGACGGCATCAAGGCCGCGATCGCCGACTGGAAGAAGAAGCGCGAGCAGACGAAGCCGGAGGCCGCGCGGGCGAGCTGACCCGATGATCTCGATGACCGACCAGGCGGCGCGCAAGATCCAGGCCCTCATCGCCGAGAAGGGGCTTCCCGGCGGCGGGCTGCGCGTCAAGGTGGTGGGCGGCGGGTGCTCCGGCCTCACCTACAAGATGGACGTCGACCAGCCGCGCGAGGGCGACAAGGTGTTCGAGCACGACGGCGCCAGGCTGGTCGTCGATCGCAAGAGCTTTCTCTACTTGAAGGGTACCGAGCTGGACTACAAGGAAGAGCTGATGGCCTCGGGCTTCAATCTGCGCAACCCGAACGTGAAGCGCACCTGCGGCTGCGGCTCTTCGTTCGTCGTCTGATCGGGCGATGCTTCTCGGGAACGATGCAGGCAGCAGAGGCGACACCACGCGAATGCTGGAAGTGCCACGCGGAGAACGGCGCGGCGCTCGTGTGCCCGCGCTGCGCGGCGATCCAGCCCCTGCCCGCGGACGCTGACCTCTTCGCGGTCCTCGGCCTGCCGCGCCAGCTCGCACTCGACCTGCCCGACCTGGAGCGGCGCTACCACGCCGCCTCGCGCGCGGTCCACCCCGACCGCTTCCAGACCGCGGGCCCGCGCGAGCGCGCGCTCTCGCTGGCGGCGAGCGCGGCGGTGAACCGCGCCTACCGCACGCTCCGCGACCCCGTGGCGCGGGGCCGCTACTGGCTCGAGCTGCACGGCGCGCGGCTCGGCGACGGCGGCCCGCAGGTGCCCCCGGCGATCGCGGCCGAGGTGTTCGAGACACAGGAGAAGCTCGAGGAGCTGCGCGCCGCGGCGAGCCCCGAGCTGCGCCGGGAGGTGGAGGGGCTGCGCGACGGCTTCACGGGCCGCCTGGGCGTGCTCCGCGACGAGCTCTGCGCCCGCTACGCCTCGGCCAACGGGGGCGCGCCGTCGCTCGACGAGCTCAAGCGCCGGCTCTCCGAGATCGCCTACCTGCGCACGCTGCTCGGTGACATCGAAGACGCGATGGGAGAAGGACTCCGTGGGACGGATCATCGGCATTGATCTCGGCACGACGAACAGCCTCGTCGCCGTGCTCGAGGAGGGCGGGCCGCGGGTGCTGCCCGACCCGGAGACGGGGGCGGCGCTGCTGCCCTCGGCGGTCGCCTTCCTGCCCGGCGGCGAGGTGATCGTGGGCGCGCGCGCCAAGGCGCTCGCGGGCGAGCGGCCGCTGGACACGATCCTCTCCGTCAAGCGCTTCATGGGCCTCGGCTTCGAGCACGTGAGCGCCGCGGACCGCCGACGCTACCGCTTCACGGAGCCCCGCCAGGGTGCGTTTGGCCCCGTGCGCTTCGTGGTCGAGGGCCGCGAGGTGACGCCGCCGGAGGTCTCGGCCCACGTCCTGCGCGAGCTCAAACGCTGGGCCGAGGCGGCGCTCGGCGAGACGGTCAGCCAGGCGGTGATCACCGTCCCGGCTTACTTCAACGACAGCCAGCGCCAGGCGACCCGCGATGCGGGGCGGCTCGCCGGCCTCGAGGTGCTGCGCCTGGTGAACGAGCCCACCGCCGCTTCGCTCGCATACGGCCTCGACAAGCAGGACGAGGGCGTGATCGCGGTCTACGACCTGGGCGGCGGCACCTTCGACATCTCGATCCTGCGCCTGCGCGCCGGGGTGTTCGAGGTGCTGGCGACGAGCGGCGACACGCGGCTCGGGGGCGACGACTTCGACGAGCGTCTGGCCGAGCTCGTGCTGGCCGAGCTGCCCGAGGCGGAGCGCTGCCGCGCCGACGTGCGCGCCCGGGCGCGGGCGGCGGCCGAGCGCGCCAAGCGTGCGCTCAGCGACGCCGAGCGCGCGGAGATCGTGCTCGGCCCCGTCCGCCGAGCGGTCACGCGTGCGGAGCTCGAGACGCTGGTGAAGGATCTGGTCGAGCGCACCGCCGGCCCGTGCCGCCAGGCGCTCAGGGACGCCGGGCTCCGGCCCGAGGACATCGGCAGCGTCGTCGCCGTCGGTGGCTCGACGCGCGTGCCCCACGTGCGCCGCCAGATGGAGGCCGTCTTCGGCCGGCCGCCGCTCACCGACCTCGACCCCGATCGGGTGGTGGCGCTCGGCGCCGGCATCCAGGCGGGCATCCTCTCCGGCGGGCGGCGCGACATGCTCCTCCTCGACGTGGTGCCACTCTCGCTCGGCATCGAGACCATGGGCGGTGTCTTCACGCGCCTGGTGGACCGCAACACGACCATCCCGACCAGCGTCAAGGAGACCTTCACCACCGCGGTCGACAACCAGACGGCGGTCGACATCCACGTCCTGCAGGGCGAGCGGGAGCTGGCCAGCGACAACCGGAGCCTCGCCCGCTTCAAGATCCCGATCTGCCCGCTGCCCGCCGGCGTGCCGCGCCTCGAGGTCACCTTCCTGATCGACGCCAACGGCATCCTCTCCGTCACCGCCGCCGACCTCCGCACCGGGCACGAGCGCTCGGTCGAGGTGAAGCCGTCCTACGGCCTCGACGAGACGGAGATCGAGCGCATGCTGGAGGAGTCGATCGACCACGCGGAGGAGGACGTGCGCCAGCGGCAGGTGCGCGAGGCGCGCGTCGAGGCCGACATGATCCTGCACGCAACGCGCGACTCGCTGGCGCGCGAGGCACGGCTGCTCGCGGACGGCGAGTGGGAGCGTATCCGCGCGGCGGTCGCGGCGCTCGAGCAGGCCCGTGCAGGCGAGGACTACCTCGCCATCCGCGACGCGGTCGAGACGCTCAGCAAGGAGACCGAGCCCTTCGCCCGCCGCATCATGGACCGCTCGCTGACCGAGGCGCTGGCCAACCGGCGCCTGGCGGAGCTCTGAGATGGCGCTCACCTGGGAGGACGCGGAGGACATCGCCGCCGAGCTGGTGGAGGCGCATCCGGACGTCGATCCGCTCACCGTGCGCTTCACCGACTTGCGGAAGTGGGTGATCGCGCTGCCCGATTTCGCGGACGATCCGATGGCGTCCAGCGAGGGCAAGCTCGAGCGCATCCAGATGGCGTGGGTGGCGGAGAGGGAGTCTTGAAGGAGGCCCCATGGCGATCATGCAGGTGAGCCGGAAGATCGACTACGCGCTGCGCGCGGTGATCCACCTGGCGAACGAAGAGGCCAGCGCGCGCGCCTGCTCGCTCGGCGAGATCGCGGAGCGCGAGCGGGTGCCCCGGCAGTTCCTCGAGAAGATCGTCCAGGAGCTGATCCACAAGGGGCTGGTGCGCTCCCGCCGCGGGCCGCACGGCGGCTACGTCCTCGCCCGTCCGGCCGAGCAGATGACCTTCCGCGACGTGATCGAGGCGGTGGAGGGGCCCATCTCGCTCAACGTGTGTACGAGCGAGCCTGCGGACTGCTCGCTGCTTGGCACCTGCGGTATGGAGCGGGTATGGCGCGAGGGGCAGCGCCGTGTCATGGATCTCTTCGAAAAGACGACGATCGCCGACGTGAGGCGACCGGGGATACCGCCCGGTGTGATGGCCGGGCTGAATGCGCCCGCCGCGCGGGCGTCTAAGGCACAACCGTAGGAAAAGACGGCTATTTTGAGTACCCGAAGGTACTATATTGAAGGGTAGGGGTAGGGTCAGATGAAAGACCGTGAACACGCCGTCGACGAGCGGCTGGCCGGGCTCTTCCAGCCCGACACCTTGCTGCCGTCGCAGTTCTTCGATCGGGTCCGCCGGCGCAGCGAGCATGACGGCGAGCGCCGTCTCATGATCGCCGTGCTCGAGGACGCGGTCGACGTGTACCGCAAGCAGGCCGGGGTGCGGGACGCGCGCGCCCAGCAGCTCTTCCACGAGGCCGAGGAGTGGATCGAGGATCCCGACCAGACCTGGCTCTTCTCCTTCCAGAACATCTGCGACGTCCTCGGGCTCGATGCCGACTATCTCCGGCGCGGGCTCCGTGTCTGGAAGGAGCGGGCGCTCGAGGGCCGGCGCGGCAAGGTGGTCTCGCTGCGGGCCGACGAGCGCGACGAGCTGCGCAAGGTGAGCGGCGACTAACGAGCGGGCTGCTCCTCCGGCTTCGGTGGGGAGCGGAAGGGCCTGGGCCCTGCCGCTCCCTCGTTTTTTGGCGCCGCGGGATGCGCTAGAGTCCGCGCGTGCCGTCGCGTCTCAGGATCGACTGCCCCGCCTGCGGAGCGCGGCTCGTCCGCAAGCCGGGTGGGCGCTGCCCCGCGTGCGGCGCCCCGGTGGCGGGCTACGTCGAGGAGGCGCAGGCGCGCGAGCAGCGGATCGAGCGCGTGGTGGCGGTGGTTGGGAGCGGGCTGGTCCTGCTCGTGTTTGCCCTCACGGCGGGACTCGGCCTCGTCGAGGGCGTGCTGGCCTACGCGGCTGCGGGCGCCGTCGTCTTCTTCCTCGCCAAGAGGACGTTCCACTGAAATGAGCATGGTCGAGGTGCGCGTACGGCGGGGCGGCCCCAGGGCCGCCCGGATGGAGATGCTGCTCGTTCCCGTAGCGGAGGGGCGGGTGAGGGCAGCGCTCGGGAAGCTCGACCGCCGGGTGCGGGTGCCGCTCGCGCGCCGGGCGCGGACCGCAGGGTTCCGGGGCAAGGCCGAGGAGACGCTCGTCCATCACGGCGAGGCGGCGGTCGCGCTCCTCGGGCTCGGCCCCGTGCCCGTCGGGCTCGATGCGTGGCGGCGCGCCGGTGCCCGCGCGCGACAGGAAGCGGAGCGCGAGCGCGCGCGGCGCGCCGGCGCCTACCTGGGCGACGCGGCGGCCGAGGTCGCGGCCGCGTTCGTCGAGGGGTTCCAGCTCGCGGGCTACCGCTTCGCGGGCTACCTCTCGGACCCCGAGCGTCGGCCGCGCGTGCAGGCGCTCACGCTCGTGGGCGAAGGGAAGCAGCTCGGCGCGCCGCTCGCCGCCACAGGCGCCGTCGTGCAGGAGATCTTCCGTGCCCGCGACCTCGTGAACGAGCCGGCGTCGGTCGCCACGCCGCGCTTCCTGGCGGAGCGCGTTGCGGCGCTCGCGCGCGACATCCGCGGCCTCGAGGCCGAGGCATGGGCGCCGAAGCGCATCGCCAGCGAAGGCCTCACCGGCCTGCTGGCGGTGGCGCGTGGCAGCCGCGAGGAGCCGCGCTTCATCCGGCTCCGCTGGGCGGGCCCCGGCGCGCGCCGGCGCGTGATCCTGGTCGGCAAGGGGATCACCTTCGACTCCGGCGGGCTCTCGCTCAAGCCCCCCAAGTCGATGGAGACCATGAAGTACGACATGGCGGGCGGCGCCGCGGTGATCGGCGCGGTGGCCGCCGCCGCGCGCCTCGGCCTGCCCGTCGATGTGACCGCCTTCGTGCCCGCCACCGAGAACCTCCCCGGCGGCCAGGCGCAGAAGCCGGGCGACGTCATCCGCTTCCTCAACGGCAAGACGGTGGAGGTGCTCAACACCGACGCCGAGGGCCGGCTCGTCCTGGCCGACGCGCTCGCCCTCGCCTCGCGCGAGAAGCCCGACGCCGTGATCGACCTGGCGACGCTCACCGGCTCGTGCCGCGCAGCGCTCGGTACGCTCTTCGCCGGCGTGATGGGCAACGACGAGCGGCTGGTGGCGAAGCTCATCGAGGCCGGCCGTGCCGCGAGCGAGCCGCTCTGGCAGCTTCCGCTCGTGCGCGAGTACCGGGAGGACCTGAAGAGCCCGATCGCCGACTTGAAGAACGTGGGCGGGGAGGCCGGCGCGATCACGGCGGGCCTCTTCCTCGAGGAGTTCGTGGACGGCGTGCCGTGGGCGCACCTCGACATCGCCGGCCCTGCCTTCACGGAGAAGGACCTGCTGCACGCTCCGCGGGGCGGGACGGGGTTCGGGGTGCGGCTGCTGGTGCGCTATCTCTCCGACCTGGGGTAGCGCTCGGCCACGAAGCGCTCCGCCTCCTCCCGCGTCCCCACCTGGCCCTCGAGCTGGGCTTCCTCGAGGGCGGCGAGGATCTCGCCGAAGCGCGGGCCCGGGGTGTAGCCGAGGGCGATCAGGTCGCGGCCGCCGAGGAGGCGCGGCGGCCGGATGTTCTCGTCGGCCGCCAGCTCCGCCCGGCGGCGCTCGCAGAACTCGACGTAACGGAGGTCGCGGTTCGAGGCGAGCGCGTCGATGCGCGCGAGCGCGAGCAGCTCGTCGAAGCCCGCCTCGCGCAGCATCTTCTTGAGGGTCGAGAGGCGCATCTCGGGCGCCTGCACGAGGCGGAGGTGGTTGCGCACCAGGTAGGCGACGCGCTCCCAGACGCCGCGGCTCCGCCGCAGGCGTTGGCAGATCGCGACCGCCATGTCGGCGCCGACGGCGGCATGGCCGTAGAAGGTGATCCGGCCATCGTCCTGCAGCGCAGCGCAGGGAGGCTTCGCCACGTCGTGGAGCAGCGCGCCGAGCGCGAGCGTCTCGGAGACGCCCGCCGGGAGCTGCTCCAGGACGAGCATGGTGTGCACGAACACGTCGCCCTCGGGGTGGAAGTCGGGCGACTGGGCGACGCCGGCCATGCCTGCCACCTCGGGCAGGACGGCAGCGAGGAGCCCCGTGTCGGCGAGCAGCTCGAAGCCCGGCCGCGCGCCGCCCTCGGTCAGGATGCGAACCATCTCGTCCCCGATGCGCTCGGCCGCGATGTCGGTGACGGTCGGCGCCGCGGCCGCGATCGCGGCGCGTGTCGCGGGCTCGATCGTGAAGCCGAGGCGGGCGGCGAAGCGGACGGCGCGCAGCATGCGCAGGCGGTCCTCGGCGATCCGCGCCTGTGCGTCGCCGATCGCGCGGATGATGCCGGCGCGCAGGTCCACCTGCCCGCCGACGAAGTCGACGATCTCGCCCTCGAGGGGGTCGAGGAAGAGCCCGTTGATGGTGAAGTCCCGGCGCTCGGCATCCTCGCGCGCCGAGACGAAGCGGACGCGCGTCGGCCGGCGGCCGTCCACGTAGGCGTCGTCGGAGCGGAAGGTCGCCACCGCGAACGGAACCCCGTCCTCGACCACCAGGATGACGCCGAACTGCGCGCCCACCGGCACGGTGCGCCGGAAGAGCGAGCCCACGACCTCGGGCGGCGCGCTGGTGGCGACGTCGAAATCGAGCGGCTCGCGCCCGAGGAGCTGATCGCGCACGCACCCGCCCGCGAAGTACGCCTCGTGTCCCGCCTCGCGGAGCCGCCGCACGATGCCCGTGGCGAGTGCTCGCCGGTCGGCCATGGTCCGCAAAGCGTCGCACGGGGAGCGGATGCCGGCAAACGGGCGGTGTTGCCCGGGGCGTTCCCCCGCCGGCCGCGGACGCGCGCGGGCCTGCGTCGCCGCAGGGGCGCCCCCGCCACCGCCGGCGGGCATCCTAAAGCGGGTATTCGAACAGCACCTTCACCGCCCCCGACTTACCCTGCTCGCCACAGGCGAGGAACGCGGCGCGCCACTCCTCCAGCGCAAATCGGTGGGTGAGGAGGGGCGTCACGTCGATCCGTCCGCTCGCTACCAGCGCGAGGTAGATCTCCATCGAATGGCGGCGCCGCCCCTCGAACTCCTCCACGCCGAAGGCGTTCGAGCCGATGATCGAGATCTCCTTGAAGTAGAGGGGTGTCCACTCGAAGCGGCGTGGCACCTCGACCCCGGTGACGACGATCGCGCCCCGCGCCGCGGCGATGCGGAGCCCCACCTCGAGCGTCTCGGGGAGGCCGACGGTGTCGTACACGACGTCGAGCCCGCTACCGTGGAGCCAGGGGAGCCCGTACCAGGGGGTCATGATCTGCGCGCCCGTCTCGGCGGCGACCCGCTCGACGATGTCGCGCGCCGGTGCGTGGGGCAGGACGGCCGCGGCGCCGAAACGCTCCGCGAGCGCCCGCTGGTGCGCGAAGCGCGCGACCGCGAGCACGCGGGTCGCGGGGTAGAGGGCGCGCAGGATCGCGATGGCGAGGAGCCCGAGCGTCCCGCAGCCGTAGACGAGCGCGGTCGCGCCGGGGGCGGGCGGGCGCTTCAAGATGCCGTGCAGCGACACCGAGAACGGGTCGGCCAGCACGGCCTGCTCGTCGCTCACGCTGGCCGGGATCGGGATGCACATCGACTCGTGCGCCGGCACGAGGGGCGCGAAGCCACCCGTCGCCCGGCTGCTGTTGCCGGTGTGGATGCCGGGGGGCAGGATGCCGCGGGTGAAGTTCCGGCAGATGGAATACTGCCCCTCGGCGCACGCGGGACAGGGCGGCTGGATGCCGCGCGGGGCGCAGGAGAGCCAGGGGTTCAGCACCACCCGCTCGCCGGCCGTGCGCGTGCGCACCCCGGGCCCGACGCGCTCGATCGTGCCCACCACCTCGTGTCCCAGCACCTGGGGGAACGAGATCACCGCCGTCATCGGGTTGTCCATGCTGCCGTTCAGGAACATCTGCTTGTAGTCGCTGCCGCAGATGCCGCAGAGACGCGTGCGGATGGTCACCCAGTCGGGCGCCGGCAGCTCGGGCTCGGGCAGCTCGCGCAGCGTCGCCGGCGAGAACGGGCCGAAGAAGAAGCGCTTGTCGATCCGGCCGAGGAGGCTGGTCACCACCTGGCGCGGGACGCTCAGCTCGCACACGAGCGCGCGCATGGCGGGTACCAATCACGCCGCGCGCGCGGGAATCAAGCGGCTTGTCGGGCGGGGCCGCGCTCAGGCACCATGGCCGCCGTGGCCAGGTCCGAGGCTTCGAATCCGCGCCGCGCGATCCCCTCGGTCGAGCGCCTGCTCCAGGCCCCGGCGGGTGCGGTGCTCGCTGCCCGCTGGCGGCGCGAGCACGTGGTCGAGACGACGCGCGCCGTGCTGGAGGAGATCCGACGCGCCACCGGCGACGGGACCCCGGTGCCGCCCGAGGACGAGGTCCTGCGGCGGGTGGCCGTGCGCCTCGAGGCCGTCTCGGCGCCGCGCCTCGTGCGGGTCGTCAACGCGAGCGGCATCGTCCTGCACACGAACCTCGGCCGCGCCCCGCTCGCCGAGGAGGCGATCGCGGCGCTCGCGGGCGCGGCGCGCCACGCCGCGAACCTCGAGCTCGACCTGGTGACCGGCCGGCGCGGCGAGCGGGATGCCCTGGTCGAGGAGGACCTGCGCGCCTTGACCGGTGCGGAGGCCGCGCTGGTCGTCAACAACAACGCGGCGGCCGTGCTGCTGGCGCTCAACACGCTCGCCCCCGAGCGCGACGTGCTGGTCTCGCGCGGCGAGCTGGTCGAGATCGGCGGCTCGTTCCGCATCCCCGACGTGATGGCGAAGAGCGGGGCTCGGCTGCGCGAGGTCGGGACGACCAACCGCACCCACGCCGACGACTACCGCCGCGCCCTCGGCCCCTCGACCGCCCTCTTGCTGAAGGTGCACACCAGCAACTACCGCGTGGTCGGCTTCACCGCCGCCGTGGAGCTGGCCGAACTGGTGGCGATCGGCCGCGAGGCGGGCGTGCCGGTCATGGAGGATCTGGGGAGCGGCGCGCTGGTCGAGCTCGCGGCGTTCGGGCTCCCGCGCGAGCCGGTGGTGCGCGAGCGGATCGCGGCGGGCGCCGATCTGGTCACCTTCAGCGGCGACAAGCTCCTCGGCGGCCCGCAGGCCGGCATCGTGGTCGGCCGGCGCGAGCTGGTGGCGCGCCTGGCCACGAACCCCCTGCGCCGGGCGCTCCGGCCGGGCAAGCTCACGCTGGCCGCACTCGGGGCGACGCTCCGGCTCTATCGCGAGAGCCCCGACCTGGCGGCCGCCCTTCCCGCGCTGCGCTGGCTCACGCGCCCGCTCGCCGAGCTGGAGGCGGTGGGACGTGCCGCCGCGCCCCTGCTCGCGCGCCGGCTCGGCGAGGGCTACCGCGTCACGCTCGTGCCGTCCGAGTGCGAGGTCGGGAGCGGCGCCGTGCCCGCCCTCCCGCTCCCGAGCCGCGCGCTCGCGGTCGAGCACGCGGAGGTGAGCGCCGAGCGCATCGCCGCGCGCTTCCGCGCCGCGCGCCCGCCCGTCCTCGGCCGCATCCACGACGGCCGCTTCCTGCTCGACCTGCGCGGCATCTTCGACGCCGCCGAGCTCGCCGTCGACCTCTAGGAGGCTGTCCGGGTAACATGGTGAGCGAGGCGAACGAGCCGGGGAGCGAGAGCGGCAAGCGCAGCGACGACCGACGAGGTGCGGCGCGCGGGACGCGCGCCGGGAGTTGGACGCCGCAGGAGGGAGGAGCGAGCAGCCATCTGGCAGCGCGGCTGCCGCCGCGCTCCCCCGGATCGTTCGCCGCAGCCGCCATGGTTACCCGGACAGCCTCCTAGCATGCCGCTCATCATCGGCACGGCCGGGCACATCGATCACGGCAAGACCTCGCTCATCCGCGCGCTCACGGGCCAGGACACCGACCGGCTGAAGGAGGAGAAGGAGCGCGGCATCTCGATCGATCTGGGCTTCGCCTATCTCGACGCGGACGGCGAGCGCGCCGGCATCGTCGACGTGCCCGGCCACGAGCGTTTCATCCGCAACATGCTGGCGGGCGCGCACGGCATCGACCTCGTGCTCTTCACGGTCGCTGCCGACGACGGCGTCATGCCGCAGACCGAGGAGCACCTCGACATCCTCCATTTGCTCGGCGTCCGGCGCGGCATCTTCGTGATCACCAAGACCGACCTGGTGGACGCCGCCCGTGTGGCGGCGGTGCGCGAGGAGATCGACATCCTGACCCTCGACACGACGCTCGAGGGCGCGCCCATCGTGCCGGTCTCGACGCTCAGCGGCGCCGGCCTCGACGCGCTCCGCGCCGAGATCGCGGCCCAGCTCGGTCGGCCCCCCGGGCCGCCGCCGCCCGGCTACTTCCGCCTGCCGGTCGACCGCGCCTTCGTGATCCGCGGCCACGGCGTCGTGGTGACCGGGACCGCCATCGCGGGCGCGGTGCGCGAGGGCGACACGCTGCGGGTCCTGCCCGGCGGCGAGACGGCGCGCGTGCGGAGCCTCGAGGTGCACGGCGTGCACGTGCCGCGCGCCGAGCACGGCCAGCGCGTGGCGATCAACCTGGCCGGTGTGGAGCGCAGCGACCTCGGCCGCGGCCACGTGGTCTGCGACGAGCGCCTGGCGCGTCTGACGGCGCGCCTGGATGCGCGGGTCGAGATCCGCCCCGCGGCGAAGCGCCCGATCGCGAGCCACACGCGCGTCCGCTTCCACCTCGGCACGGCCGAGGTGATGGGCAAGCTCGTCCTGCTGGGCGGGCAGGGCGAGCTCTCCCCGCGGAGCGCCGGCTGGGCCCAGCTCGTGCTCGCCGAGCCCGTGCTCGCCATGCGCGGCGACCGCTTCATCCTGCGCGACGAGACGGCGCGGCGGACACTCGGGGGCGGGGTGGTGGTGAACCCCTTCGCCGACCGCCACCGTCGTGCGGAGACGGGCCTCGAGGAGCGCCTGGAGGTGCTGCGGGGCGGCGAGACGCCCGTGGCCGCACGCGCCTTCCTCGAGCTCACCACCGACTTCGCGAGCGACCGCGCGACCGTCGCCCAGGCGCTCAACCTGCGCGAGGAGGAGGCGGCGGCCGCGCTCGCCCGTGTGGACGGGGTGCTCGCGATTCCCGACCCGCGCGCACCCGAGGCGTGGACGACGGCGGCCCAGTGGCGGCGGCTCGAGGCGGCGGCGTGCGAGGCGGTCGCGGCGGCGCACCGGGCGGAGCCGCTCGCGCCCGGCCTCGAGATGGAGAGCCTCCGCACGCAGCTGCCCTGGGACGTGCCACCCAAGGTCTTCCGCTGGTCGATCGAGCGCTTGGTGGCCGCCGGGCGTCTCGCCCGCGAGGAGAGCGTGGTGCGCGTGCCCAGTCACCGGGTCGCGCTCGGTGCGGCCGCCCATGCGCTCGGAGCGCGCGTCGAGCGCCTCCTCGCCGAGGGCCGCTTCACGCCTCCCGACCTACGCCAGCTCGAGGAGGCGACGGGCGCGGCGCGCAAGGCGCTCGTCGACGTGCTCGGCGTGCTCGAGGCCGAGGGGAGGGTCGCGCGCATCGCGCCCGACCTCTTCTACGCCCGTGCGGCGGCCGGCGAGGCGAAGGCGATCGTCGAGGCGCACTGCCGCGCGCACGGCGAGATCACGGCCGCCGTCTTCCGCGACCTGATCGGGGCGAGCCGCAAGTTCGCGATCGCCTTCCTCGACTGGTGCGACCGCACGGGCGTCACCCTGCGCGTGGGCGACGTCCGCAAGCTCCGCCGCTGACCAGCGGCTCGCGACCGGGGCGGGTGCGCCGCGGTGCCCAAGCCCCGGTCGCGTGGCCACGCGTCACCCTGGACACGCTGCGACGCCCCCGCTACCGTCCGCTCATGGCCGAAGGCGAGAGCGGCGCGCGCACGCGGCCGGAGCTCTTCCGGCTGACGGCGCGGGCGCGCGCGGCGGGTTGAGCCGGCAAGCTGGGTCCGGCGGACCTGTCGAAGATCCTCCGCGCGCTCCCGCCGGTGGTGCACGCGGATCTGCTGGTCGGCACCTCGACCGCCGACGACGCCGGGGTGTTCCGCATCGCGCCCGACCTGGCGCTCGTGCAGACGGTGGACTTCTTCACGCCCATCGTCGACGACGCCTTCCAGTTCGGCGCGATCGCGGCCGCCAACGCCCTCTCCGATGTCTACGCCATGGGGGGCGAGCCGAAGACGGCGCTCAACGTCGCGTGCTTCCCGCAGAGCGGCGTCCCCTTGGAGGTCCTGACCGACATCCTGCGCGGCGGCCTCGCCAAGGCGGAGGAGGCGGGCGTGGTGGTGGTCGGCGGTCACACCGTCATCGACGAGGAGATCAAGTTCGGTATGGCGGTGACCGGACTGGTGCATCCGGACCGCATCCTGCGCAACGTGGGGGCGCGGCCCGGCGATGCGCTCGTCCTGACCAAGGCCCTCGGCACGGGGATCGTCGCGACGGCGCTCAAGCGCGGCGCGGGGAGCCCGGCCGAGCACGCCGCCGCGATCGAGAGCATGGCGGCGCTCAACGCGGCCGCCGCGCGCGTGCTCCGGGGCTTCGAGGTGCACGCCTGCACCGACGTCACCGGCTTCGGGCTCCTCGGGCACGGCTACGAGATGGCGCACGGGAGCGGGGTGCGGCTGGCCCTCGTCGCCGAGCGCCTGCCGCTCCTGCCGGGCGCCCGCGCGCTCGCCGCGGCGGGGCATCTGACCGGGGGCTGCAAGCGCAACCGCGACTGGCTCGCCGACAAGGTCGAGGTCGCGGCCGCCGTCCCGGCCGATCTGGCCGAGATCGCCTGGGACCCGCAGACCTCGGGCGGCCTCCTCGTCGCCGTGCCCGCCGCGACCGCCCCGCGCCTCCTCGACGCCTTCCGCGCCGCCGGCGTCCGCGCCGCGACGATCGGCGCCGTCGAAGCGCGCTCCTCCGGCGCCTGGGTGGCCCTCGGCTGAGCGTCAGGCCCGGCGCCCCCCTTCCATCTCCTCGAGGCTCCGCGGCCAGTCGTCCTTGAGGAGCCGGGAGAGCGAGCGGTCGGCGAGGAGCACGCCGCCCGTCTGGCAGCGGGCGCAGTAGTTGGTCTCGTTCTCGGCGTAGACGATGCGCTGCACGGGCGAGCCGCAGTCGGGACAGGGCTTGCGGTAGCGCCCATGGACGGCCATGCCGTCGCGGAAGGCGGTCACCTTCTCGGGGAAGCCGTCGCCCGCCTCCGCGCGCAGGCGTTCGGTCCACTCCTGCAGCGTCGCTTGCGTGGCCGCGAGGAGGCGAGCGCTCTCGTCGTCGTCGAGCTGCCGCGTCAGCTTGACCGGCGAGAGGCGGGCACGGTGCAGGATCTCGTCGGAGTAGGCGTTGCCGATGCCGGCGAGCAGGCGTGGGTCGGTGAGCGCGCGCTTCAAGGTGTGATTCTCGCGCGTCAAGGCGGCGCGGAAGCCCGGCAGGTCGGTCTCGAGGACCTCCAGCCCACCCGGGTCGAGGGCGGCGAGCGCGTCGGCGCCCCGGGCCAGGTGGAGAGAGGCCCGCTTGCGCGTCCCGGCCTCGGTCACGAGGAGCGTGCCGGTGGGGAAGTCGAGCGCCGCGATGCCGAGCCTCCCGGGGATGCGCCCGCGCGGTGGGCGCCAGTGGAGGCGGCCCGCGATCATCAGGTGGAGGACCAGGAAGAGCTCCTCCTCGAGGCCGATCACGAGGCGCTTGCCGAGCCGGCGGAGCCCGGTCACCCTCCGGCTTTCGGCGGCCGCGAGGGGGGGCTCCACCGAGCGCAGGAAGAACGGGCTCCGGAGCCGCACGCGCTCGAGCCGCTGCGCCAGGATGCGCGGCCCCAGGCACTCGAGGTAGACGACGACGTCGGGCAGCTCGGGCACGGCGCCGGCATCGTGCCCGCGCCGCCGCGGGGGCTCAACCCCGCGTCACTGGCGGTTGGGCTGCGGCGACGCGCCGGGGACGGCGGCCGGCGGAGCGGGCGCTGGCGGCGTGACGCGCGCCAGGGCATTCTCGTCGACCTTCAGGTCGGCTGCCTTCTTGAGCTCGTCGAAATGGCCCTGCACCTGGTCCTGGACCACCTTGTTGCGGAGCGATGCGCGGATCTGCTCCTTCACCTGATCGAAAGGCTTGGGCTCGCCCTCCTTGCGCTCGGCCACCATGATGATGTGGTAGCCGTACTGCGTCTTCACCACGTCGCTGATCTCGCCGGGCTGGAGCGCGAAGGCGACCTTGTCGAACTCGGGCACCATGCGCCCCGGGCCGAAGGTGCCGAGGTCGCCGCCCTTCTTGGCCGAGACCGTGTCGGTCGACTTCTCGCGCGCCAGGTCGGCGAACTTCTCCGGGTGCGCCTTCACCTCGGCGAGGAGCTGCCTGGCGGTGTCCTCGTCCTTCACCAGGATGTGGCTCGCGTGCACCTGCGCGGTCGAGTAGAGGATCGGGTTCTGGTCGTACTGCGCCTTCACCTGCTCGTCGGTGATGGTGGGCGGCGTCTGGTACTTCCGCATCACGCGCTGCACCACCAGGCGTTTGCGGAGATCGTCCACCTGCCGCGCGATCTCCGGGTCCTTGTCGTAGCCGGCCTGTGCGCCCTCGGCGTAGAGGAGGTCGTTCAGGGCCAGGTTCTCGACGAACTGCCGCTTGCGGTCCGGCGCCGCCAGGTAGGTGCGCGACGGGGCCGGCAGGCGCTCGAGCTCCTGCGCGATGCGGCCGCTGGTGAGCGTGCGCCCCTGGTAGGTGGCCACGACCTCGCCGCCCGCGGCGGCCGGCGGGGTCCCCGGCGTGCCGCCGGCGCCCTCCTTGCCCTGCTGGCAGCCGGCGACGGCGAGCGCGGCGAGGACGAGCGCGCCCGCACCCCATGGGATGGTTCGCATACGGTCGAGTGCCATATCCCAGGCCCTCGGGGCAGTCAATTTTGTGCGACCGCGTGTCACGGCGTCGACGGCACGCGGCGCGAGGCGGCGCCGCCGCGCGCGTGTGTGCGTGGCACGGCGGTTGCTGCCTGAGCCGACGGCGATGTGGTTCTTGCTCGATCGGGAGCTTGCGGAAGGCGACGGCGCGGAGCAGGCGCTGCCCACGCTCGAGGGCATCGCGCAGCTCACCGAAGAGCTGCGCCGCCGGCTCGCGGGCGACGGCGTGGACGGGATCGACGGGGCGTTCGCGCTCTACGAGCGCCTCCGCACCACGCTCGACGACATCCCGCGCGCGCGGCTCGAGGAGATGCGCGCCGAGATCGCTCGCCTCAAGAGGTGGCTCGGCGACGTCCTCGGCTGCCTCGAAGACCTCCGGCGCATCAAGCAGATCGTGGCCTGAGGCGCTGCGCGCGGGCGGCGAGGAGCCCCTGGGCCGCGGCCGCGCCCGACACGTCGATCAGGCAGTCGCTCGCCCTGGCGCCCCGCCCGGGCACGCGGTACTGGTGGAGCTCGTCGCTCCCCGCGTACAGCCCGGCCAGGACGAGCGCGAGGACGGCGGCGCGGAGGCTCCAGCGCCGCTCGACGTCGAGCGCCCGGTAGAGGAGCACGCTCAGGATCAGGTACTCCGTGAAGTGCGCGAGCTGGCGAAGACCCGTGTGGACGGCGTCGAGCTGGCCAGGAGTGGCGCGCGGGGAGAGCGCGGAGAGGAGCGGGAGGAGGACTGCCCCCGTCCGCTCGCCCGAGAACCAGCCGCTCGAGAGGGTCCAGATGATGCCCGCCCACGCGAGCACGGGCAGCCAGCGGCCGAGCGGACCGGGGCTAGACGATTTCAGCGGCGGCACGCTGCACGAGCTCGCATGCTCTCTCGACCTCCCGGCTCAGCTGGCGCCCTGCGGGCCGCGCGCCTGCCCGGCATGCTGCTCGATGATGAGCGCGTAGTCGTAGTAGATGCGGTCGGGGAGCGCGCCGACGATCGTGCGCCCGTTGAAGAAGAGCGTCGGGGTGGAGTTGACCCCGACCCGCGCCCCGGCCTCGACGTCCTCGCCGATGCGCGCGCGCGTGGCCGGGTCGTCCAGGCAGGCGCCGAACGTCCGCACGTCGAGCCCGAGCTCGCGTGCGTAGCGGAAGAGGCTCTCGCGCTCGAGGTGCTCGTTGTTCTCGAACAGGACGTCGTGGTACTCCCAGAAGCGGTCCTGCCGTCCCGCACACTCCGCCGCGCACGCGGCGAGGCAGGCGTCGGGATGGAGCGACGCCTTCACGTGGCGGTTGCAGCTGGCGTCGAGCGGGAAGTGCCGGAACACCAGGCTCACGTCGCGCCGGCCGCGCACCAGGTCGTGCAGGTCGCGGAAGGCCTGGGCGCAGAACCGGCACTGGAAGTCGGAGAACTCGACGATCGCGAGCGCCGCCCCGGCCTCGCCCTTGCGATGGCAATCGGGAGTGGTGAGCTCGCTCGGCGGCCGCACCGGGAGGCCCGTGTACCAGCCGTAGAACTTGGGATCGCGTACGCGCACGTCGGCCGCGTTGAGCGCCGCGGCCGGGGTGCGGGCCGCGGCCCAGGTGCCGCCGGCGACCGCGAGCACGAGCGCGGCCGCGGCGAAGGCCCGCGCCCCGGCCCGCCGCCGCCACCAGCCGGCGCGCACGTCGGCCTCGAAGCGGGAGGCGAGCGGGAGCACGGTCACGAACCAGGCGAGGACGACCGTGTCGAGGCCGAGGCAGAGGAGGCAGAGGCTGCCGAGAACCATCATCGCGCCGGCGAGCACGAGCGCGAAGCCCAGGCTGGCGGAGACGAGCCCCAGGAGGAGGAGGTCCGCGAGCCCGCCCGCGCTCGCGGCGAGCGCGCCGGGGAGCGCGAGCGCCGCGCCGGCGGCGAAGCCCGCGATGCCCCACGCCGGCACCGGCGCGCCCAGCACGACGCTGTAGCGGCTCCCGAGGACCGTGTCGCAGTTGACGATGCCGCCCAGGTTGCAGAAGCTCGTGTAGCCGGAGCCTTCGCCGAGACGGCGATGGACCTCGAGTGCGACGGCGCTCAGCACCACGCCGGCGAGCGCGAGGGCGAGCGCGATCCGGTGACGGGTGGGGCTGGGACGCATCGCGGCGAGGGCCCGGAGTGTAACGGGGCCCCCGCCCCCTTTCAATCGCGACGGGCGCGCCGGCGCGTGCCTAGAACTGGTAGGTGAGGACCAGCTCGGTCTCGGAGCGGCTGTTGTTGAGGCCGCCGAGGCCCCAGCTCTCGAAGATGGGCGTGCTGCGGCCCTTCGGCGTGACGAAGTAGCGCTGCGCGACGTTGAGGACGAAGTCGTCGCGCACGACGTAGGTGACGGTCCAGAACGGCTCCATGCTCCACTGGTTCACCCAGTCGACCGCCATGCCCGCGACCGGGACGATGCTGCCGCCGCGGTAGAAGGTGAAGGCCGCGAGGGTGAAGATGCTCTCCCAGTCGCGGATCTTGTCGCGGAAGGACGGCGCGTTGGTCGTGTTACCGAGGCGCGGAGTGGAGGGCAGGTCGAGGCCGCCCACCAGGCACGAGCCGATCTGCTTCTTCGCGGCGCTCGGCAGGTTGGCGACGATCTGCGCGTTGCAGCTCGGGTTGTTCACCAGGTAGTGCCAGAAGAACTGCCCGGTGATGAAGACCGTGCTCTTCTTGTTGACGGGCTTGATCCAGGTCGGGCGATCGAAGGCGATCATGCCCTTCCACATGTTCTTTCGCCGTATGCCCGGGAGCGCGGGACGGTCGATCGTGGTCTCCTTCGCCACGTCGAAGAACGGGAGGCCGAAGTCGTAGACCGTCTCGTAGCGGAACACGGTCTGCGTGAAAGTCTCGTCCGAGTAGTTCCCCGAGGTGCCGACGGTGTGGATGTAGGGGGCGAAGAACTCGGCGGGGAAGATGCCCGCCTGCTCGAGCCTTTGCGTGCGGAGGCTGTTGGCCGGGGTCTTGTCGAGCCCGCGCAGCGGCGCGTAGTTGGTGCCGTCGTCGCCGCCCCACCGCTGGTACATGTAGTTGAGCGTGAACTCGAGCCCGAAGGGGGAGAGCGCGTGGTAGCGGACGCCCACCTGGCTGTTGTCGATCGGGTTGCGCGCGTAGTCGCCCTGCTCGAAAAGGCGCGTGTTGTCCATGAGCGTCGTGCACAGCCCGAGGCCCTTGTTCGGCCCCGAGGTGACGTGGATCCTCGAGGCGCCGCACACGCCGCCGATGAAGACGCCGTCGATCGGGTTGGTGAGCGGGTTCAGGAAGGGCAGGCCCCACGGCCGCGGCAGGAAGGCCTGCTTGGCCGGGTACCAGTCGCCGGGGTTCCAGTACCACTCGAGGAAGTTCTGCGAGAGCCGCCACACGTCGCCGACCTCGTAGAGGAACTTGAACATCCAGAAGGGGCGCCGGAGCTCGTCCCAGCCGTAGGTCGCGGGCCCGGGGATCTCCTGCGTGAAGTGCCAGGTGAGGTCGAGGGTGTTGGCGCGGTCGAGCATGCGGAAGTTGTCGGTCTCGCCCCAGACGATCTGCTGGCGGCCGGCGCGGACGCTGAGGGGCAGGTTCCGGAACTTGAGGTCGATGTAGAACTCGCGCAGCTGGTTGTCGAACTTGAGCGCGTCGCGCTCGCCGCGCGAGAGGCCGCTCACCTCGAGCACGCTGCGCGGAAGGCGGAGGAGCTTTCGGTACTCGTCGAGCGTCATCCGGTTCCCGTACGCCCGGCCGTGGATGTCCTCCTTCTGGATGAAGCCCGGGGTGGTGTCGTAGATGCTGTCGTAGACGCCGCGCCAGATGACCGACAGGTGCGAGGTGTCGATGAAGGGGATGTCGTACTTGTTGTAGAACTTGCCGGACTGGAGCCAGTCGTAGTCGAGGTGGATGTGGGCGACGTTCCGGTTCATGATGAACTGGTACGTGTCCTGGTCGGGCGTGCGGACGATGTCCATCGTCTGGAGGTTGCCCGAGAGCTGGATCGGCCCGAACTTCTGCGTTGCTCGGGCGGGCGGCGGGACGAGGCAGGAGAGCACCGCGAGCGTGACAGCAACCGCTGAGCGTCGCATCGACATTCCCCCCTTCCGTGGTCTGGCCGATGTGCTGCGTTGCCGGCTCTAGCTAGCCCGCAGAGCCGTGGATTCCGATGTTTGCATGGCGGGCGGCGGGGGTGAATCCCCCGCCGCCCGCCCGGTCGTCACCTCTTCTGGAGCGTCTGCGTCCCGGGGAGGATGAGGGCTCCCGGTCCCGGGAGACCGGTCACGCTGTCGATCGTGAGCACGCCGGTCGCAGCCTCGCAGAAGGTGGTGACGAGGATGCCACCGGTGCTGGTCTTCGGATACA
>Ga0209057_1001246_pt1 | contig 20968 bp, 18 predicted proteins | sample GraSoiAngelo_146_FD_185903 | JGI IMG/M metagenome (GOLD analysis project Ga0209057, IMG submission 185903) | Grasslands soil microbial communities from the Angelo Coastal Reserve, California, USA - 14_1009_05_30cm (SPAdes) (version 2) | ecosystem: Environmental > Terrestrial > Soil > Grasslands ... | reverse complement strand
GCCGAGTCCCAGTCCTATCGCCACGCGCGTGAACGCGCTTCGCAGGACGAGATTCAACACCGCGCCCTTATCCGCGCCGAGCGCCATCCGGATCCCGATCTCGTTTGTCCTCTGCGCGACCGAGTACGCAGTGACGCCGTACAGGCCGATCGCCGCGAGCAGGAGCGACACGCCGCCGAAGAGTCCCGCGAGGCTCGCGACCGCGCGCTCCTGATCGAACGTCAGCGCAATCTGCTGCTCGAGCGTCCGCGCGTTCATGAACGTGAGGCGCGGATCGACGTCCGCCATCGCCTTGATCACAAGCGGCTCGAGCGCGCCCGGCCCCAGCTTTGTGACGAGCATCAGCCCGCTGATGAAGTGCGACTGGTACTCGACGCGCGTCATCACGCTGTTCACGTAGTTCACCTTCTGCGCGAGCGGTACGTAGAACATCGGCCGCGGCGGCAGCCGGAACTGGAAGCTCTGCCACCTAGCGTCGCGGACGACGCCGACGATCGTGAACGTGCCGACGTTCTGCGGCTCGTCGAGGCCGAAGTGCTGGCCGATCGGATCCTCGTCGCTCTTGAAGAAGCGCTTGACGAACGCCTCGTTGACGATCGCGACTGGCGCGGTCGTTTCGTTGTCCGCCTCCGTGAACGTGCGCCCGCGCGCCATCGTCGTGCCGAGGTTCTGCAGGTAGTGCGCGCTCACGCGATCCCACGACGCGCCCGCGTTGTCGCCGGGCTTCGGCAGCGGATGGCCGGCGACGAGAATCAGCTCGCCCCAGTTGTCCGTCAGCGGGTTGTAGAGAGCGAGGTTCGCTGACTGCACGCCGGGGATGCGGTTCAGCCGATCTTCGAGCGTGCGGTACATCGCCGTCAGCTGCGGCACGGTGTAGTCCGCGGACGGCCGGTTGATCGCGACGAGGACGCGATCGGGCACGGTGAACCCGAAGTCCTGATGCTGGACGTTGTTCAAGCTGCGGCCGAGCAGCGTCGCGCCGGCGACGAGGACGACGGACACCGTAGCCTGGAGGACGAGCAGCGCGGTGCGCGTGAACGAAGAATGATCGCCCGTCGATCGAGCCGATCCGCGCAGCGCATCGATCGGATCAGTCCGCGTCGCCAGCCAGGCGGGTACGGCGCCGAAGAGCACGCCGGTGATCACCGCGAGGCCGAACGCGAACGCCAGCACCAGCGGCGACGGGCGTGTGCTGATGGGAAGAAATGTCGAGACGGAGAACGCGAGCGAGAGCAGCAGCCGCGCGGCGCCCATCGCGACGACGAGGCCCGCGATGCCGCCGCCGATGGCGAGCAGGATGCTTTCGACGAGCGCCTGCATGACGATCTGCGATCGCGACGCGCCGATGGCCATCCGTACTGCCGTCTGCGTCCGTCGCGCGACTGAGCGCGCGAGCAGCAGGTTCGCGACGTTCGCGCAGGCGATCAGCAGCACGAGTCCGCACACGGCCATCAACAGCTGCAGGCTGCTGGCGTACTGCTCTTTCATCACGCCGACGCCGGCGCCGGCCGGGACGATCGCGATCGTCTGCTTCGGCAGCAGGTGGTCGACGTCGGACAGCCAGTTCGCCGGCCAGCCCGAGTCACGCGGGATCCACTGGCGCAGGACGTTCGTGAGCCGCGGCGCGATGCCGTCGGTGGTGGCGCCGGGTTTGAGGCGGCCGATGACGCGCAGCCAGGCGGAGACCGGCTGGCGCAGCAGCGAGTTGGCGCCGGTGACCATCGGTTCGTGCTGAATCGGGATCCAGAGGTCGGGCGGATTGTTGCGGAGCGTATCGCCGAAGAAGCCCGGCGGCGCCACGCCGGCGACCGTGAACGGGTGGCCTTCGATGACGAGCGTCTGGCCGACGAGCGATTGATCGCTGCCGTAGATCGCTTCCCACGAGTGATGGCTGATCACGACGACGGGCAGCGCCGCCGGCGTGTCATCGTCTGCGGTGAAGACGCGTCCGCCGAAGGCGCCAATGCCGAAGGTCGTGAAGTAGTTGCCGGTGACGTATTCCGTTCGGAGCGAGCGCGCGGCGACGTCCACGCCGGGCCGGCGGACGCTGACGCGGAAGCCGCCGGCCTGGAAGGCAGTCAGTTGTTCGAACTCGGGCGCTTCGGCGTTGAGGCGTTCGAAGAGCGGGTACGAGAACATGCCCCACCGATCTTGCGGTCCGCCCTGGACGCAGCAGTTGTCGCCGTCGCCGACGCGGTAGAGGCGTTCCGGGTCGGCGACCGGGAGCGAGCGCAGCATGACCGCGTGGATCAGTGTGAAGATCGCGGTCGTGCCGCCGATACCGAGCGAGAGCGTCAGGACGGCCGAGGCAGTGAAGACGGGCGAGAGACGGAATTGACGGATCGCGTAACGGATGGCGCCGACCGGGTTGTCCATGCGGATCGGTTAGACGGCCCAGACCCGCCATCCGTTGACGCCGTACCGAATGCTCGACGACGACGCGCCGCGGTCCTCGTGCCGGCCCGCACACTATTCCTGTCGGAAGCCCCCGGGCAGACGCCGGAACCGAGATTCCTAAATCCTACGCCGTTATGAGGACCCACCGCCCCAATGAGCCGCGCGCCATGGCGACACGAGAGAACCGGGCCGGCTCCATTTGGACGTTAGGCGGTCGCCTTGAATGGAACTGGGCGCGGCAGTCGGTCGCCGGCAGAACCCGATCCGCGCCGATGACCTCCGCCGTGCGACAGGCCTTTCTGTGTTCGGGTTGTTGGCAGGCTGAATAGTAGAACGCAGGCATCAACGGCCGACTTCCCGTGTCAGGACCTTTCTCATTGGCGCGTTTGAGAGTTATTCGGCGTCAGCTTCAGCAGCCTGCCATCAGCCCCGTCGGTCAGCACATAGACAGCACCGTCCTGAAAGACGCGCACGTCGCGAATCCGCTGGTTGAGATCCGTCAGCAGCGGTTCCTCGTTGACGACCTTATCGTCCTTGTCCAACTCCAGGCGGAAAATCGCCTGGCCGGCCAAGCCACCCACGAGCACGCTGGTCTTCCACTGCGGGAAGAGGTCGCCCCGATAGAAGACCAAGCCAGACGGCGCGATGACCGGATCCCAGAAATACCGCGGCTGCTCGAGCCCAGGCTTCTCGACGATGGCGTCGCCGATCCTCGTGCCGGGATAGTTGATGCCGTGCACGATCACCGGCCAACCATAGTTCTTGCCCTTCTCGATCAGATTCAGCTCATCGCCACCGCGCGGACCATGTTCAACTTCCCAAAGCCGTCCATCGGGTGCGAAGGTCAAACCCTGTGGCGTGCGATGACCCATCGACCAGACCTCCGGCAGGCCGAGCGCCGGATTGCCGGGTGCCGGCTTGCCTTCTGGCGTGATGTGGATCACCTTGCCCAGGTATTTGTCGGGTTGCTGCGCCTGCATCGGAATCGGATCGCCGGTGGATCGGTCGCCAAGAGCGACGAACAGGTTGCCGTCCTTCGGATCGATGGCGATGCGGGAACCGGTCTGGCTCACCGCTCTGTTGGTGAACGGGGTGCCCTGAAAGATGGTGTGCACATTCGACAGCGTGCCCGCGTCCTCGTCCAACGTGGCACTGTCGACAGCTTGGACGCAAGTGTCGGCGTCAATAGTGCGCATGTAGACGACGAAGATTCTGTGGTTGCTCGGGAAGTTCCGATCCAACGCAACATCGAGAAGGCCGGCCTGTCCGCGGAAATACACCGGCGGCAGATTTGCGGTGATGGTATGCAAGGCCGAACCATCCCTGTTGAGGATGCGGAGGCGACCCGGCTTCTCCGTGATGAGAAAACGTCCGCTGGGCAGGAGCGCGACCGCCCAGGGATTGTCCAAGCCGCTGGCGATGGTGGTGACCGCGACGTCCGTCGTCTTGTGATAGGGAGCATGCGTCTGCCCCGGAAACACCGGATGATCGGTATCCAGTTCTGGGGGGCGCCTGTCGATGGGCTGGCCTTCGACCGTGAATTTCTCGAAGGACCGGCGGGTGGTGCCCGCGTTGCCGCGACCGGCAGGCGCCGTCTGGGCCATCAGCCATGCGGGAAGGATCGCCAGTCCGGCGACGGCGCCGATCATCACGAATCGTTTCATTGCAGTCTCCTCGGTAGCACTCGCCGCCGACAAGTTCAACGGCCTCAATACGTTCTGAGTGTCTGCCAGGCGTGGCGACCTTGTGGTGCCGCGTCGGCAAGTCGACCAACACGTCGGCACTCGCCGCCGACAAGTTCAACGGCCTCAATACGTTCTGAGTGTCTGCCAGGCGTGGCGACCTTGTGGTGCCGCGTCGGCAAGTCGACCAACACGTCGCACGGTGCGGACAACGCGAATCGGATAGCGGTGACCGTCGCGACGACGTGACGCATCGCCCCGATCATGGCCAGCTACCATGCGTGCGTCAATCCTTGTGAGCGGATGCGATATTGGTGAGGGCAAAAGCTTCTTGAGGTACCAGGCGTCGTGTGCCTCACCGCGCATAAGACGAAAGCTGGTACAGCTGGATTGCTCCTGCGTAGTCGTGTTGTGACGACCTTCCGGCGCGAATATCCGCGCCAGTGCGGCGTTTGTGGTTAGTGATGCAAGGAAGCCTGCGGAGCACTCCGAATGTAGCACCTTTCACTCTTGCCGGAGAGCCATGATGGGATTGACGGCCGCGGCGCGCCGGGCTGGCACGTAGCCGGCGAGCAACGCGACGGTCATCATCGCCGTGATTGCAAACGCCAGCGTCAGCGGATCCATAGCAGTTACGCCGAACAACGTGCTCGCAACAAGTCGCGTTGCACCCCACGCCACTGCCAGACCGATGACGACACCGGCAGCGACAAGGGTCATTGTCTCGCGAATCACTTTGAGGACTACATTTCGGCGATCGGCGCCGAGCGCCATGCGAATGCCGACTTCGTTCGACCGGCGCGCTACCGAATACGCCATCACGCCATACAGGCCAATCGACGCGAGCAGCAGCGCCAATCCCCCGAACACGCTCGCGAGCGTCGCCAGCAATCGCTGAAAGAAGACGTTGTCCTCGATCCGGCGATCCATCGAGACGACGTCGACGAAGAGATTCTTGTCTATCTCGCGGAATTGTCGGATGGCCGCCGCGAGAACGGCGGACGCGTCGCCGCTGGCCCGAATGAGCACTACGGCGTTGAGCGTCGGCAGATCCTGCAGCATCGGGCAGTACACCGGGCGCCACTCGCCCTGCGGATCGGCCCGCTTCAAATCCTTCGCGACGCCGACAATTTCGACGGTGTATTCAGCGCCCGTACGCTTGAATGTGAAATGGCGTCCGATCGCGTTGCGATCCGCGAAAAATGTACGCGCCATCGCCGCGCTGACGACACACACGTTCGGCGTGTGCTCATCGTCACGCGCCGTGATCGCGCGGCCCGCCAGTATCGGAATGCCCATCGCGTCGAAGAAACCGGGGCCGACCATGAGCCGATCAACGTACATCCTGTTCTGCGCAAGGTTCACGGCGCCGTCGACCGTGACGCCCAGCCGACGACCGTCCGGCGGCACCTCCTGCGAGATGCCGACCGCTCGTGCACCGGGCAGGGATGACATCCGCTCCCAGACTTCCTTTAACAGCGTTCCAGTCTGCGGACCCTTGTACCCGAGGAACATCGTGTGCAGGAGATACAGCCCCTCCCGATCGAACCCCGGGTCGAAGGCTTGCAGATTGCGGACAGTTCGCACGAGCAGGCCGGCGCTAACAAGTAGCATCAGCGAGAGAGCGACCTGCGCCGCCACGAGGACTTTCCCAGCTTCCCATCCACGGCTACCGGTGACGCCTCGTCCGCCGTTCTTGAGTGCAGACACGAGGTCCGTCTTGCTCGCCCGAATCGCCGGCGCCGTTCCAAAAAGCAGCGTCGCGGTGATCGACGCCGCCAGCGTGAAGACCAGTGTTCGCGTATCCGTCTCTGCCTGCAGCGCGAAGAACGGGCCCGCCCGCGATGAAATCCAGGTGAGCAGCATGCGCCGCCCCCAGGTGGCTATCAGGAGGCCCACGGCACCGCCAGCGATCGCCAGCACAAAGCTCTCGGTCAGCAGCTGCCGGATCAAACGTATGCGGCCGGATCCGATAGACAGCCGAACGGCGACTTCACGTTGACGCGCGGCCGCTCTCGCGAGCAGCAGCGTTGCCACGTTCGCACACGCGATGAGCAGGACGACGGCAGGCACTGCTGACATCACGATTAGAAGAAGGTTCCGCTCCTGGGGTTGAAACATACCGGAGCCGTTGCCGGCGGGTGTGAGTTCGACTTTCTGCTCGGCATGCTCGCGACGACGTTGTTGCTCATCGGACCTCGTGCTCCCGCGCGCCGCGAGGATTTGTTGATAGAGAACCGTGAGCTCCGCTTGCGCCCGCTCGATTGCAACGCCGCGTTTCAGCCGTGCGACGATCGACGGTCCGTACTCGTCGGTGAGGTCGTACGTAAGGATCGATCCCTCGTCACCATGGACCCATAGTTCGGTGTTCGTGCTTGGGGAGACGCGAGGCTGCAATGCGATTGGCAGGGTGAAATCCGGCGAAAGCGTCTGCAACACGCCGAAGAACTTCGGCGCCGCCACGCCGACGATTGTGACTGGGACGCCGTTAAGAGTGATCGTTCGTCCGACGATCGATGTATCGAACGCGAAGCGGCGCTGCCAGTATTGGCAGCTGATGACAGCAACTGGGCCGTCCCGTCCGCCGACTCCTGGAATCCGATCGTCGTCGGGTGAGAGCAAGCGGCCGACGGCAGCGTTGACGCCGAGCATCGCATAGAAATTGCCCGAGACCATCTGTGCGACGGCCTGCTCCGCATCCTGATCTAGGCGCACGCTCGCAGGAAAAATGGTGAAAGCGGACATACCGGCAAGCGTTTCGGTCCGATCGCGAATCGCGCGAAAGGCCGGGTAAGACAGCGGCGTGCGGAACCGGACGATCTCATCGGCGCGCGGGACCGGGAGCATTCTGAGCATCATCGCGTCCATGACGCTGAAGAGTGCGGTGTTCGCTCCGATCCCTAACGCCAACGAGCAGACGACCACTGCCGTGAAACCAGGGTTCCGCAACAATAGGCGCGAGCCGTAGCGCAAGTCACGCCATGCGTTCTCGAGCCACACGAACGAGCGCACGTCCCGGTGCCGCTCTCTGGTATGTGTGACGCCGCCGAAGTCGCGGAGCGCCGCAAGCCGGGCGTGCGGCGGCGAGAGGCCTTGCTGGACGTACTCCTCCTCCGCTTCAGCAAGATGCGCCGCGATTTCCTCATCCAGATCGCGATCGATGTGACGCGGATGCAGAAGTGCATACACACGGCGCAGAAAAGCCCTCACGCGGCTCACGACAGCTCCTCGGAGATTCTGAAGAACCGGTCGACGATGCCCACCGCGCGGCGCCATTCGTCTTCTTCCGCCTGGAGCTGTTTGCGACCTGCGCGTGTCAGCGCGTAGACTTTCACGCGGCGGCCTGTGTCCGAGTCGCCCCATTTCGTCGATACCCAACCGAGCTGCTCCAGCCGCGCGAGCGCCGGATAAAGCGTTCCTTGATTCAGGGCTAGGGCGTTGCCGCTGATCTGCTCGAGTCTCCGCGCGATGCGATAGCCGTGGAGTGGCCCCAGCGCCTCAAGGGTGTTGAGGATCATCAGGCCGAGCGTCCCATAGAGTACATCGCGCTTGGCGGCTGACATAGGTTGGAAGCTACATGTCAAACGTGTCGGAAGTCAACATATACTGGACGTGAAAGCAATTGATTCGTTTAGGGATGACTTGCCACTCCCTAAACGGCCGCACGCGTCGAAGTGCCGGCTGGCCGTTGTGACTGGCTACAGCCACTACAACTTCATCACCTCGCCCGAGGTGCCGCAGATTATCGGCACGTTCCTCGCAGATCCGCTCACCAACGCCGGCAGGCGCAGCAGCCGCTTCGCAGGCCGCGCCGGCGCCGAAGCAGACGCGGTAGATAGCATTTCGGTTTTCGGTCTCACCGCGGCGACCAGTGCGGGCCGTCCGGGTAGGCAAGTTTCGCGTACCAGTCACCGCGCCCCTGCGGAGTGAGATCGAGAACGTTGTAGACGGGAGTCAGCAGGTCGATTCCCCGTTCTTTGACATCCTCGGCTATCCAGGGGTGTGCGGAGTAAGAATGACGAAGCGTGCCGTCGCGGTCCCGCGTGAAGACCGAAATAGTCGAGTCCTGCCCGCCTTCTGCATCCTCGCTGCGAAGGTCGTATTTGAACGTGCTGTTCCCGCAACTGAGCAGCCGAAGGTTGCGCCACCCTCGAGTGCGAGCGTGCTGGCGCAGGGCAGGCGGATCTGCGGCGGCAGCGATGGCGAAGTCGACGTTTTGGGCGAGATGATGACTGACGCCGTTGTAGCCGTCGATCCACATCGTGCACATCGGGCAGGGACTGGTCTGACGCTTCCCATACATGAAGTGATAGATGATCACTGACCGATCGGGCCCGCTGAACAGTTCGCTCAAGCGGACAGTCTGGATCGGCGCGTCGCCCGCATCGAGGTTCGACGGCCCTTCCTGAAACACATAGTCCTGGACGATCGCGCCTGCTGGCAGGCGACGTAGTCTCAAGTGCCATGGCGCCACTATGCTCCGCGACGATGGAGTCGTTCAAGCTGTTCGATTTGCGAGGTTCCATGACGGGGCCAACCCCTTGCGCACCGGCGTTCGATTCCGTCAGGGTAGGCGCGTTGTGCCATTTGGCATCATGTGTAGTGTCTCTTGGCTCAGAGAGCAAAACATGACCGCTAGCGAGTACGTTGTCGAGGTCCTTGGCGGGTCGAGCGTGTTCAAAGGTCGGGCCGTGCCCACGTCGACTGAGTTGCGTGAGCGCATCAAGCAAGGACTCCAGATCTTGTCGCGATTCTTCTAGAGATCAGCGACGATATCGCTATCGAGTCTGTCGAAGTGAAAACGTTGCCTGCCGATTGGCGAACGTTTCCGCCTCCGCCGGAGCTCGCAGTGATTGGCGAGCGGTGGTTCCACGCATCCAGGACGGCAGTCCTTTCAGTACCTTCCGTCGTCATTCCGCACGAGCGCAGCTTTGTAGTGAACCCGATCCACCGAGCGTTCCCACAACTCTCGAGTGGCCGGTCGGAGCCGTTCAGCTTCGATCCTCGGATGTGGAAGAAGTGATGGCACGATCCGATGCCTGAAAAGCGGCTGGGTATTGGTGTCGAGTGCTACGCAGGCCATCGCGGCGAGCAAACGCCACGCACGCTGATTCTTGGTGACCGTCGCGTCGCCGTCGCGGAGGTGGTCGACACGTGGCTGGCGCCCGACTACCGATATTTCAAGCTGAAAGGCAAAGACGGTGATACGTATCTCGTCCGCCACGATGAGCGGTCCAGCACCTGGGAGCTGACGATGTTCCGTGCGGAACATCGCGAATGATGAGATGAGCACAACGGCGCGAGCGGGGACAGAAGAAAGGCACGCGAACATGGACATCACACGAAGCGGCTCGCAACCGTCCGGCAAAGGACCAGCCGAGTGGTTCACCGGGTCGGTGCGAATCGATTCGTCTTTCCAGAGGAGCTCGCCCGCGCGAGTCTCCGGGGCGATCGTGACATTCGAGCCGGCGGCCCGCACCGCCTGGCACACGCATCCCCTCGGCCAAACGCTGATCGTCACGTCGGGTCTCGGACGCGTGCAGCTCGCGGGCGGCGCCATCGAAGAAATCCGGCCGGGCGATGTCGTGTGGATTGAACCCGGCGAGAAACACTGGCACGGCGCGTCGGCGGACGCGGCGATGACGCACATCGCCATTCAAGAACAGCTCGATGGCAAGGCGGTCGAGTGGATGGAACACGTGACCGACGAACAATACCGGGCCCGCTCGAGCGGGAAATAGACAGGGAGCCGCCATGCCGCACGTCGTCGTCAAACTCTGGCCAGGCAAGTCCGAACAGCAGAAGGTTCGACTGGCTCAGAACATCACGAAGGACGTCATGGACGTCTTGCACTACGGCGAAGAGTCGGTGTCCGTGGCGTTCGAGGAAGTGGAACCAGGAGACTGGGCAGCGAAGGTCTATCAGACCGACATCGTCGGCAACGCTGAGAAGTTGTACAAGAAACCCGGATACACGATGTGAGTGATCGAGTCATGCGAGGAGCTGTTCTCTACGGCCCGCGCGACGTGCGTTTCGAAGAGCGCGCGGCGCCCACGATTGTCGAGCCGACGGATGCCGTCATCAGGCTCTCAGCGACCTGCATCTGCGGGTCCGACCTGTGGCCGTACCGCGGCATCAGCGCCACCAACGGTCCGACGGCCGATGGGGCACGAGTACTGCGGCATCGTCGAAGACGTCGGCCGCGGAGTCAGGTCGATCACGCCGGGACAGTTCGTCATCGGATCGTTCTTCGCGTGCGACAACGCCTGTCCTCATTGCCAGGTCGGGTATCAGTCGTCCTGCCAGCACCGCGCGCTCGTCACCGGGGCGCAGGCGCCGCTGATGCGTGTCCCGCTCGCCGACGGCACGCTCGTGCCAATACGCGATGTTCCGCCGGATGACATGATCCCGAATCCGCTGATGCGTGTCCCGCTCGCCGACGGCACGCTCGTGCCAACACGCGATGTTCCGCCGGATGACGTGATCCCGAATCTCCTGGCGCTGTCCGACGTGATGGGCACGGGGTGGTTCGCCGCCGATGCCGCGATGGTGAAGCCCGGCGCAACGGTCGCTGTGGTCGGTGACGGCGCGGTCGGCTTGCTCGGCGTGCTCTCCGCGAAGCAGATGCGTGCCGAGCGGATCATCGCCATGAGTCGTCACCCGACCCGGCAGAAACTCGCGCGCGAGTTCGGCGCGACCGACATCGTGACCGAACGTGGCGACGAGGGCGTGGGTCGTATCAAGGAACTAACCCGCGGCGTCGGCGCGGACGCGGTACTGGAGTGCGTCGGCACCCAGGAGTCGATGATGCAGGCGATCCGCTCGACGCGGCCCGGCGGGTCGATTGGCTACGTCGGCGTCCCGCATGGCGTCGAGCTGCAAGGCGAAGAATTGTTCTACGCCCACGTCCGCCTTCATGGCGGGCCCGCGCCGGTACGTCGATACCTGCCCCAGCTGATCGACCTGGTGATGAAAGGTGCGATCGACCCCGGGAAGGTGTTCGACCCGACCCTGCCGCTCGACCAGGTCGCGGAAGGCTACCGAGCGATGGACGAGCGCCGCGCGATCAAGACGCTGCTGCGTCCGTAATGAGGTGAAGTCATGCAGAAACGTGCGTTGGGAAAGAGCGGACTGGAAGTTTCGGCGCTCGGTTTCGGGTGTATGGGCATCAGCTTCGGCTATGGCCCCGCAGCCAGCCGGGACGACGGCATCGCGATCATCCGTGCGGCGGTTGATGGCGGCGTCACGTTCTTCGACACTGCCGAAGCCTATGGTCCGTACACGAACGAGGAGCTCGTCGGCGAAGCGCTCGCGCCTGTGCGCGATCTCGTGGTGATTGCGACGAAGTTCGGGTTCAAGTTCGAGGACGGCAAGCAAGCGGGCCTGGACAGCCGGCCCGCACACATCAGGGAGGTTGCCGAAGCATCGCTCAAACGGCTCAAGACGGATCGCATCGATCTCTTCTATCAGCACCGCGTCGATCCGAACGTCCCGATCGAAGACGTTGCGGGTGCCGTCCAGGATTTGAGTCGGGAAGGCAAGGTCAGGCACTTCGGCTTGTCTGAAGCCGGCGTGCACACGATTCGTCGCGCCCACGCCGTGCAGCGGGTGACAGCGCTACAAAGCGAGTACTCGCTGTGGTGGCGGGAACCGGAACAAGAGGTGCTGCCGACGCTAGAGGAGCTTGGCATCGGCTTCGTCCCGTTCAGCCCGCTCGGCAAGGGCTTTCTGACAGGGAAGATCAACGAGACGACCGCATTCGACAGTACCGACTTTCGCAACGTCGTCCCGCGCTTCACCGCCGAGAACCGGAAAGCGAATCTCGCGTTCGTCGAGTGGCTGACCGCCTTCGCCCAACGGAAGAAGGCGAGGCCCGCGCAGATCGCGCTCGCGTGGTTGCTGGCGCAGAAGCCCTGGATCGTCCCGATCCCAGGGACGACCAAGCGTCATCGGCTCGAGGAGAACCTTGGCGCGGTGGCGATCCACCTGACGACCGACGACCTGGCCGAGATCGATCGCGGCGCCACGGCAATCTCGGTGCACGGAGCGCGGTACCCGGAGCATCTTCAGAAGCTGGTGGGCCGCTGACCGCAGGTCTCGGGGGTGTTGAAGAAGGAGCGACGATGCGGATCGGAATTCTGGGCTCGGGGTTGATGGGTGGCAAGCTCGGTACGCTCTTCGCGCGCAGCGGCCACGAGGTGATCTTCAGCTACGCGCACAGCGATCGGAAACTGAACCGGCTTGCAGCCGAGGCGAAAAACAACGCGCGCGCCGGCACTCCAGCCGACGCGGCCCGCGACGCCGATGCGCTCGTGCTCGCGGTGCACTGGCTGCGGATCGACGATGTCTTAAAGCGGGCGGGCGATCTAGCCGGCAAGATTCTCGTGACCTGCTCGCTGCCGATGAACGCGCAGAACACCGAGCTTGTCGTTGCCCACTCCTCGTCGGGCGCTGAGGAACTGGCGAAGAAGGTTCGCAAAGCCAAGGTGGTCTCGGCGTTCGGCACGGTACCAAGCGAGGTCTTCTTCGGCGTGTTTGACGCGAAGCGCAGAACGCGCCGACCGAGCATGGTCTACTGCGGCGATGACAAGAACGCGAAACGTGTTGCGGCCACGCTGATTCGCGACGTCGGTTTCGATCCAGTCGACGTGGGCGCCCTGCGGGTCGCCCGCGACCTGGAACCGTTCGCTCTGCTCATGGCCCAACTCGCCTACGAGGGTGACGGCGGTCCAGAGGTCGCATACCGATTCGAAAGATTCGCGTGATGAGGGGCCGAATCCTTCAGGACTTTCCCTTCTTCGAAGGTTTCGACTTGCCAGAATCGTTGAGGGCGACCGCTTGGCGAACGAGCGCCTTGAACGCAGGCGCGTCAACTTCTTCTCCTTCGTGGATGTCGATCGCGCGGCGTACGTTTCCCTCGAGACTCGAGTTGAAGAGACGGGCGGGATCTTTCAGAGACGCGCCCTTCGCGAAAGTCAGCTTCACCACACTCTTGTAGGATTCGCCAGTGCAGATGATGCCGTCGTGCGACCAAACCGGGGTGCCAGGTGTGGTTGGTTTGACCCACTTCCACTCTTCGACGACGTCCCGGTCTGCTTGTTTGATGAGCGCGCGCATTCTGCCCAGGGTTTTCCCACGCCAGTCCCCGAGTTCGGCGATTCTTTTCGAGATGAGCTCCGATGCCGACTGGCCTTGGTTCGCGCCCGACTTTTTCATGTTCTCACCGCTTTCTTCACGAGCGCGCCGATCCGTGCCTCGTCGGCGGCGGTCAACTCCGTCAGAGCGAAGGCGGTCGGCCACATGGCGCCTTCATCGAGGTTCGCCTTGTCGCTGAAGCCGAACGTCGCGTACCTCGTCTTGAACTTCTGCGCGCTTTGGAAGAAGCAGACGACGTTGCCGTTCTTGGCATAAGCGGGCATCCCGTACCAGAGTCTCGGCGAAAGGCCTGGCGCGCTGGCTTTGATGATCGCATGAAGCCGCTTGCCTATGGCGCGATCCGGTTCCGGCATCTGGTCGATCTTCGCGAGCACGGTGCTTTCCCCATCCGCATTGTCCGGGCGAGGGCCGCGGCGCGCGGACGCCTTGAGCTCCTGGATGCGCTCCCTCATCGCGACTCGTTCCTCGGCCGTGAATACCTTGAACTTCTTGTTGATCGACGTGGTGTTCTTGGCGGACTTCTGCGTGTCCTTCTTTGGGCTCATGGAAGTTCCAGATTGGGAGAGTTCATCTGTGCCGCTTGCCTCCTTGAGGGCATCGCGAAGCCGTTTCGATCGAATCGGGTTGATTCCCTCCCAAGGAAGGACGGAACGACCGGAACAAATGTGACGACCGCCAATGGTTCAGCGCTCGATGGCCGACAGATCGAGCCGACGGAGCCGGTCTGGATCCGCCAGAATGTCCATCTCAACGACCTTGCCACCCGCAATCGTGAAACCGATCACGGAAAGCAGGCGCCCGTCCGGAAGGCGCGACACGACGCCAATGTTGCCATTCACCAGGACCACCTGATTGGACAACCCGAGCTTCGAGAACGCCGCTGCCTGTGCCACGACCGCCTGAGCCCCGCGCACGAGGCGCGACATGCCCTTCACCGCTCCGCCATCAGCCCGCAGCACGATCGCCGGATCAAGCACGGCGACCAACGCTTCGAAGTCTCCGTCCCGGACCGCCGCGAGAAACGCGTCGACGACGCGGCGCTGCGTCCGCAGATCCGCGTCTGAGGTCGGCGCCTGTCCCTGGACCCGTCGGCGTGCGCGGCTCGCCAGCTGGCGCGCCGCAACGGGTGAGCGATCCACGATTGGCGCGATCTCGTCGAACGTCATGCCGAACACGTCGTGCAGCACGAACGCGAGTCGCTCCGCCGGCTCGAGGGTCTCCAGCACCACGAGCAGCGCGAGTCCGACCGAGTCCGCGAGCATCGCGTCGGATTCCGGATCGCCGGCGGCGCGAGTGATCACGGGATCGGGTACGTGCGTGTCCAAGGGATCCTCCCGGCGCGACGTCCGCGTCCGCAACATGTCCAGGCACACACGCGCGACGACGGTTGTCAACCAGGCTCGTAGGTTCTCGACGTCACTGACATCGGTCCGGCCGAGTCGAATCCAGCTTTCCTGAACGGCGTCCTCTGCTTCGCTCGCCGACCCGAGCATCCGATACGCGACCGCGCGCAAATGACCCCGGTGCTGTTCGAACTGCTCGGCGAGCCACTCAGGCGTGGGCATCGGTCACATTCCTCCGTCGTGGTCCGTCATGGTAGTGACGGACGAAACGTCCATGATGTGACAGAACAGGAGGCAAAGATGAAATTCGTGCTGCTGGTCTATCAAGGGTCCACACCGCTGCCCGGTACGGATCGCTGGAAGCCGCTGTCGGAAGCCGAACAGAAACAGATCTATGCCGATTACGCCGAACTCAACAAGACGGCTGGCGTCACGCCAGGGCTTCCGCTGGGCCTGCCCGACGCGGCGAAGACAGTGCAGGTGCGGGAGGGAAAGACCCACGTCAAAAACGGAACATATTTGACCGAAGGCGCGGCCGGGTATGCCGTGTACGAGGCCGAGAGCATGGAGGCCGCGATCGCGCTGGCTGCGCGGATTCCCGCAGCCCGATTGGGCGGCGCGGTGGAGATCCGGCCGGCCGAGAAATACTGGTGATACGGTCTTGGTTCTGTCGACGGCATGAACATGAAATCAATTGCATACTGGGCGGCGACGACGCTCATTGCTCTCGAGACATTCGTCGGTGGCATCACGGACCTGCTGCATGGCGGGACGGAACTCATCGCCGGCCCGCCGGTCGTCGGAATCGTCACGCATCTGGGCTACCCCGTGTACATCCTCAGCATTCTGGGAGTCTGGAAGCTCCTCGGCGCTGTGGTCATCGTCGCTCCGGGCTTGCCACGGCTGAAGGAGTGGGCGTACGCAGGTGTCTTCTTCGAACTGAGCGGTGCGGCTGCGTCGGTCATCGTCGCTCCGGGCTTGCCACGGCTGAAGGAGTGGGCGTACGCAGGTGTCTTCTTCGAACTGAGCGGTGCGGCTGCGTCGTACGTCCTGCATGGCGAGATCACGAGCGACTTAGCCGCTCCGCTGATCTTGATCGCCCTGGCGATGATTTCATGGGCGCTGCGACCCGAAGGCCGTGTGCTTGGCGTTTTGTTTCCAATCAGAACTAACGCGCACGTAGCGTTGAAGGCGACGACGCGTGGCTGAGAGTCAATCGCGCCGACATCTGCGGGACGCCGCATCAGGCGCTCGAACGAGCTCGGGCAGATCGCCATTCGCGTCGTCGAAGGATGTATGCGATAGCGGTGAGCATCACGCCGAGTACGGCGCTGGACAGATCGACGTAGTGCCCAACGCTATCCGGCTCGCCCCATCGCATCGCCGGGAGCAGATGCAGCGCTTCGGCAAAGTGACTCAGCACCACGACGACGAGACACGTTGCGCCAACAAGCTGAAGTACTGCCGACATAGTTTTGCGCGTAACGAGCACGGCAACCGAATACAGGAGCAGCAAGAAGACGGGCACGGACCCGACCAATACCTTCACCAACATCGGGTTCATCGCGTCACCATTCAAACGCAGGGCACCGCGCACTTGCCGGAGGCGTTTGTCAGCTGCAGCACATAGGATGCAGGTCGGAGCGATGGATCGATGGGAGTCACGCTGAGCGTCAGGGTTTGGCTGCTCAGGACGCCTGAAAACATCGCGGGCGGCGCTGGGTTGATGCTGATGGGACCCACCTCGATGCGATACGTGCCATTGACCTCGAACGTGCCGTCAGCGTGAACGACCGGCGGCGGAAACTGACCGTGGCCGCAACCGACGACCAGATCGCAGCCGTCAACTGCCACGGACAGACATGCGCCGTCGCCGGACCAGCGGCCCGTGGGCAAGGTCGTGTCGCGAGGCTGCGTCGGTGTCTCGGCGCAGGCCTCAACCAGAAGACAGACAAGACCGGCCGCGACCATTCGCGTCAGCCACGCTCCCGCGCCGGCGAATCGGTTGTCATCCATCGACGGCATCGCTGCACGGCAGTTGGGCAGCGGCGAAAGACGCGCCGATTCTGGTTGCGTCCAGGTAGCTCCGGGAGAAATTGTGCCGGTGGAGATTTGAGATCCTGGCATCGAGCACGGTGTTCGAAGCGGGTTCCAGTCTCTCGGTCGACGTGGTCGGCCACGATGCCGATCGGTATCCGGCGTTCCGCCATGATGTCCTGCACGCGCACGTGCCGCCAGATCGGCAGCACATCCTGCTCAAGGATCCGCCGTTGTTCCGACGAGCTGCCCTTCTTCTCCGTGGCCTTCTTGTCGAGGCGACGTCTCCGCCGCGGGCTCCCGGTTCATTTCCATCACAAGAGCGCGCCGGCAATCCCGACACGGCGCGAGTGTCACGATCGGGGAAGCCGATATATACGGGACGCAGTGTCGCGGAACATCGCGCTGCGATCACTCGCCGAGAAATCCTTCGTCAGCTTCTTGAACTGGTTCCACAGCACCGTGTAGGAACACGAGAGTCTGTCGACCGGGAAGTTGCTTTCGAACATGCAGCGCGCTGGTGTGAAGCGGTCGATCATGTAAAGGTACCAATCCCGGTTTGCCGCAAGCAATTCGTCGGACGTGGGCGGTTGTGTCCGCTCGTGCCAACCGTAGCCGTTTACCACCATCTGGATGCCGCCCACCTTGGCCACGACGTTCGGGCACCGCGCCAGTTCCGCGACGGCAGACTTCCAAGCAGCGAATACCTGATCACGCCGCCCGGCGTACTGTCCAACCCCAATCGGTCCGCCGAGATGGTTGAAGATGATCGTCGTGTCCGGAAACGCCTTCGCCAGATCAGTCAACTCCGCGATTTGCGTGTGGTACACCCAGCCCTCGAACGACAACCCGTAGGTGCGCAAGTGCGCGTAACCGCGCCGAAAGGCGGGATCGAGGAGCAGGTGCGGCACCACGGCTGGTCGGTTGGATCCGCGCGTCGCCACGGATCCATTCGGCAGCACGCCCGGCTCCGCCCACGCTCCACCGTGACGGATGCCGCGGAAGCGCTGCGGGCTTGCGGCGATCTGGGCCTCGAGCACGGGCGCGACGCGGTCGCCCAGCCGCAAGTCTGCCGCACCGACAATGCCTGCGGCGGCGCGCAGATCGCCATATCGCCCGTTGGCGCTCTCTGCCGCGATACCTTGTACGAACTCGGTCTCGCCGACAACCCTGAACTCTTCGGGGCCGTCGGCACGATACATCGACCCGCACTCGATGAACACGGTCTGACGCAGGTTGTGCCCTTTGGCGTCCGCGACGAGCTGCGCGAGAAGGTACCGCTCAGGGGTGCGGTCAGCTACGTCCCAGAAATGATGATGCGGGTCGACGATAGCCAGCTGTGGCTCGAGCGCGGCCTCTCGAGTCAGCGCCAGCCAGTTCTGATTGGCCGTTGTCGGTGAGTCCTGCGCGGTGGCGCTCGATGGCGCCACCCTGGCCGTCGCCACAACTGCGACCGCACTCTTCAAGAAGCCACGACGCCCGACGGATAGTCTCTTCGTCGCCATCTCTGGAGTCCTCCTATGGAGACCGCCAAGAGCCCAAAGCATCTTCTTAGTCCGCTATCGATGCATCACTGTCCGCGTCAGCGTCGTGGTGCCTTTGGCTTCCGATGGCGCCTGGCCCAAATCGCTAAACACTTGGATCGGGGGCGACTGTCGAATCCCATCGGTCTTCTGAGCTCCCCTGCGCAGAAACCGCCACACCGACGTTGGATCGGCCGACGTCGACGATCTCGACTTCCGCGATCGGCTCCGCTGCGAGCAGAACTGCCAGAGCTCCCAAAACTTCCCTGCGCAGAGCGATCTCGTTCAGAGAGGATAAGCCAGAGTCGCGGGTTTCTGCGCGCAGAAATCGGTTTCGGATCGACTGAAGATCGGAGGGCAGAAGCGATTCGTCCTCATCAACGGCTGAAGTGTGAGCGCACCGGTGTAACAACGCCCTCCAGCGACGTAGTGCTCACTGCGGAGGCAGTGAGGCGACGTACGCGGAAATCGCGATGATGTCGTCTTCGGCGAGATTGGTGACGACAGCCTTCATCAACGCCGCCGCCTTCCCCGCGCTCGAGCCGTATCGCATATCGAACAGCTGCCGCGCGACATACAGCGGCTGCAGGCCCGCGAGCCTCGGAACTTCGCCCAGCCCTTTCAACCCTTCGCCGTGACAGATTGCGCATTGCACCGTCTTCCCGGACGCTCCGCCTTTGACCAACGCTTCGCCTCTGGCGATGCTGCCAGGTGGCACGTACGCGATGAAACCGGAATGCGGGTCCCGGATTTCCGTGCGGAACGGGTCCGCGGGGATTTGAAGGATACGACGTCCGATCGGCTCGGTGCCTCCGTCGGGATGGAGTTGACGATGACGGCCCGCGGCGGCGATGAACGTCTTGGGCGGCGTCGCGGTCTCGATCACCTTCACCCAGACGGTGGGCTTCAAGGCGGCGAAGTATTCGGCGGCCTGGCGAACGTCGTCGTCCGACGCAGCCCGCGCGATCGGACCCATGCGCGCGTCGTCCTTGCGCGTGCCCGCCTTGTAGTACGCCATCTGTCGGATCAGGTACTCGGCGGGCATGCCGGCGATGTCGGCGGATTCCGGGTGGCCCTGGCCGGACATCAGATGGCACGAGCCGCACGCCATGGCGATTCCCGTATCGCCTCTCACTGACCGCGGCGCAGCGGGGTGTTCATCGGGGAACCAATCCGGCGGAGTCGCGTTCCCGGCGATCGTGGCGGCGTCGTACTCCTTCGCGCTGCCGGGCGCTTTTACGATGCCTTCCGGCCGCACGGCGGTCGGCTGAATCTTGTCGGGGATGTTGAATGCCCAGTCGGGAAGTCCCGCGGGGACGGTGAGCGCTGCCTGCGCGTTGAGCTCCCGCACGATGAGGGAGAGGGAAGCGAAGGCGCACACGAGGACGGCGATGCGGACGAACGTGTTTGCTCGGGGGGTTCGGCGGATCACGGCGGATCTCCTCTTCGGCTCGCGACGAAGGTCGGCTGTAAGCTGCCCCGGCAATGGTGACGAAGTCTACCAGAACCGTCAGGTTAATCGCGGCGCTTGTCGATTCCCGCCGCCTCGCTTGCACGACAGCAATGTACGAGTGGCTCAACGAAGCGAGGACTTCGGCCTCGCGTTGAAGACGCGGAGCCGCTCGGAATCAGCCGCGAGCGGCGGCGACAGGATCTTGATCGCGATCCAGCACTTCAGCTTCGGGTCGCCCGAAACACTGCCTCGATCCCGCCTTCGCCGATCTGGGCGGTGATGTCGTAAACGCCGACGCGCGTGCCCGGAGCGAGGGCCAATCTCGGGTGATTAGTTTACTTTCCAGCCTGAACGCGCATATGTTTTGTATTGTGCATCGCGGTGCCAGGTCAGTCGGTGCGACGCGACGACGATTCTGTGCGGAACCGTATTAGCTCGATGACTGCGATAGTCAGCGCATGGTCGCTGACGTGTGGTGCCGCTGGGCCTATCCCAACTCCGACTCAGGCAGGAGCAGCCGACGACGTTGCGCGTCGGTCAGGTCGTTACGGTGCAGTCACAAGACGCGAGGCCGTCGTTGGTTCCGCTGGCACGGCACTGGCGTTGATAAAGCGATCAAACGGGCGAAGCACCCACACGTACGTGTATCGAGCAGTAAGCGTCGGCAATCACACTGGTCGTCGAGCCGACGAACCTGCACGATGGCGACTGCATAAGCTGCGTGACAACGCACTACGACCTCAGCGTCGTTCGGTAGGTCCACCGACTCACGTGCTATGAAGGCAGTCGAAGTGACCTGGCTAGATGGCCGCGCGTGGAGGCAGGCTGTTACCTGCGAGGCAGTGAGAGCCGTCTACTCCAATCCGAGTTAGATTGCCTGCACAGAGTTGCCGACCGGCAATAGCGAAGAGGTCTAACGGTGATGACTGACGTAGCTAAACACTTTATCGCCCAGTCGCGCGGCTTCCTCAGCTCTGATTATCTCCCGAAGATTGAGCGCTGTCTGGAAGTCTTGAGTGATGAGGACGTGTGGTGGCGCGCGAACGAAGGCTCGAACAGTATCGGCAATCTGTTGCTACATCTTGAAGGCAGTACGCGGGCGTGGATTATAGGCGTAGCCGGCGGCTTCCATAACCCGCGGGATAGGCAGCAAGAATTTGATGAACGTGAACAAATACCGCGCGCGGAGTTAATGTCCCGGCTCAGACAAACGCTGACCGAAGCAGACGGAGTTTTAGCCCGCCTTGAAGTCGAAGTATTACTTGAGCCGCGGCAGGCGCGAGGCGAGGAGGTCACGGTCTTGTTGGCTGTGTATCATGCGGTAGAGCACTTTTCGATGCACACGGGGCAAATCATCATGCTGGCAAAAATGCGGTC
>Ga0209057_1001245_pt1 | contig 20983 bp, 13 predicted proteins | sample GraSoiAngelo_146_FD_185903 | JGI IMG/M metagenome (GOLD analysis project Ga0209057, IMG submission 185903) | Grasslands soil microbial communities from the Angelo Coastal Reserve, California, USA - 14_1009_05_30cm (SPAdes) (version 2) | ecosystem: Environmental > Terrestrial > Soil > Grasslands ... | reverse complement strand
GCTGGTCACGGCCACACTCACGAAGCCGTCGTCGTCGCCCACGATGACGGCAAGCGGACTGCAGAGCGGGTCCTCGATGTTCAGGCGCTCGAGGTCGACGCCCTCCACCTTGAAGCTCACCGTGTAGAACGAGTCCGCGGGCCGGTGGGTGAGCCGGAACCGCCGGATGCCACGGCCACCGGTAGGGCGCGGGCCGCGGTAGGTGAAGACCGTCCCGCCACGCGACGGGTGGAGCTCACCCGCCGCCATGAGAAAGGCGTCGTCGCCGAGCGCGACCAGGGTCGGCTCCTGCTCGGGATGCACGCCGTTCGAGTCCGGGTTCGGGATGAAGGTCCAGCGGCGTATCACGAGCGTGCCGGTGCCGGTCTTCCGGTCCATCCTTCCCGTGGCGGGGACGAGCTGGAGGATGCCGTGGAAGACGGGCTTCGCGATTGGGGGCTGTATCTGGGCCGACGAGCTCCGGCCGAGCCCAGCGGTGAGCAGGAGCACGAGACCGGCGATCCGAACACGTGGCATGGCAAACGTCTCCGTTCTCAGCGCAAGGCCGGCAGCCCGGTCACGTCGCATCCGGATCCGGGTGCCGCATCGAAGTACCAGCCGGCGAGCGCGCACACCTCGTCGTCAGGTGTCTCGCCGGCGACGAGGTTTGCCGGCACGCACGCGCCCGTGAAGGTGCGACCGGGGTATTCCGGGTCGGTGCCCGGACAGCCGAAGGTGCAGGGCTTGGCCGGGTTCCCCGGGCGTCCGGGCGTCACACCCTGTGTCTCCTCGCAGCCGAGCCGGACCGGCGTGGTGACGCCGTTGTCGTCCCAGCAGGCGTAGTGCAGGCTCTCGGTGGCGCGGAGCGGCTGGGGTGGCGAGAACCTGAGGATCCCGGGGTCGGTGTAATCGACGGCCGCGAATAGATGGCTGCGCCCGGGCTCGAACCTGTTCGGGAAACCACCTACCGGATTGTTCACCTGGCCGTCGCTGCCGATCAGGTCGACGCCGAAGAAGCGCCCGCGCTTGTGCATGTGACCGGTGAGCATGAGGACGCAGGCGTCGCCGGCCGGACCTCCGGTGATCCCAGCGCCCCACGTGTCGCGCACCGGCGGCGCCTCCGGATGTGCGGTGTTGTAGGCGGCGGTCGAGGTCTCGGTCGACATCACATGCCCTTCGTTCGGCGAGACGTTCGGCGGCACGTCGAGGGCGATTTCCGCGCTGCGCTCGAAGATCGGCTGGGCCAGTCGTCGCACGGTGTGGACAGGAGCCCGGTGAAGCACGACGCGTGCCGAAGCGTAGCGGGTGCGCGACCCTCCGTTGGACCAGTTGCCGTCGAGCAGCAGGCCGATGCCTTCGGGAGGCCCGCCGGGAACGGCGGGGACCGGATTGAGGGACAGCGCCACACCCTGCGGCAAGGCGCCCCGGGTGCGCGCGAAACCGCTCGCGACGAGCTGTCGCCGGTCGCGGTCGACGGGCCCCAGATCGAGGCAGCCACGGCTCGGGACGATGTGCCCCGCATCCTTCGAGAACTCGGCGAGGCGTTCGCCGGTATAGACGTAGACGAGGAAGTGGAGCGCGCCGAGGCCGGCGCCGCTGCTCCGCGTCCTGATGTCCCAGCTGGCGAGCTCGAAGGGCTTCTGCGCGGGCAGGCGCAGGAAGACACACGCCTCGGTGTTGGCGCCTGCCGGCACAGCCAGACGCGGAAAACGCAGGTGCAAGGTCCGCGGCTCGCGAGCGCCTGCGGGGCCTGTCAGAAACAGGACGCACGCCAGAATCCCGACACGGGCCGGACGGGAAGACACGTACACTCGCAACCGCAGCAGCAACAGACGTGCCGTGTGAGCGTCGCGTTGCCGGGGCTTGCAGTCGCGCCTTCACGCCGTGTCGTTGCACTGCCGCTCTAGCGGGCCTCAGGCGGCACAGCACACCGCACGACGTTCGGGAATTCCCGCAGCAACCGGAAGCACGACCGAGAGCGTCGGGCCGATGGTCACTGCGGCAGGCAGCGCAGCCGCAGCGTGTCGGCGTCGCTCCGCCCGCTCGCGCCGCGCGCCCTTCCTTGCACCACCCGCATCCCCCTGCCCCGGGTGGGTACCCGGAAGGCCACCAGCGGCGAGCACTGGCTGCCCGCGAGCGGCGGCATGAAGCGGACGACGTTGCGCCGGGCCCCGCCGCGCACGCCGCCGAGGGCGACGAGGGCGTCGACGAGCCCGCGCGCGTTCGCCCGGTCGAGACTCGCCCCGGCGGCCGGCGTCGGCCTCGCGAGCGCGTAGGCGGCCACCGCGTCCGCCGTGCAGGTCGGGGCTCCCTCGTCGACGGGGTTGAGGCAGACGGCCAGCCGGAAGGTGCAGACGCCGTCGGCCGCCCCGTCGCCGTCGCAGGTCGCATCGCCGTCGCGGCAGGTCTGCAGCCCGCTCACCTCGCCCTGTGCGTCGCGGAAGGGAGTGTTCGTGGGGTTGACGACCTGCCACTCGGCGCGGCAGTCGCTGCGCCGCGGCCCGCCGCCGCGCACGAGTGTCGAGAAGAGCGTCGCCGGCAGCACGGCGAAGGTCGAGAAGTGGGTCACGCCCGCGGCGCGCGCGGCGTGCGCGGCGGTGTCGATCGCGGTATCGACGAAGGGGGTGTAGCTCGTCCCGACGCAGGGCCCGTTGGCGCCGCAGTCCCCGTTCTCCGCGCAGGGCGCGCCGCCCATCATGCAAGTGCCCGGGTTGAAGGTGGCGAGGACGAGGTCACGCTCGGCGCTCGAGCCGGGGGCGATGCCCGCCACCGCGAGCTCGGCGAGGCTGTAGGCGACGGTCACGTCCGCGCTGAACGTGCCGGGCAGCGCGCGCTGGAGGGTGACGAAGAAGGGCAGCACGCCCGGCGTGCCGAGGGTGAACGCGGGACCCGGCGGCGCGTCGGCGTCGTTTGCGAAGATCGAGGTCGCGCCCATGGTCGAGCGGCCGGCGGTGACCCGGGTCGCCACCGTGTTGGCGACGAGCTCGACCACCACGTCGGGCGTCGGCTCGGAGGTGGGCAGCGCACCGCCGGCATCGACGGTACGCGCGAAGAAGCGGCTGGTCGAGGCGCCCGCGGGGACCTCCGCGTTCTCGACCGGGTTGAAGTTCTCGTCGGTGGCGAGCGTGAAGGTGCCGGGCGGACCGTGCGCGACGATGTCGGCGAACCAGTCGACGACGGCGTCGAAGATGCCGAGGTTCTGCACGCGGATGGCGCGCTCCAGGGTGGGAAAGGCCTGGCCGGTCACGACGAACTCGTCGATGTGCGCGAACTCCGGCACGAAGGTGAGCGTTCCCACGCCGAAGAAGAGGCTCGCGGCGTGCGTCGCCGGCCCGTTCTGCACGAGCGCCGCGGTCGCCATGCCGCCGGCGGCGTTGCCGTGGAGCGTGTGCGGCGTGGCGAGGTTCGCGATCGGCAGGGCGAGCGGGTTCTGGTGCAGGTTCTGCACGAAGGGGTCGAAGATCGGCAGGTTCGAGGCCACGGCGAGCGCCTCGTTGGCCTGGTTGGGCACCACCTGATCGCCGAAGTCCTCCACCTGGACCACGTTGCGCGGCGCGCCGTCGACCGGCGCGAGGAGGAGACGAGCCGAATTGATGCCGTCGGCGGGGTCGATGATGGTCTGGGTCAGGTTCGCGGCGAAGGCGAACTGGTCGAACGCGTTGGCGGGGTCGAGGCCGAGGATGCCCTCGACGAGCCCGATCGCGCCCGCGCCGATCGACGAGTTGACGAAGAGCTGCGAGGTGAGGCCGCCGCCCGTCGCGTTCAGCAGCGCAGCCGTCACGTCGGGCTCGATCGGCACGAAGCCCGAGCCGATGAGGCCGCCGAGGGAGTGCCCCATGTAGAAGATGCGCGTGTCGTCCAGCTGGGCGTCGAGGGCGGTGTCGATCGTGTGACCGTGCAGCAGCCGGACCAGCGACAGCAGGTCGGCGTAGGTCTGGCGGAAGTTGTCGCGGATGCCGAGGAAGTTGTGGAACGCCTGGAAGAAGCCGAGGTTCACGCTCAGGAATCCCGTGTTCGGATCGTCGGCGAAGCCGTCGGGGACGGCCGTGCCGCCGAACGCGTTCCTGGTGTCCTGCGGGCACGCCGCGGCGGCGGCGCAGTTCCAGTAGCGGTAGCCGTGCTGCACGGCGTCGATGCCGATCGACGCGAAGCCGCGGGCGGCGTCCGCCTCCCCGAAGGCGACCACGCTGCCCCGGTCGCCGCCGAGCGCGTGCTGCTGGATGATGACCGGCCAGCCCGCCGCCGGCGGCGTGCCGCTCGGGACCACGACGGTGAAGGGGATCGGCGGGACGTCGATCACGACCGGCGTGCCGCTCGCGTCGCGCGTGAAGCGCTCGTCGGTCGTCTCGCAGGAGCCGCTGGCGGCGCAGCTCGCGAACGAGGGTGCCACCGGCAGGTCGGCGAACGGCCCGTCGCCATCCGGGTCGTGCGTCTGGAAGCGCGGGCTCGCGTAGAATCCGGTCGCGACCGTCGCGATGTGCTCGGGCACCGCCGTCCCGAAGAAGTCAGCGAGGCGTGCTGCGCCCTTGAACACGAGCCCGGGCCTGCTCGCGAAGTCGGCGGCCGGCACGGGCAGCGCCGGCAGGACGGTCTCGCGGATCGCCACCAGGTCGGCCGTGGTCGACTGGGTGGTGAAGACCGTCATGCCGGCGATGTCGCCCGCGGGGACACCGTGGGCGGCGAGCGCCGCGACCACGGGATCGAAGATCGCGTCCGCGTCGGCGTTGGCGCTCGTGCCGTCGCGGACGGCGAGCCAGTCGGCCGACGGCTGCACCGCGGCGCCGCCGCCCGTCACGCTGCGGCGGACGACGCAGGCGTAGGTCGTCTGCGGGGCGAGCGGCTTGCCGGGCAGCGGCAGCACGGCGAGGACGTTCGGGATGCGCGAGTCGATCCCGAACTCGAGGAGGACGGGGACGGGCGTCGCGCTCGCCGCGTCGGCGCAGAAGACGCCGTCGGTGAGCGCGGGCCCCAGGACGGGCGAAGCGGGCAGGCTTCCGGGGTCGAGCGGGCCGCTCAGGAAGAAGTAGACCGCGGTCGTCGTCCCGAAGCCGTCGAGCAGGTCGAGGGCGTCCTCGATCGACGCCGCGTTCACCGTGACCACCCGGTCCGCGAGCCCGATCGTCGCGCCCGCGTCGAGCAGCGTCCCGTCCCCGTCGGCCGGCCGCCCCTGGTCGAAGTAGAGGTCGTCCGGAAACGGCAGCGAGCCGAAGACGGCGGGCGTCGTGTTCTCCGCGGGCAGGGTGAAGAGCACGGTCGGGCCGGCGCCCCGGGCGAGCCCAGGGCCGAGGGCGAGCGTCGAGGCAAGGAGGAAGGTCGATCCGCGCACGGCCGTCCGCAGTGTTCGCACGGGCGCCCGCCGGGCGGCAAGCGGCGCGCGGCTGGTCGTGGCGTGGCGGCACGATGGGAATGAGCAGGCTAGAGCCCGCCCGCGAGCTGGTCCGTCGTCTGCTTGATCGAGGCGGCACAGCCGGCTGACAGCTTCGGCTTCTTGCCGCGGCTCGCCCGCAGCGCGGCCCCGCCCGCCCGCTCGAGGAAACGCTTTGCCTTCTTGCGGAGCACCCTCGCCTTCCCGGGAGGACTGGTCTCTGCCTGCTCCAGCAGCTCCGGGGCGCGATCGAGCTTGCGCCGGATCGCCGCCGGAATCGTGTCGGACCCACACGCCGGTCCCTGCACCACCGCTTCCACGGAGCAGCGCGGCGTGGGGCACGGACGGGTCGTCGTGGACGTCGTGGAGACCAACTCTCCCTGGACCGAGATGTCCGCGCAGTGATGGTAGAAGCAGGGGGCAGGGTGGCTGGACATGAACTCCAGAACTTGGAGCGTGCACTTGGCGCAGGTTACGTTGGTCGGAAGCGTGACCGTAAAGGTCTGAGGCCCCGCAAAAGGTTGCGTGTGCGGAAGCACGTTGTCGGCCAGAACAGGGAACGTCGGAGGATTCTGGATGGCCGCGCTGGCACACGGGTCGCCGGCCGCCGGCGTCACCATTGGTTCCGCGGGAAGCTCGCTCCGGTTGTTGACGGCCAGCGCGACACGGTAATGGCCAGGATGAGTGATGACCTCATTGATGGTCACCGAGATCGTCTGGCCTTGGTGAAACGCCGTCACCTTGCCGGTCGGCGTCCCACCGCCTTCGTCACCGCAGGGTCCGAGCTTCTCGGGAAGTCCGAAGCTGTCTTGCGACATCCATGAGTCGGGCGTGACCAGGATGAAGTGCGCGTGCGCCAACGCAGGCGCGAACACGCCGGCTGCGGCGATGAGCAATGCACCGCCAAACCTGCTCGGCGTGGTCGGCATGATCGCCTTCACGAGACCCGCTTGATCAACCCGAGGATGCCCTGTCTCATCGCTGAACGGTGCGCCGAGCGGTCCGTCTGCCCCAGAACCTCGCGCTTGTGGCGCAGATACCAGTCGTACGACTCGCAGATCATCTCGACGTTGGAAAAGCGCGGCTCCCACTCGAGCTCTCGGCGCGCGCAGGAGATGTCGAAGTAGAGGCTGCGTCCGTACATCAGGGAGTGGTACGGCCCGAGGGGTGAGAGACCGAGCGCACTGGTGAGCTTCATCGCCGCCACCGCCAGGCTCATCGGCACGGAGTAGACCCGGCTGCCCGTCTTGGCGTGCGCGCAGAGCGCCTCCAGCGTCTCGCGCATGGTGCCGAAGCGGGCCGCCCCGACGTTGTAGACCCGCGCCCCGGGACGCGCGGCAGCGCGAATGCAGGCGTCGGCCAGATCATCGGCGTGGACGAACTGATACGTGTTGTCGCCGCGACCGAGCACGGGGATGTTGCGCCCCTCCTCCACCCAGTCGAAGAGTATCTGAAAGATTCCGAGACGGCCGTGGCCGAGGATGGTCCGGGGCCGAATGATCGTCGCGTCCAGGCCGTGGTCCCGCACGAAGCGCTGCACGAGCTGCTCGCCCGCGAGCTTGGCGCGTCCGTAGGCCTCGCCCGGCTGCGGCTCGGTTTGCTCGTCCACCGGATTGCGCTTCGGCACACCGAAGACGGCGCTCGACGAGGTATGCACCACCTTGCGCACGCGCGCCGCAAGGGCCGCGCCCAGCAAGTTCTCCGTACCGCCGTAGTTCACCGACCAGAAGAGCTGCCGGTCCTTCGCCACCGGCACCTGGGCAACGTTGTGATAGATGGCGTCGGCGCCCTCACACGCCGCGCGCACCGCCGCCTCGTCGCGGATGTCTCCCCGGACGAGCTCGACCTCGCGCGGACGGTCGTCGGCATCGACCATATCGAACACACGGACACGGCGGCCGCGCTCCAGCAGCCGGTCGCGCAGGAGGCAGCCGAAATAGCCGGAGCCGCCGGTGACGAGACAGAGATCGCTCACGTCAGAGTCGGTAGCCGTTCGCAATGCACCAGCGCACCGAGCGGCGCATGCCTTCGCGCAGCGAGATGCGCGGCCGGTAGCCGAGCTCGGCCCGGGCCTTCTCGATCGAGCAGGCGATCGTCTTGTTCATCTCGCCGAGGACGTGGATTTTCTGGTGGTAGACTCCCGCGGCCTGCAACGAGGCGTCGATGGCGGCCGCCACGTCACCGACCAGAGACGGCAGCTTCAGGCGCCGCTTCGGGCGCGGCGTCCCCAGCTCCGCTTCCAGCACTTCTTCAACAGTGGCCACGATCTCGTTGATGGTGTACGGGCGCTCGTCGGCGATCCAGTACGTCTGCCCGCTCGCCGAGGGCGTCGAGGCGGCCAGCAGCAACCCCTGGCAGATGTTGTCGACATAGGCCATCGAGCGACGCTGCTCGCCGGTGCCGAGGATCGGGAAGCGCCCTTCCTTGATCATCTGGAAGAACAGCGTCTGGCGCGGCGGCTGGTGCGGCCCGTAGAACCACGGGGGCCGGATGATGACCGTCTCGATTCTGCCGTTCGCCTGTGCCTCGTGCACCAGGCGCTCCATCGCTGCCTTCGAGCGCCCGTAGCCCATGTAGGGATGATAGGGCGCCGTCTCGTCGAAGACGTGCTGCGGGTCCGGATTGCAGCCGAGCGGCGAGTTGGACGACACCGCAACGACGCGCTTGATGCCGCCCGCGGCGGCGGCCTCGAGGACGCACCGGGTGCCGTCGGCGTTCACCCGCGCGAAGTCTCGCGTCCAGCGCTGCGGATGAATCACCCCGGCAATGTGAAACAGCGTGGCGCCTTCCGCGCCCTGGAAGAATTCGCGCAGCGACGCGGGATCGGTGACGTCCCCGGGGCGGACTTCCACGTCGTCGGACATACGCTCGAGGACCGACGGGTCGATCGACGGCAAGGCGAGACAGCGGACCGATTTGTCCGCAAAGTCGCCGCCGGTCACGTGCTCGGCACGCGCCTCGCCATCGCTCAGCAGCTCGACGAGGCGCGTGCCGAGCCAGCCGGGCGCCCCGGTGATGAGGATCTCGGGCGGCCGAGACCTCGCGCGGCGCAGGGCCCGCCGGCGCCACCCTTCCATGAAGTGCTCTGCGTTGCGCATCGCGATCGCCATCGTCGTGCCTTGCGGGTTGACGCCGGGAGAGTCGGGGATGAGGCTGGCATCGTTGACGAAGAGATTGACGAAGCCGTTCACCCGGCCGTGCGAGTCGGTGCCGCAGAGATCTGGGTTCTCCCCCATCGGGCAGCTGCTGAAGGCGTGCACGGTAGAGAGGCTCATGAGTCGAAGCGGCACGTGGTCCCGCAGGAGAGCGCGGCACTGCTCGGCCGAACGCAGCACGGGCATCTCGCGCACGGAAGGGTAAACGGCCTTTGCGCCCGCGGCGAAGAGCAGCTCACCCAGCCGCGCCAGGCCGACGCTGAGGTTGCGCTGGTCCGCCTCGGTCAGCCGATAGCGGATCATCACGTTCCCGTCGGCGCCGGGCAGCGCGCGGATGCTGCCGCGATTCATGCCGCGCGTCCCCGCATAAAAGAGCGCCATGTGGTCCCACCGCAGCATGGCGTTCCGATTGGCCTCCCAATTGTCCGACAAGATCATGGCCAGGAAGCCCGGGGTGAACACGGACCCGCCGATGGTGATGGTCGGTGAGAACTGCTTCACCTGATACATCGGCAACGGGCCGTCGTGGGCACCGATGTCCTCATCGAACAGCGCAGCGGCCTTGATCATCGGATGAATGCAGAGGTTGTCACCCACGTTCTTGCGGATGCCGCTGCGGCGCAGGAGCGCCGGCGTCTGCGCGGCACCACAGCATACGAACACCGCGTCGGCGGCGATCGTCTGCCGGTGACCGTCCGCGCCGGCGACGGCTTCGACGCCCGCGGCACGGCCGCCGGCATGAAGGACGGTCTTCACCTTCACCCCGGAGAGGAGGCGCACGCCCGCCTCGAGCCCCCGCGGGATGTAGGTCTGACGCATCGACTGCTTTGCGCCCGCCGTGAAGGCGCTCGCAGCCGGGTCCCTCTGACAGCGGGGCACCTCGAGGTACTCCCAACCGAGACGCTCGATCCCGCGGCGGAAGACGGCGGAGCTGACGGGCTCGCGCTCGCGGCCGAGGAGAGAGACGCTGAGGTCGCGTTCGGCTCGCCGGAAGTAGCCGTCCATGCGCTCGGGGCTGAAGTCATCCAGCAACGCTTCGCTACGCCACCGGTGGTAGCAGTCGGGCGGCAGCCGGTGCCAGAAGCCGCTGTTGATCTCGGTCGAGCCGCCGACGCAGCGGCCTTCGACGTAGGCGATGTTCTGATTGCCGAGGATCGGGGCCATGCCGCCGTTGCGGTACAGGCGTTCGATTGCGTCGATGGAGTTCGAGTCGATGCTCGCGGTGTCGATGTCGGGACCCTCTTCGACCAGCGTCACCTCGATCCCCTCTTCCGCCAGGACCCGCGCCGTGGTCGCGCCGCCTGCACCCGAGCCGATCACGAGGACCTGGGTGCGTTCCGGGAGACGATGCTCCGTCATTCGGCTACCATGCGCAGGCGCTCCTCGTGCGCGGCGAGATGCGCCGCTCGGCCGCGCTCCAGAACCGCGCGCACCTCGGGGTGGTCGAAGTACGCCAGCAACGCACAGCTGCGGATCAGCTTGACGAAGTCCCGGAGCGGTCCGACGCGGCTGTGACTCCACAGCGAGAGATACGCCTGCCGTTGCTCCGAAGCGAGGCGCGAGAAGGGTCGCGCATAGCGTGCCATCGCAGACCACTGGAAGGCGACGATGGCCAGCAGGTACGGCATGCGCAGGAACTTCGGCATGCTCTCCACCTCGACGACGACGAAGCGGGTGGCGTCTTCCGCGACGCGGCGGCGGGTCTGGGCCTCCAGCTCCGGCGACGGTGGCAGGAGAAGGTCGACCACCGCGGCGAGGACGCGCCGCTGGGAGGGAAGCACGCGGTCGATTTTCATGAAACGGAGCTCGCGATGGGAGCCATCGGCCTGCCACCCGCGGCACCTTCAGATAGGAGTCGGGGCAAGGGGCTGTCAAGAACAAACCTCGGGTTCCGTCCCTTGACAGCGTCCGGAGCGCTTTGAGACAGTCCCCTGCCAAACTGCCGCCCTGGCAGTCGCGTGCAATGTCTAACGCCTCGAACGCCCCGAGGGGAAGCTCATGGAGGGCGCCCGGAGAGCAGCCGCGCGATCTGAAGAGGCAGCCGGTGGTGCAGGCGCTCATCCGGCTGGTCCGACCGCGACAGTGGACGAAGAACACGGTTTGCCTGGCGGCGCTGATCTTCTCGGGGAAGCTCTCCGACGCCGGCGCACGGCGGCACGCGATCATCGTCTTCCTCGCGTTCTGTCTCGCATCGAGCGCCGTCTACATCGTCAATGACATCCGCGACGTGGACGCCGACCGCGCGCATCCCGTCAAACGGCACCGCCCCCTCGCCGCCGGCAACGTCGACATCGGGGCCGCGCTCGTCTGGGCCCTCGCGCTCGCCGCCGGCAGCGTCGCGCTCTCGCTCGTGCTCCTGCCCCGCGCGCGCGTGGAGCTCGGCTCCTTCCTCGTCCTGAACCTCCTCTACAGCATGTGGCTGAAGACGATCCCCATCCTCGACGTGATGGCGATCGCCGCGGGCTTCGTGCTCCGGGTGCAGGCCGGCGTCGACGCCATCGGGGCGCCGCAGAGCGCATGGATCGTGCTGACCATGTTCTTCATGGCCCTGTTCCTCGGCTTCACGAAGCGTCGCGGAGAGATGACCAACCTCGGGGCGGAGACCGGACGGGGCCATCGGCTGGTCCTGGCGTCGTACTCCATCGGGTTCGTCGACATGCTGCTCGGGCTGAGCGCCACCACCGCGCTCGTCTGCTATTCCCTCTACGCGGTCACCGTGCAGGCCAACGAGACCTTCCTGCTGACCGTCCTTCCCGTCGTCTTTGGAATCGCCCGCTACATGATGCTCGTCCTCGTCGAGGACGCGGGCGGCGAGGACCCGGGCGAGATCCTCACCCGCGACGGGCCGCTCGTCCTGGCGGTGCTCGCCTGGGTGGTGCTCTGCGTGGCGGTCATCTACTTCGACCTCCGCCTGTTCCCGGCGCGGCCGTAGACGATGCTGGAGCCGGATCACTCCTGGCGCTCGCGCCGTACCACCTTCGGGGTCTTGTCCGCCTTCGCGGTCCTGGTCTCCTTCTTCTGGGTGACGCGGCTTCTGTTGCCGGGCACTCACCGCGGGTTCTCGAGCATCGACGACTATCTCCTCTACCTCCCGGCGTATGAGGTGGCCGCCGGCTGGATCAAACGCGGCGTGCTGCCGCTCTGGAACCCCTACGCGCTGTGCGGCATCCCCTGGGTCGCCGGGCTCCAGGAAGGCTTCTTCTACCCGCCCCACGTGCTCTACCTCCTGCTCCCAACTCCCACCGCGTTCGCCGCCTCGACGTTGCTGCACCTCGTGTTCCTCGCGGTCTCGACCGTGCTCTTCGCACGCCGCGCGGGCCTCGGCGTCGCCGCCGCGGTCCTCGCGGCCGGGCTCTTCGTCCTGCGGGGGACGATCCCCGATTTTGCCGCGGCCGAGCCTTCCCAGTTCGAGGCGCTCACGTGGCTGCCGCTCGGGTCCGTGGCCGTCTTGGATCTCGCGCGGGGCGGCGGTCGGCGGTCCGTGGCGCTGCTCGCGCTCGCGGCCGCATTCAGCTTCCTTGCAGGATATCCGCAGATCTCCGTCTACGTCATCTATACGTGGACGACACTCTTCATCGCCTTGCTGCTCGGCGCCCGGCCGGGTCTCCGCGGCGGGGCCGCGGCGGCGGGTTGTTTCGCGGCGGCCCTCGCTCTCGGCGCGCTCGGCGGCGGGGTCCAGCTGCTGCCGGGGATGGAGCTGCTGCACCTCGGAACGCGCACCAGCGAGCCGCTGAGCTTCGACACGATGTTCCCGGTTGGCGGCCCCATCCTCGGCAACCCGGTTCGCGCGTCCCTCGACGACGCGATCTCGGGAAGCCGCTTCTCCTTCGGCGTCGTCGGACTCGCACTCGCGGTGGCCGCTCCCTTCGCGGCCCGGCGGCGCCCGCTTGCACTCTGGGCGCTCGGCTGGTGCGCTCTCACCCTGGTCTTCGCCCTGGGACCCTTGACACCGCTCTTTCCGGTCTACCTGGCGCTGCCAACCCTCGCCTGGTTCCGGGCGCCGAACCGGATCGTCTGCCTGACCGAGTTCGCGTTCGCGACTGCTGCCGCTGTCGGCCTCGATGCGGTGATGACGGCACTCGGGAGCCGGGTCGGGACGACGCCGGCGGCGAGAATCCGGGTGCCGTGGGCCCTGCTCGCCGCTCTCCTTGGGCTCGTGGCGACCTCGGCGCTCGTCCTCGCCGGCGTCGGGAGCTCGTCCGGCATCTGGCCAGCCGCGCTTCTCGCCGCGGGCGGCACGGCCGCGTTTGCCGCCCTGGCATGGGCCCGGCCCGAGCGCCGCCCTGCGTTCGTCGGCGTGCTCGTTGCCCTCGCCATCGGGGAAGTCTTCCTGACACCGCCCTTGGACGAGATCCTGCCGTACACCAGCACCGCCGCCGCGATCTATCGTCGACACGAACCGGCATTCGCCCTGCTCGGGAAGATGGCTGGGCCCTTCCGCGTCTGGATATTCAACGTCAGCAATCCCGAGCTGACGCAGAAGCGCGGCGCTCTCTACGGGCTGCGCTCGTTCGAGGACTACGAGCCCGTCAACCCGAAGCGGCATTCACAGTACTACACGTATTTCATCGACGGGAAGACGACCGTCTCTCACTGGCCCTGGCTCTTCGCGGGGAACATCACCAAACTGCGAGCCCACGGAGCTTCGCCTCCGCCCGCAACCCGCCGCCGTCTGCTCGACCTCGCTGCGGTGGGCTTCATGGTCGTTCCCAGGATTGCTCTCAGGGACGCCCACGTGCGGGACTTCGTCACGGCAGCGGGGATGCGAGAGTTCTGGCCGCTGCCCGGAGAACGCCCGACGCCGAGCGCACAAGAGCTGGCGCTGTTCATGAACCCACACGTCCTCCCCCGTGCGTACGTCGTCTACCGGACACGCGTAGCGCCGCCGGCAGCAGAGCTCCTGGAGAAGATCAGCCGGGATGACTTCGATCCGCTGAGCGAAAGCTACGTCGAAGGAGACGTCGGCATCCCCCCCGCGTTCCCGGGGCCCGCCCGCGGCGTGCCGGCCAGGATCATGGTCGATCAGGAGCGGACCGTGGAGGTCCGCGCGACAGCCGCTGCCCCCGGGCTGCTCGTGCTCGCCGATTCCTTCTACCCTGGCTGGCAGGCGACGGTGGACGGCGTGCCAGCGCCGATCCTGCCCACGAACCACCTCTTCCGCGGCGTGCCGATCCCGGCCGGCAGCCACCTCGTTCGCTTCGAGTACCGGCCCTGGAGCTTCCGGCTCGGCGCGATCGCGAGCCTCGGGAGCCTCGGCGTGGTCGTGCTCCTGCTCTGGACCGGCCGCACGATGCATGAGCCTCGGGTGGGGATCCTGCGCGCAGCCTGAGGAGCCGGCAGGCTCACTTCGACGGGCGAAGCAGCCAACGATCCCACCAGGCCAGGACCTCGTGCCGCGTCTCCTCGTTCTGCACGTGGGCGACGCCGTTCAGGATGCGAAGCCGGAACCGCTCCGGCACACCGGCTCGCGCGTAGGCCCGCCGGAGCACGCGCCCGGTGTTTCGCACGCAGCGGATCGGAATCGCCTGGTCGGCCGTGCCGTTGATCATGAGCACGGCGGCGTGCACCAGGCGCTCGGGATGCAGCGCCGGGTCCTGGGCGTCGATCCACCGCGCGTACCCCTCGTCGAGGTCGAGCGGCTGTCCGTTCATCGCCAGGTTCGAGTAGTGGAGGAAGGTGCGGTAGTCGCCGCAGGCGAGCACCGCAGCGGCCGCCGCCAGCCGGCGGTCCGCGGCGACGGCCTGCAGCGCGATGAAGCCGTACGTCGAGCTACCCGCGATGCCGATGCGCGTCGGGTCGACCTCGGGGAGCGTCGTCACGTAGTCGAGCACCTTCGGGATCGCCGTGTTCGCATAGTAGTCGATCAGGTTGAAGAAACCCTTGCCGATCGTCTTCGGCGTCGGCGAGGCGAGCAGCCAGACGCCGACCGTGTTCTTCGGCGGCGGCTGGCCCGCCTTGAACGGCTCGAGGAGCTGCCAGTTGGCCTCGTAGGTGATGACGACCGCCCCGGCGCTCCGGAGCGCGTCGCGCTCGCCGAGCGGCGAGACGACCACGGGCTTGGGTCCCGCCGGCGCGGGCGGCACCTCGACGCGCACGGTGAGGAAGCCGTTATCGAGCTTCGTCTCTTGCGCCACGTCCGCGGCCGCGCGTGCCGGCGGCGGCGGGACGGGTTGTCTGTGGGGAGCGCAGGCGACCAGCCACCCGGCGAGAAGGAGGGCGAGGCGTGCGACCGGCGGCATGCGCCTCCGGGTATAGCGGTTTTACCCCTCCGGTCTACCGCCCGACCTCGGCGCGGTGCGCGCACGGCCGTCCGTCCCGCCGCCGGCCGTCAGCGCGCGCGCGGGTCCTTCAGGTAGCGGAGGATCGCCGCCCGCACCTCGGGGTACCGGAAGCGAAAGAGGAGCCCGTCGAGGTAGAAGTGCATCCAGCCGAGGCCGTAGAACGCACCGAGCGTGAGCATGACGGGCGTGTGGTAGGCGGCCATGAGCGCCGGGCTCTTCTCGGCGAGGAAATGCGGGGCGCGGAGCAGGCCCATCGCGAACGCCGCGACGACCACCAGGCCGACCCAGACGCGGAAGTCCTGCGCGAGCTTCCCGAGCCACGAGTCCGCGTAGCGCGGGTTGCCGGGATACTTGTTCCGGCCGACCAGCCAGAAGATGCCGTGGTACTGCATGTAGTGCGGGAGCAGCCCGGCCAGGAACGCGCAGGCCAGGTTGTCGATCACCAGGTAGGGGCCCGTGAGGCCGAAGGCGAGGCGCTGCCAGGCGACGCGCCCCGCCCGCCGGCCGACCCAGAGGACGCGGCCGGTGAGGATCGCGCCGAGGAGCGCGACGGCGCCGGCGGTGACGAGCGCGGCCGCCGGCTGCCCGTCGACCGTCGCGAGCGGGCTCGTCCCGGAGAGCAGGCCGTACTTCCACAGCGCGAACCCGTTCAGCACGACGCCCGCCGCGTAGATGAGCGTCGCGTCGAGCTTGCGCTCGACCTCCGCGGCCTTGGCGCGGCCGAGGTAGAGCTTCTGGATGCCGACCGACTGCCGGATCACGTGCCAGTTGGTGAAGAAGAAATGCATGACGAAGGCGAGGATCGGCGCGACCAGCGTGATCCCCATCGCCGAGGTGAGCAGGAGCAGCGGGACCGTGAAGTACCAGTGCGGGAAGCGCCGGTAGTAGGTGAGGTTCTCGGCATCGAGGAAGAAGAAGCCGGTCACCAGGTTGTGGGTGTTCGCGAACAGGATGCCGCCCGCGATGGTCGCCGGGATGGCGAGCGACGGCGCCGCGAGGGCGATCGTGGTGAGCACGATCCCGAGTGCGAGCGAGCCGACGAAGAAGGTGGCGTCCCAGCCGGGGTTGGCGATCCATCCACCGCCGGGGAGCGCCAGCGCCGCGGGAGCGGGCGTTCCCGACGCCATCCTCGCCGGACTCATCTCACGGCTCCCTGCCGTGCGATCATCTGGAGGTTCGACGTCCACCCCAGCCGGCGGTGGACGAGCTCAACCAGGGTGAACGGCGCGAGCCACACCGGGTTGAAGGGGCTGAAGAGCCGGTCGGCCAGGCGGCGCGCGCCCAGATCGCAGAGCCAGTTGTGCAGCGACACGATCCAGAACTGCGGGCAGACGAGCGGCTGGAGCGCCACCGGCTCGAGGCCGGCGCGGCGCGCGAGCGCCGGCAGGGTGCGCGTGTCGAACAGGTGGAAGTGGCGCGGGAGATGGTAGCCGCCCCAGTAGCGGCGGCGGAAGAGGCGTGCGTCCCACGAGTCCAAATTCGGCGTCTCGACGAAGACGTGGCCGCCGGGCCGCAGCGAGGCGGCGACCTTGGCGAGGACGGCGCGCGGATCGGCCACGTGCTCGATCAGCTGGTTCATGATGACGAGGTCGAAGGCGCGGGCCGGGAGGCTCACGTCCTCGATGCGCCCGCGGTGCACGACCAGCCCCCGCGCTTCCGCCGCCAGGACCGCCGCCTCCGAGAACTCGACCCCGTGGAGCTCGAGGGAGGCGCGGCGCTCGCCGGCGAGTTGGACGAGCAGATGCCCGTCGCCGCAGCCGACGTCGAGCGCTCTGCCGCCGTCGGGCAGGTAGCGGCGATAGAGGTCGAGCTTGGCCCGCTCGGCCATGCCCTTGAAGCGCATGACGAAGCCGCCCGCCTTCGCGACGAAGTCGTAGGCGTAGTAGCTGTCCGGGTAGATGCGCCCCAGGGCGGCATGGCTCGGGCGCGGATCGAGGTAGACGCCGCCGCAGGGGCAGCGCCAGAGGGTCAGCTCGGTACGCGTCGTGTCGTACTCGAAGTCGGGCCCCGAGGCGAGGCGGGTGCCGCGGCGCTCGCCGCAGAGGGCGCAGCTGCCCCGCTCGGTGGGAAGGTCGGCGCCCGGCGGCAGGTCCTCGCGGGCCGGCCCGGGGGCGGTCGATCTGCTGTGGGCGGCACCCGGGCTCATCTGCTCGCGGATCCTGACACAGCGGCGCCGGCCAGGTAAAGCCCAAAATATGGACGTCCCCCTTTCGCTTCAGTTCACGCAGCCCAGGGTTCGGAGATCTCCAGCGTTCGCTCGTCAATCGCCCCGCCGCGCCAGTCCCGCTCCTTTCGCGACACGCCGCGCCAGCGGCCGAGCGGTCTGTGTACTATTCTGGTCACATGAAGACCGCCCCTGTCGCCCGGTTGAAGGCCGAGCTGAGTCGGTATCTGCGTCTCGTGAAGAGCGGGGAGGAGATACTGGTGACCGAGCGTCGTGTGCCGGTCGCTCGCCTGGTGCCGATCGAACCCGGCGAACTCGTCGACGCGGATCTACGCGAGCTCGAACGGCAGGGACTCCTGCGGATCGGCACCGGAAAGCTGCCAAAAGGATTCTGGAAGCAGCGTCGTGTCCGGGACCCGAGAGGACTCCTGCGGAAGACGCTGATCAAGGAACGCGAGTCGGGCTGGTGAAGTACTGGGACACCTCGGCCGTCGTCACGCTGGTCACTGACGAGCCCGAGACCGCGCGCGCCACAAGCGACTTGTCGACGAGGATCCGGCGATCGCCGCCTGGTGGGCGACACGAACGGAGTGCCTGTCGGCGCTTGCGCGCCTCCGCCGCGACGAGAAGATCACCTCCGAGGACGAGGCGCGAACGAAGCGGCTGCTCCTCCAGCTCACCGGCCAGTGGACCGAAATCGCGCCTGGCCAGCGTCTGCGCGAACGCGCCGAGCGCCTGCTCTCGGTGCACCCGCTTCAAGCCACCGACGCGTTTCAGCTCGCCGCTGCGCTTCTCTGGGCCCGGGGCAGAACGGCCGGACGCGGCTTCGTCTCTTTCGACGATCGACTGCGGAAGGCGGCGGCCCGGGAAGGCTTCGACGTCCTCCCAGAGAATGGTCCCGCGTGATGGCCCATCACTGGACGTATCCGAGCGCGCGGAGCTTCTGTACCGTGCGCTCGTCGAGCGGCGGGGCGGGCGGCGCAGCCGGCACGCCTGGCGCGCTCGCAAGCGCAGTCGTCGCCGACGAGACGAGCGTCGCGTACTGCGCGGCGAGCGCCTCCCCCCGTTCGCGGAGGTCCGACCCGAGGTCGTACGGCTCGACCTGCGCGCCCGGCTGCCTCGGGAAAACCCACTTGTAGCCGGCGTACCGGACCCCCACAGCTTCCAGGCCTGCCACCTTCAGCTCGGCGAAGACCGGCCGGCTCGCGAACGCCGCGGCACGCGGGTCGCCAAGGAGCGGCACGAGGCTCCGCCCCTGGGCCGTGTCGGGCACGGGAATGTGGAGGAGGTCGAGCAGGGTGGGCATGAGGTCGACGAGCGAGACCTGGACCGGCACCCTGAGCCCTACCGGTACGATCCGAGGCAGCCGGAGGATGAGCGGGACGCGCAGGACCTCGTCGTAGAGTGTCAGGCCGTGGCCGATCCTGCCGTGCTCCCCGAACTCCTCCCCGTGGTCCGACGTGACGACGACGAGCGTTCGATCCGCCTCGCCGAGGGCTTCGAGCCCGGAGAGGAGCCGCCTGAACTCGCTGTCGACGTACCGGACCTCGCCGGCGTACGCGTGGCGACTGCGGATCGCCTCGGCAGTCTCGTCCGTGATCGGCACCTCCCGGCCGTCGAGACGGTAGCTTCTGAAGAGGTCGAACGCGGGAGGGGGGCTGTATGGCGAGTGGACCTGGTAGGTGTGGAGGAAGAGGAAGAACCGCTCGCCCCGGTGAGCCTCGAGCCAGCGGAGTCCGTCGCTGAAGGTCGCCCCCACCTGCCCCGCGGTGTCCCACAGGTCGGCGCCCTTGTGCTCGCGATAGTACCCGAAGCCACGTTGAACTCCCTGGCTGGCGACGAGCATGCCGTCCTCGGTGACGGCGCCCGTCTGGTAGCCGTGGGCCCGCACGACTTCCCCGAGGGTCGGGGCGGCCAGGGGCGCCTGGTCGATCGGCCCGAACACGCCGTGCACCGAGGGGTAGAGGGAGGTGAACATGGTCGCGTGCGATGTGCCGGTCGCCGGGTACGTCGCGAAGGTCTGCTCGAAGACCGTCCCCTCGGCGGCCACCCGGTCGAGGTTCGGCGACGTCGGGAGGTCGCAGCCGTACGACCCCAGGTGATCGGCACGCAGGGTGTCGACGGAGATCAGGAGGAGGTTCGGCCGGATGCCCCGTGGCCGGGACTCGAGGATCTCGGGCTCGCTCCAGAGCGGGAAGCCGAGCGGCGCCTCGCGCCGCTCGCCCGGGCGCGCCAGCACCCGGTTCACGAACGCGAACCGCACCCGCTCGCCGCCGAGTGTCCCGAGCTCCTGCCGGTAGTCGTGCCACCGGCCGCCGTCAGCCTCCGTCGGCGCGAGGACGGCCCGGACCAGCTCCCGCCGGGACCCCCGCGAGCGGGCGACGAGCCGGAACTCCACCGGGGCCGCGCCGGCCTTCGAGCCGATCGGATCGAGCCCGATTCCGACCCGGAGGACCGATCCCGGACCGAGCAGGACGGGTCGGGTCTTCACCCTGCCACGGGGAGGTGGCGCGGGGACCACGTACACGCTCACCCCGACGCTGCTGCCCGCGATGGCGGAGGGGACGTCGAAGGTCACCTCGACGTCTTTGCGGGGCCCATCCACCAGCGCCACGGGCAGAGCAGTCGGGCTCGAATCGTCCGACAGCTGTGCGAACGGCTCGACGAGAAAGGCGGAGGTGTCGCCCGCCCGCCTGAGTCCGAAGGTACGGCGCACCCGGCCGCCCTCGCCCACGATCGCCCGCTCTCTGGCGAGCAGCAGGTGCGGCGCACAACCGAGCGCCGGCCGGGTCTCGTCGTCGACGGCGCAGGCGAGCGGCGTCCCCTCGGGAAGCGGACGCGCGAGATCGTCGAGCAGGTGGTGCACAGGCTCGAGGACCATGTCCGGCGACCGAGCGCACGCCGCGAGGGCGAAGAGGCCCGCCAGGCAGGTCGGGCGCCAGCGGCGCACCTTCACAGCGCTTCATCCCGTCCGCAGAGGAGCCGCCGGAACAGGTCCGTCACGAGCCGGTCCTCGGGGTCGCAGACCCTCTTGAGCGCGAGGAAGCGCTCGATCCGTTCCTCGCCATAGGCGCGGCGCACCGTCGCCGCGGTCGTCGTGCTGTCCTTCGCGAAGTAGAGGCGGCCCCCAGCCTCGAGGACCAGCGCGTCGAACTCGGCCGCGAGCGCCCACAGCCGCCGGCGGTTCCGCTCGGTGACCTTGAACTCGAGCGCCAGCGAGTACCCGTCGACGGCAGGGGACATGAGGAAGGGGTCCGCGCGGTGGCGCTTGAGGACGCCGAGCAGTGCCGGGAGGCCGTTCCGCCGCGCGAGCTCCAGCTGCATCTTGAAGACCCGCGCAGCGCGCGACGCCGGCACGAAGCTCTGGTACTGGATCATCCCACCCGGTCCGTAGACGAGGTTCCAGTTCGGGATGTAGTCGAAGAGGAAGGCGAATGCGGCGTGCGACTGCCGGTAGGCCCGGTGGCCCGTTGCGCGACTCCACCGATATCGCACTCCGTTGATGAGGCGGAGGCCGATCTGGTTCATGAACGGCCGCATCAGCCGCCACGCCATGGATGCGGGAACGACACCCATCAACGTCGCGGGGAGCGTCTGGCTGTCCACGCGCAGGGTGCGCGCCGGCTCCGGGTCGTCGCCGGGCCCGAGGTGGTTCGCCTGGTGGACCACGCCGCGGCCCACCTGCTCGCCGCGGGCAAGCCCGTCGACCCAACCGACGAGATGGTCCGCGGTCCTCATCCGCGCCTCGAACACCTCGATCATCTCGTCGAGGCTCCGCGCGACAAAGGGCTCCACGTCGAGCAGGCCGGAGTGCACCCTCTTCAGACGCAGGGTGACGCTCAGGAAGCACCCGAGCATGCCGAATCCCCCGATCGCGGCGTGGAAGAGCTCGGCCTCGTGCTCGCGGCTGCACCGCCGCACTTCCCCGTTCGGCAGCAGGAGCTCGAACTCGACGACGTGTTCGCCGATCGGACCGACGGCCCAGTTGTTCTTGCCGTGGACGTTCATGCCGAGGCAGCCGCCGAGGGTGGCGAACATC
>Ga0209057_1001242_pt1 | contig 21015 bp, 17 predicted proteins | sample GraSoiAngelo_146_FD_185903 | JGI IMG/M metagenome (GOLD analysis project Ga0209057, IMG submission 185903) | Grasslands soil microbial communities from the Angelo Coastal Reserve, California, USA - 14_1009_05_30cm (SPAdes) (version 2) | ecosystem: Environmental > Terrestrial > Soil > Grasslands ... | reverse complement strand
GGCGGTGATCGCCGTCCAGCGCCGCTTGTAGAGCACCTTCACGTAATCGAGCAGGTGCACCTCGCCGTCGCCGATCACGTTGCTGCCGTAGCCGTACGCCGGGCCGCGGCCGTTCGGCGCGGCGGCCGATATCGGCGGCGCCGCGCCGGCGTCGATGCTGTCGAGGCCTGGCGCCATCTCGAGGCGGCCGGCAGCGGCCGGGCCGGGATTGGACGAAAACTGTTCAGACATCAGAAGAATCTCTCCGCCACCATGACCGTATCGCCTGACAGCACGAGGTCGGTCAGTTTCACTTTGACTTCCCGCTTTTCACCGTTGACGATGCGGACGATCTTGATGCGGCTCGTCGTGCCGCGATCGGTCACGCCGCCGGCGAGCGACAGCGCCTGCAGCACGGTCGTGTTCCTCTGCTGCATCGCGTAGGCGCCGGGGTTCTTCACGTGGCCGAACACGTACACGCTCTCCGCGCGCGGAACGAAAATGGTGTCGCCGTCGCGCAGCATCGCGTTCTGCGAGAAGGCGCCGTTCTGGAGGTCGCGCAGATCGACGCGCACGACGTTGTCTTCGCTGTCGTTGATCACAGCGGTCGGAAGCGTCGGCCCCGACGGCGTCTGCCCCGCCTCCGGGTGCACGACGATCGCCTCGCCGCTCGCGGTCGGCAGCGTCGACCCGGCGCGCGCGAGCGCCTCGACGAGGTTCATGTCGCCCGACAGCGCGTAGGTGCCCGGCGTCCGCACTTCGCCGACGACGAACACCTTCTGGCTCTTGTAGGTGTCGACCGACACGGTGATCTGCGGCTTCCTGAAGTACCCGTCGCCGACCAGGCGCGTCTTCACTTCGCTCTCGACCTGACGCAGCGTCAGGCCGCCAACTTTCACCCGGCCGATCAGCGGATACGAGAACGTCCCGTCGGTCTCGACGGTGAACTTGCCGGACAGATCGGCCTGGTCGTAGCAGGTAATCGTCAGCACATCCTGGGCGCCGACGATGTAGTCGGCGGCCGGACCGGAGGGACGCGTCTGAGCGCCGCCCTGTGCCGCGGCGGCCACGGAGAACAGCGCCGCGACGAACGACGCCGCGAGAAGGCTGCGTGTGCGAGATGTCATCAGCTCAGAATCCATAGGTCACCGAAGTTCCATACCGGAGCGCGTCGTACTGCCTTGCCGTCAGATCGGACGTGCGATGGTATTGATCGACGTTCAGGCCCCACCGTACATCGCGGCCGAAGTGGTACCCGACGCCGCCGCCGAACGTGGTGACGTGGTCCGTGCGGTTTTCTGTCGCGACGAAGACTCCCGCCCGATCGCGATAGGCGAGGCGCTGCGCGCCTCCGCGCGCCATCACGTCGAACGGACCGAAGATCTGCTGCGTGATCGAGCCGCCGGCGCCGGTCTGCAGATAGTAGGGCTGGTTGATTTCGTACGAGTACTGCACGTCGCGCGTGAAATTGACGCTGAAGCGCGTGGCGCCGAGGAGCGTGTACGAGAGGTCGCCGCTCGCCGTCAGCCCGGTGAAATCGGGAAGGCCCGGCGAGAGCGGATGAAAATTCCGGTAGCCGACTTTGGCGCTGCCCTTGATGAGCGCGAACGGATCGAACGTCACGCTGGCGAAGATCGACGTCGAGTCGGAGTCGCGGAGCGGCGAGAACTCGAACCGCGACTGCTCTCGGGTCGCCGAAACGCCGATCGTCGTCAGCGGCGTCAGCTGATGGCGGACCGCGACGCCGCCGGCCTGAACGGTGCGATTCAACGCCTCGCGCAGGTTCACGCCGTCGAAGACGGCGACGCTGTCGAAGTCGACGCGCTCGGTCGAGCCGGTGACGCCGATGAACGTGCGCGGAAACGCGCGGAGCTCGATCGTCCCCACGCCGCCGTACTGCCTGCGCTGCGACCGCGCGTCGATCTCGTAGCCGGGCCGATCGCGCGTGGTGAGGAACTTCGGGCTCAGGTCCACCCGCAGCCGGTTGAGCGGCAGCAGCCAGTCGAGGTTGTAGCTGCTGTTGGCCGATCGCTCGCTGTCGTACTTCCGAAACCAGACGAGGTCTTCCTTGACGTTGAGCAGCAGCCGCGACGGCCCCATGCGCATCCACATGTCGGTCGACGGCGTGATGGTGAGCGTGAAGTCCTTCTTCGGATTCTGATCCGTCGGCTCGTTGAACACGTTGTCGTCGACGCCGAGGTTCGCGAGCTGGATGCGCGGGTTCATCGCGATCGGCCCGATGCGCACCCGATACGTCGGCGGCGCCTCCGCTTCGTCCGGGATCGACTGGGCCGACGCAGGCGCAGAGAGGGCCGCCGCAGCCGAGAAAACGGCGGCGCACACGAATTTATTTCTCACCGAAGCACCTTCAGAGATATCGGATCCGCGATGACTGGGCTTGTCCGGGGAGGAGTCCGCGCCCGGATCGTGGCGATCCGGGCGCGCTTACACGAAGAACCTGAAGTGGAGTCTTAACAAGGCGCGTCACAGGCGCGCCCGCCGGAGCGGAGCCGGGCAACGGGCCCCCGCGAGCGACGCGTGGGGGGTCCGCGGGGGCGAAGCCCCCCGGATCTTTAGCGTGACGGGCTGGCGTCGCCTTTCTTCGCCACCGCGACGGCGCCCGCAACGCCGGCCGCCGCGCCGCCCGCCGCCGCGCCGGCAAGAACCGCCGACGTGCTGACCGCGATGCCGGTCACCGTCGCGCCCGCCGCGACGCCGATCGACGCGCTCGTGCCGATGATCTGGCCCGCCGCGTTGACGACTTCGACCGCGTAATTACCCGCCTGAAGCCCTGCGAACGAGAACGATCCGGTCGTCGAGCTCGTCGTGGTGCCGGCGATCTGACCGTTCGCGAGATTGCGCAGATGAACCGTTGCGTTCGCAACGGACTGACCCGAGGAGCTCGTCGCCGTTCCGGCCAGCGACGCCGTGGCCTGCGCGGCGAACAGCGGCGCAGACGACAGCGCGAGCGACGAAGCAAGTGCGAGAGCGACGATACGAAGCATCTTTTTCGGTCTCCTTGTGACGGCCTGCGCTATATGCGGTTCAATTGCCAGTTCAGCACTAACTACTATCGGAGGTCCGAACGACAGGATCAAGACCGTATTAGGAAGTGCACGGAATTTCCGTATCAAAACTGCCACTTCAGCTGTCTAGCTGATAGCTGAAAGCTGACAGCTGATAGCTGAATTAGCGTTTGCTCTTGCGATCGCGCGTCACGCGCAGCGAGCGCATCTTCCGATACAGGTTGGTTCGCTGGATGCCCAGAGCGCGGGCGGCTTCCGACATCCGGCCGTGATGCTGCTCCAGGACCGAGGCGATGTACTCGCGCTCGAAGCGGACGCGCGCCTGCTTGAGCGTTCCGCCGTTGGAGAAGACGACCGACCCGCCGTCGAGGCGCACGAACGCGAGCACCTCCTCGAGCCCGATGCCGGGGGCGTCCTTCGATCCGTGGATGACCCCTTCGAGCATCGTCTTCAGCTCGCCGGCGTTGCCGCGCCACGGCAGCGCCGAGATGAGCGACAGCGCCGGTCGCGCCAGCATCTTCGGCGGCACGCGCAGATTTGCGCAGATTTCGCGGACGAAATAGTTGGCGAGCGCCGGGATGTCCTCGCGCCGGCTCCGCAGCGGCGGCATGTCGATGCGGATCACGGAGAGGCGCTTGAACAGCTCGTCGCGGACGCGTCCGTCCTGCAGCGCCGCGTCGAATTGTGAATCGACGCCGGCGATCGGCCGTATGTCGAAGCCGACCGCTTCGCCGGTCTCCGCGAGCATCGCCTCGCGGTCGCGCAGGACGCGCGCGAGCCTGGTCTGCACACGCGCCGGCGCCTCGGTCACGTTCTGCAGATACAGCGTGCCGCCGAGCGCGTCGTGGAGGCGGCTGTTCCGGCTGACGCGCTCGAGGCCACGCGCCGCCGCTTCGTCCGACGCGGCAGCGGGCGCGCCGAACAGCTCGGCGTCGAGCTCGTCGCCGTCGTGCGCCGCGCAGTCGACGGCGACGAATTGCGCCGCTTCGCCGATCTGCTGGGCATGAATGGCGCGCGCGGCCAGTTGCCGGCCCGTCCCCTCTTCGCCGAGGATCATGACGCCGGCGCGCATCGCCGCCGCGCGCGCGACGAGCGTCATCACTTCCCGCATCGCCGGCGAATGGCTGTACAGATCGACCGGACTGGCCATGCCGCTGTCGCAGTTGCCGTTCCCTGGACGGGATTCGGGATTCGGGATTCGGGATTCGCAGGGAGTCGGGGTGCCATTGCCGTTGCCATTGCCGTTCCCGTTGTAATGCGCCTCGTACTTCAGCTCGCGATCGATCGCGTTGGCCACACGGCGTCCACCAAGCGGCCGCGCAAACACGTCGGCCATCCCGGCGAGCACGGCCTCGGTCGTCAGATCGGGACGGCGCGTGTCGACGACGGCGAACATCAGCGTGTCGGCGCGCTGGGAGCGAATGTCGCGCGCGATCTGCATCACGGCGGCGCCGCGCGACAGATCGAGGAGCACGGGCATGTCGCGGCGCTGCAGCGTGGCCAGGGCGAATGCGACGTTGTCGGCCCACACGACGGCCACGTTCGCTGCGGCGAGCAGCTTCTCGGTGTCGGCCCGCTCGGAAGCGGGGCAGCCCAAATAGAGAACTGATTTCACTGGTTGCTGGTTGCTGGAGTGACGGTCGGCCTAGCGCGGTTTTCACAAGACCGTAGCGCGAGGCTTTCAGCCGAGCGCCCACCGCTCGCCTAAAAGGCTCGCGCTACCTCGGCTCGCCTGAAAGGCTCGCGCTACCTTCGGGTGTTTCCTGTCGCCGCGGCGGCGAAGTGGCCGTCGCCTTTCTCGTCCACTTCGAGGCGGGCGGCGCCGTCGGCGCCGTAGATCAACCTGCGATCCGGACCGCCGCGGTGGGTGGTGTCGAACGCCACCGACGCGAGCCGATCGCCGTCATACGTTTCCCATTTGTCGATCCTGCCGTCCCCGTCCGTGTCCTCTTCGGCCGACGCGAGCCGTCCCTGCTGGTAATGCTCGACGCGCGACACCTTGCCGTTGCGCTGTGTGGAGATTTCGATGCGCGACACGAGGCCGTCGGGGCCGAGGTACGACCACGCGTCCTCCGTTCCGTCGCTGGCGCGCGAGAAGCCGACTTTCTCCAGCTTCTGGTCCGCGTCGTAATGCTCCCACCGCTCGATCTTTCCATCCTCGTTTTTATCGATTTCGATACGTACGACGCGCGCGCCGTCCATGTAGCTGAACGTGTCGGGCTTGCCGTCGCCGTCCGAATCGTATTTCAGCAGCTGCAGACGGCCGGTCGTCTTGTCGTATTCGGGCGTGATGCGCGCTTTCGCCTCCGCGCGATCGCGGCCGCAGGATGAGAGCGCCACGGCGAGGAGCGAAATCGCCGGCAGTACCGTGAAGAGAGCTGTGTTCTTGCGCATAGCTTCGCCCCGTGACTTACAGTCCAGGATTTTTGGCGAGAGGAATCCCGGCGCCCCGTCTCTGGGGAAACTCGAGGACGCCTGAGCGAGGGGGAATCGATCCGCGGGCCGTCGAGTAGGACTCTATGTTTGTTGAGCCGACGAAATTCTAACGCTGCTGAGGTGTGTGTCAACGGATTTACGACGGTGTGGCATCAAAAAGGAGACAAATACGTGCAGTCTCGCGATCAGACGTGTAGGACGAAACGCGCGGGGGAGAAAAAATTCAGGATGATTTCGCGCAGCTGGTCGAGCGACCCGGCGGAATTGATCGCGGTCCGCAGATGCGATCCGTTGTCGAGGCCTTTGGTGTACCACGACGCGAGCGCGCGCAGCTTGTTGACGATCCATTTGTCATGGCTCGTCGCGCGCGTCTCGTCGACGCGCTCGTGCTTCAGCATGTCGATGTAGTCGAGGAGGAAGCGTCCGCGATCGTCGAGCGTCACGTCGCGAGCGGGCCGGCCGGCGGCGAGCTCTTCGGCCTGCGCGAGAATCCACGGATTGCGCAGGACGCCGCGTCCGACGAGCACGCCGTCGACGCCCGATCGCAGCTTGTCGACGATCTGCTCCGGCTCCACACAGTCGCCGCTGCCGAACACAGGGATGCGAACATCGTCGGCGATCCGCGCGACGAGCTCCCAGTCCGCGCTGCCGCTGTAGCTCTGCGCCGCCGTACGGCCGTGGACCGCGATGGCGGCGGCGCCCGCATCCTCGACCATCTTCGCGAGCCGCGGGGCGTTGCGTTCGGCGTCGTTCCATCCCGCGCGCATCTTCACCGTCACCGGAATCTTCACGGCCCTGGTCATCGCGTTGATGACGCTCGCCGCCTGCTCCGGCTCGCGCATCAGGCTGCAGCCGGCGTTGTGCTTCGCGATCTTCGGCACCGGACAGCCCATGTTGACGTCGACGATGTCGGCGCCCATGCCCTCGACGATCTGCGCGGCTGCCGCCATCTTGTCGGGATCGCCGCCGAAGATCTGAATCGAGATCGGCCGTTCTTCTTCCGTGTACTCGGCGTACTCGAGCGTCCGGTCGATGCCGCGCACGAGTCCCTCCGAGCTGACCATCTCGGTGACGACGAGGCCGCAGCCGCCGTGGCGCTTGACGAGGCGTCGGAACGCCGAGTCGGTCATGCCCGCCATCGGGGCTATCGCGAAAGGGGACGGGAGTTTGACCGAGCCAATCTGCATACGGCAGTTACGTATCCTAACAGGAGATGCGACGTGTACTGCTATGGGCACCGCCGATCGTCTACATGGCGCTGCACGCCTCCAGCGTAGAGCGTAGCGACGAATTGCACACGATGTTCTGTGCAGTGGACGCGCACGGCTCGCGCGCAACCCGGCGTATCGCGCGAGCGCCGCGCCGTCATCACGGATATGCACGTGATGGGCGCACCCGATCTCGTGATCGAAATTGTTTCTGCACGCTCGGCTGAAAGCCTCGCGCTACACGGCGGCCTCGCGCGACTCGGTAGGGCGAGCCTTTCAGGCGAGCCGCACGCTCGGCTGAAAGCCTCGCGCTACACGGCAGCCTCGCGCTACACGGCGGCCTCGCGCGACTCGGTAGGGCGAGCCTTTCAGGCGAGCCGCACGCTCGGCTGAAAGCCTCGCGCTACACGGCAGCCTCGCGCTACACGGCAGCCTCGCGCGACTCGGTAGGGCGAGCCTTTCAGGCGAGCCGAACTCGGCTGAAAGCCTCGCGCTACACTGCAGCCTCGCGCTACAGCTCAATCAGTACGGTTTCACGTCCGCGGCGTCGACTTCCACGCTCACGGCCTGGCCGATCAGATCGACCGACAGCACCAGGCGCGCGCGGTGGGCGTCCTTGCGCATCAGGCGTCCGATGACGCCGCGCAGCGGGCCGTGGGCCACCTCCACCATCATCCCTTCGCGGATCAACGGGCACGGGTCGTACTGCAGCTCGCTGCCGACGAGCACCCGGATGCTTTCGAGCTCGTACTCAGGAATGGCCGCCGGCTTCCCCTCGAACGACACGATGTTGACGACGCCGGCGCACTTGAGAATCGGCAGCGTGTCGCCCGGGTCGAACCGCGCGAAGCAGTAGCCGGGAAACAGCGGCCAGTCGATCTTCTTCTTCCGATCCTTCCACCGGCTCCATTTCGTGATCGTCGGCAGGAATGCTTCGAAGTGCTTCCGTTCGAGCTGCTCGCGAACGACCTGCTCGTGGCGCGAGCGGGTCCAGATGGCGAACCATTGGGATTCTGAACTCGGGATTCGGGATTCGGGATTCGGGATTCGGGGTTCGGTTTGCACGTCTAGTTCTTCACGCCTGATCCGTCGCCGCTGACACCAGCGCCGTGCTGCTTCAGCCCCTCGAGGAACGCCCGCTTGATGTCCTCGTTCTTCCACTCGATGATGGCCTGCGCCCGCAGCTTGTCGAGATACTTCTGGTACTCGACCTTCCGCTTGTCGGTGAACACGCGCTCGCCAATCTGCTCGTGCGCCTGCTCGAACGGCATCGTCTCGGCCTGCGTCTTGGTTTCGAGCTTGAGGATCTGATAACCGCGATTCGTCCTGATGACGTCGGTGACGTCGCCCGGCTTCATGGCGTCGACGATCTTGCGCAGATCCGGCGAGATGTCGCCGAGGTTGAGCGGTCCGATCAAGCCGGAGTTCGCCTTCGACGGCGACTCGGAAACCTCCGACGCGAGCTTCTCGAAGCTGTCGCCGCCGGTGGTGACGCGCTTGCGGAGCTCCGCGGCTTTCGCCTGCGCCGCTTCGTCCGCTGCGGCGTTGACCCCCTTGGGATCCGTGGGAACGCTGACGAGGATCTCGCGGAGCGTGACCGACGGCGCGGAGGTGAACTCGCTCAGATGCGCGTCGTAGTAGCTGCGCGCTTCGTCCTCGGTGACCCCGATCTTCCCCATCACCTCGTTCTGCTGCACGCGCTGGATGATGACCGTCTTCTCGAGATTGCGGCGCAGATCGGCCAGCGTCATGTTCTCGGACTTCAACGCGGCCTGGAACTGCTCTTCGGTCTCGATCTTGTTTTCCTTCTTGATGTTGTCGACGATGCTCTTGAACTGATCGTCGCCGATGCGATAGCCGAGCTCCTTGCCGCGCTGCAGCAGCAGCATCTCGTCGACCACGTCGACCATCAGCTGCGGCGTGATCTCGTCGAGCGCCTTGCGAAGCTGTGCGTCCCCGGTCGCGCTCTTCAGGTCGATCTGCTGCCCTTTCTGACGCAGGACGCCGATCTGACGCTGCTCGAGATCGCTTTTCGTGAAGATCTCGCCGTTCACCTTGACGAGAATCTGCTCGAAGACTTCAGCGCGGCCGATGGCGCAGGCGGTGAGCAGAAACGCGGCCAGCAGAGCTGTCTTGGTTTTCATAAGTCCTTTGAAACCAAATATTTTATCCCATGTCGATCAGATCGCTCAGGAGGCCGCCGACGCGCTCGAACACACCGCCGGGCGCGCGCGGATCTTCCTTGGCCGGCCGCAGGATCTCTTCCTTGGTGAAGCCCGGTTTGACTTCGGCTTCGCGTGCCCGCGCGGTCCACCAGCTCGGCGCGGTCGCTTCGCGTCCGCGCCGAGCGGGATTCGGGATTGGGGATTTGGGATTCGTCGGGCGCGCCGAATCGCTGCGAATCCCCGACCCCGAATCCCTCCGAATCCCGAATCCCGAATCCCGAATCCCGGCCAGCGTCAGGCGCAGAGCCGCAGGCGGGACGAGCGTGAGGTCCGATCGCTGCCGCACCAGCGATACGAGCCTCGCCGGATCGACCCTCGCCTGCGGTCTGAACTTTAAGACGACGATGCGCCCTTCGCGGTCGATCGTGTCGACGCCGAGCCGATCGGCCATCACGCGGATGCGCCCGTAGTCGGCGAGGTTGAGCAGCGAGGACGGCAGCGGACCGTACCTGTCGGCCGCTTCGTCGAGAACCCGATCGATCTCATCGTCCCGCCGGGCGGCGGCGACCTTTCTGTAGAGCATCAGCCGCTGGTTCATATCCGGCACGTACGACTCGTCGATGCGGAGATCGACGCGCAGGTTCACGGTGGCGCGGACGTCGTCTTCGATCTCCTCGCCTTTGAGCTCGCGGACGGTCTGCTCCAGCAGCTTCATGTACATCTCGAAGCCGACCGTGTCGATGTGGCCGCTCTGCTCGCCGCCCAGCAGGTTGCCGGCGCCGCGAATCTCGAGGTCGAGCGCCGCCACCCGGAATCCGCTGCCGAGATCGCTGAACTCCTTGATGGCCGCGAGCCGCTTCTTCGCAATCGGCGAGAGGTTGTCTTCCGGCGGAATCAAAAGGTACGCGTACGCCGGACGATCCGAGCGTCCCACCCGCCCGCGAAGCTGATAGAGCTGCGACAACCCGTACTTGTCGGCTCGATTGATGACGATGGTGTTCGCGTTCGGGATGTCGAGGCCGTTCTCGACGATGGTCGTCGCCAGCAGCACGTCGTGTTTCTTCGCGACGAACTCGAGCATCGCGCGCTCGAGCGCACGCTCGTCCATCTGTCCGTGACCGACGACGACTCTCGCCTCGGGCACCAGGCGCTGCAGCAGGTTGCCGATCGAGAAGATCGATTCGACGCGGTTGTGGACGAAATACACCTGTCCGCCGCGCGCGAGCTCGTTGAGAACGGCGCGCCGGATGACTTCCTGATCGAACTTGACGACATTGGTCTGAATCGAGAGGCGATCCTTCGGCGGCGTCTCGATGATCGACATGTCGCGGATGCCGATGAGCGACATGTTCAGCGTGCGCGGGATGGGCGTCGCGCTCATCGTGAGCACGTCGACTTTCTTTTTCAGCTGCTTGATCTTCTCCTTGTGCGCGACGCCGAACCGCTGCTCTTCGTCCACGACGAGCAGACCGAGGTCTCTGAACTCGACGTCCTTCGACAGCAACCGGTGCGTGCCGACGATCACGTCGACCTTGCCGGCCGCGAGGTCGCCGATCGTCTCTTTCTGCTCCTGCTTTGTGCGGAAGCGGCTGACCATGTCGATCCGCACCGGAAACCCGGCGAACCGCTCGCGCAGCGTCTTCTGATGCTGGAACGCCAGCACGGTCGTCGGCGCGAGGAAGGCGACCTGCTTGCCGTCCATGACTGCCTTGAAGGCGGCGCGCATCGCGACCTCGGTTTTTCCGTAGCCGACGTCGCCGCACAGGAGACGGTCCATGGGCGTAGACGACTCCATGTCGCGCTTGATGTCGCTGGTGGCGGTCTTCTGATCCGGGGTCAGCTCGTACTCGAACGCGTCCTCGAACTCCTGCTGCCAGTGCGAGTCGCCGGCGAAGGCGTGGCCCGGCACGGCGCGGCGCGCGGCGTAGAGCTTGAGCAGCTCCTCCGCCATGTCGCGCATCGCTTTCTTGACTCGGGTCTTCGCGCGCTCCCACGACGTGCCGCCCAGCCTGTCGACGGGCGGCTTCGTCGCGCCGGTGTACTTCTGCACGAGGTCGAGGCGCTCGACCGGGACGAACAGCTTGTCGTCGCCCGCGTAGCGCAGCTCGAGGAACTCCTGGCCGTCGCCCTGCCCTGAGCTCGTCGAAGGGCCGACGCCGATCTGCCTGAGGCCGACGAACACGCCGATCCCGTGGTCGACGTGGACGACGTAGTCACCGACTTTGAGGTCGCGGAGGTCGGAGAGGAACGCTTTCGTCGCCGATCGGCGGCGCTCCGGCGTGCGGCGTTCTTCCTCGAAGACGTCCGCTTCGGCGTAGATCTGCAGCGCCGCGTCCGGCAAACGGAATCCGCGCGAGAGGCCGCCCACGGCGACGAGCACGGCGGCGTAGCGCGCGTCTTCCGCGCGTTCAACCGGTATCGCAAAGACTTCGTACTCCTTCAGCAGCTCGATGGTCCGCTCCGCGCGGCCGGCAGTCGCGGCGACGAGCAGCGTCGTATCGCCGGCGTCGCGGAGACGTTTGATCTCAGCCACCCATTCGGGAATCCGTCCGCGCATCTCGATGGCGGGCTGGCATCGGATGCGGTGCGACGGAAGCTCTCGTCTCGGGATTTGGGATTCGGGATTCGGGATTCGCGACTCGGGGCTCGGGATTTGGGATTCGGGATTCGGGATTTGAAATTCACGCGCGTCGTCGTCGAGGCCGAGGTGCGCGAGCATCGTCGCGTGGGCGAAGCGCGCTTCGATGTCAGACCAATCGACAAAGAGTTGATCGGGCGACGCGACCGGTGGCGCGGCGCCTTCATCCCTCGACGAGCTCGGGGTGCCGCGATCGCGGGCCTGAAAGGCGCGCGCCACATCGATGGTTGGGCCGGGCCCTGCGGACCGGGCAAGCTCGGCCCCCGCCCTGCGGCCTCGACGCGATTTCAATTCCGCCCGCTCGACGAGCATGTCCGCGTCGTCTTCCGCACTCAGCTCTGCCCACTGTTCCTCGCTGATCACCGGTTCTGCGGGCGCGGGACCCGTCCCGTTCGACACGAGCGTCTCGTAGCTGCGCCGCACCTGTTCGAGCAGCTTCGCCGCCGAGACCTCGACTTCGTCGCGCTCCGACACGATCGTGTGCGCGGTTTTCGCGCGCGAGAGATAGTCGAACAGCGTGGCGGAACGATCGTCGGAGAGCACGTCGCGCAGCGGCACGATGGCAATCCGATCGATCGGCGCGATCGATCGCTGGGTCGACGGATCGTAGGTGCGGATCGTCTCGATCGTGTCGCCGATGAATTCGAGCCGGACCGGATGCGTTTCCGCCACCGGGAAGATGTCGACGATGCCGCCGCGGGACGCGAACTCGCCGTGCTGATCGGCGGGATCTTCGCGGCTGAAGCCGGCGTCGACGAGCAGTTCCGCCAGATCGGTCGGCGAGATATCCTGACCGGGTTTCAGCTCGAGCGAGGCGGCGAGGAGTCGCTCTGGCGCGGTCACGCGCGGCAGCAGGCCGGCGGCCGACGCGACGACTACTCTCGCGGTGCCGCGGCCGATGCCGTGCAGCGCGCGGGCCCGCGCGGAGGTGACGCCGACGTGCGGCGCGAGGCCGCGATACGGATCGACCTCGTGCGACGGAAACGCCAGCACCGCCCGCTCGGCCGCCATCGCCGGCAGCCCTTCGAGCGCGGCGAGAAAGAACGCGACGTCGGCGACCGACTGCTCGAGGTCGCCGTCGCTCGGCACGACGTAGAGCACCACCCCATGCGGCCGCGCCTGCGCCGCCGCGGCCACGAACAGCGCGTTCGCGGACTGGGTGAGACCCGACACGATGCGCGCAGGGATATCCATTCCGCTGCGCACGACGGCGGTCTTCAGAACGGCGCGAAGGTTGAGGGACGTCGACGTGGCCACGAACCTCCAGTGTAGCGCGAAGGCTTTAGCCGAGCGTGGCGACGACGCTCGCCTGAAAGGCTCGCGCTACAGACTGCGTTTGACGCGTTCGATGATGGCGCTCGTGGAGTAGCCGGGCTCGACGGCGAAGCGGACCACTTTCCCGCCGCGCGCCTCGACGACGTCTCGGCCGACGATCGCATCTTCCGCCCAGTCGGCGCCCTTGACGAGAACATCGGGCTGCACCGCCGCGATGAGCGCGTGGGGCGTGTCCTCGTCGAAGACGATGACGGCGTCGACGCATTTGAGGGCGCCGATGAGCTCGGCACGCTCGGAGTCGGGGGTGATCGGGCGCCCGGTTCCCTTGTTCGCCCGCGCCGATCGATCGGAATTGATTCCGACGACGAGCGCGTCGCCGAGCGCGCGCGCCCGTTGCAGGTACCGCACGTGGCCGGGATGAAGGAGATCGAAGACGCCGTTGGTGAAGACGATCGTTTTGCCGTCGGCGCGCAGGCGCTCCACGAATTCAACTGCCTGATCGATCGTCACGCTGCAGGAATTGTACGTTGCTCGAAAACGTCCACTTGTGCCGTGGCCGGTAGATGCCGACGTCGTGCGTCCGCGACTTCACGCGGAACGTGTACAGCAGACGGTGGTAGTCGTACGGATACCCGTCGCGTTTGTGCACGGCAGCATCCAGCTTGTAGGTGCCTTCGACGAGATCGAGCGCGTCGATCGCGAACGTCGCCTCCGCGTCGCCGTTCAGCGCCGCGGGATTCATCTCCTCGATGAACGTGTTCGTGCCGTAGCAGCAGACCCCTTCGGCGTTGAACACCCCGATGCCGAACACGACATCGTCGGTCGGCTGCTTCGCGCGTAGTCTCAACACGATCGACAACGGCTCGCCGCTGTGAAACACATGCGACGGCTGACCGGCTGCATCGCGAAGCACGACGTCGGTGATCTCGATCTCGCGCGATCCCCAACGCCCTTCGGTAGCCTGGAACATGTTCGTCGTCAGATCTTGCGGTTGCGGCACGTCGGCCCCTGGCGGCGCCGCCGACTCCACGGCCCTGGCGGTCGTCTCCACCATCAACTGCTCTTCGCCCTGCTCGACGGCGGTCAGATAGGCGCCGACGACGCGTTTGGGGTCGCCGTGGGTTTGCGCGCGCCCGGCGTCGAGCCACAGCGCCTCGTCGCAGAACCGTTCGACGAGGTTCAGCGAATGGGTGACGAGCAGGATGGTTTTGCCGCGCCGGCGGAATTCCGAGAACTTGTCGAGGCACTTGTGCGTGAAGCCCTCGTCGCCGACGGCAAGCACTTCGTCGACGAGCAGCACGTCGGGGTCGACATGGATCGCGACCGCAAACCCGAGGCGCATGTACATGCCCGACGAATAGGTCTTCACGGGCGCGTCGATGAACTCGCGCAGCTCGGCGAACTCGACGATCTCGTCGAACCGCTCCTGAATCTGCCGTTTGGTGAGGCCGAGCATGATGCCGTTGATGAACACGTTCTCGCGGCCGGAGATTTCCGGATGAAAGCCGGCGCCGAGCTCGATGAGCGCCGAGATGCGGCCGTCGACGCGCACGACGCCGCCGGTCGGCTTCGTGATGCCGGCGACGAGCTTCAGCGCCGTGCTCTTGCCCGATCCGTTCCTGCCGATGACGCCGTAGGTCGACCCCTTCGGCACGGTGAACGAGACGTCGGTGAGCGCCGGAAACGTCTCGCTCGGCTGCAGGTCGCGCATGAGGCTGCGCTGCAGCAGCGCGCTCTTGAGCGTCGAGAACTGACGGCCGGTGTAGCGGCGGTAGATCTTCGTGACGTTCGTCAGCTCGATCGCCGGGGTCATCGGGAGTACGACACGTACGACACGGAGTGTACGGAGAACACAGAGACGATCAACCACAGAGACACAGAGACCCAGAGACGATGGAGCGCAGAGCACGCAGAAGGTAAACGCCGATCGGCGTCTCTGTACATCCGTGTCTCTGTGGCTAATTTCCTCTGTGTCGTCAAGTAACTCTGTGTCCTCATCAGACAACCTCGGCGAACGAGTCACGCAGCCGATCGAAGAGCCAGTAGCACGCGAGGAACAGCACGATCGAAAAGGCGCCGAGCGCGAGGAGCCACTTCCAGTGGCCCAGCGGTCCGTTGAAGAACAGGATCTCCTGATACGACACGGCGAGGTGCGTGAACGGGTTCAGGTTGAACAGCCATCTGAACCGCTGCACGTTGGCCTGGAACCAGGGATAGATGATCGGCGTCGAGAAGAACCACAGCATCAGCACGTTCGCCAGGATGTCGCGAATGTCGCGGAAGTGCACGGTCAGAGCGGCGAGCATGAGCGCGAGCGCCGACGAGAAAACCAGCTGCACGAGAACCGCGATCGGAAACCAGACGAGATCCAGCGGATCGGGATAGCGTCCCGAGACGAGCAGGAACGCGATCAGGATCGGCAGGGCCAGGAAGAAGTGGACCATGTTGGCCAGCACGCTCACGAGCGGCAGCACTTCGGCCGGGAACAGCACCTTCTTTATGAGGTTGCCGCCGGCGATGAGCGACCCGGCGGCGTCGGAGAGCGACGTCGCGAACCAGTTCCACGGCAGGATGCCGCAGAACATGAACACGGCATACGGCTTCACCCCTTCGGTCTCGTTCGGCATGATCGTCGTGAAGACGAACGAGTAGATGATCAGCAGCAGCAGCGGGTTGATGAGCGACCAGGCGAAGCCGAGGACCGAGCCGCGGTAGCGCGCCTTCAGCTCGCGCGCGACGAGGCTCGCGATCAGCCCCCGGTAGCGAATCAGGTTCTCGAGATTCGATCGCAAGATGCGGGCGGACCGTGGGCGGTCCGCCTACGAGCGGATTCTAGCGCGACTCGCGACCTGCAGCCGGGCGAGCGCCTTCAGCAGCGCGATGCGCGCGCGCTCGAAGTCCATGTCGACCGTCGGCCGGGTCATCCGCTCTTCGGCGCGCTTCTTCGCCAGCTCCGCGCGCGCGATGTCGATCTCGTCGGCCTTCTCGGCGATCTGCGCGAGGATCGTCACGCGATCGGGTTGAATCTCCGCGAACCCGAACGCGATCGACAGGTAGTGCTTCTCCGGTCCCTGCCGGTACCACAACTGCCCGACCTGCAGCGTCGTCAGCAGCGGCGTATGTCCCGGCAGGACGCCGAGGTACCCGTCGGCGCCCGGGATCTGCACCTCGTCGACCTGCTCGCTGACGAGCGATCGGTCGGCCGACACGATCTGCAGGTGGATATTCGGGGGAATCGGCACGCGTCAGTCACCTGCTGCTTGAGTTAATCAACATGATGCTTGAAATAATCAAGAAACCTTACCGCGCTGCTGCGCCCGCTCGATCACTTCGTCGATCGTGCCGGCCATGTAGAAGTCCTGCTCGGTGATGTCGTCGTGTTTGCCTTCGACGACGGCCTTGAAGCCGCGGATCGTGTCCGCGATCGCGACGTACTTGCCTTCGCGGCCGGTGAACTGCTGCGCGACGAAGAACGGCTGCGACAGGAACTTCTGGATCTTGCGCGCGCGCGAGACGGTGAGCTTGTCTTCCTCCGACAGCTCGTCGATGCCGAGAATCGCGATGATGTCCTGCAGGTCCTTGTAGCGCTGCAGAATCTGCTTCACCTGGCGCGCCGTCTGATAGTGCTCCTCGCCGAGGATGCGCGGATCGAGAATGCGCGACGACGACGCCAGCGGATCGACGGCCGGATAGATCCCCAGCTCGGAAATCTGCCGCGACAGGTTGGTCGTCGCGTCCAGGTGCGCGAAGGTCGTCGCCGGCGCCGGATCGGTGTAGTCGTCGGCCGGCACGTAAATCGCCTGCACCGACGTGATCGATCCTTTCTTCGTCGACGTGATGCGCTCCTGGAGCTCGCCCATTTCCGTCAGCAGCGTCGGCTGATAGCCGACCGCCGACGGCATGCGCCCGAGCAGCGCCGACACTTCGGAGCCCGCCTGCGTGAAGCGGAAGATGTTGTCGATGAAGAGGAGCACGTCCTTGCCTTCGGCGTCGCGGAAGTACTCGGCGACGGTGAGCGCCGACAGGCCGACGCGAAGGCGCGCGCCCGGCGGTTCCGTCATCTGTCCGTAGACGAGCGCCGCGCGCGACTTGCTCTGATCCTTCATGTCGATGACGCCGCTCTCCTGGAACTCGAGCCAGAGGTCGTTCCCCTCGCGCGTGCGTTCGCCGACGCCGCCGAACACGGAGACGCCGCCGTGCTTCAGCGCGATGTTGTGAATCAGCTCCATGATGATGACGGTCTTGCCGACGCCCGCGCCGCCGAACAGCCCGATCTTGCCGCCCTGCAGGTACGGCTCGAGCAGGTCGATCACCTTGATGCCGGTCTCGAACATCTTCAGCTCGGTCGACTGATTCTCGAGGGTCGGCGCGGCGCGATGGATCGGCCAGCGCTCTTTCGACTGCACCGGCCGATCGGGAAAGTCGACCGGCTCGCCGAGGACGTTCAGCACGCGCCCCAGCGTCTCCGGCCCGACGGGAACCGTGATCGGGCCGCCGAGATCGATTGCCGTCATGCCGCGCTGCATGCCGTCGGTCGGCTTCATCGCCACCGCGCGCACGCGGTTCTCGCCCAGGTGCTGTTCGACTTCGGCGACGACGTCAATTTTTCCTCCGGGGGCCCGGCTGTCAGAAACAATGCGGAGGGCGTTGTAGATTTCGGGCAGGTGTCCGGCTTCGAACTCGACGTCGACGACCGGCCCGATGATCTGCACGATCTTCCCGGCCTGAGCGGTCTTCGTCGCCACGTCGTCTTTTTTGGGTTGTGTTTGTGTAGCCATATGTTGTTTGCGCTAAAGCGCCTCGGCGCCCGACACCACCTCGATGATCTCGCGCGTGATTGCGGCCTGCCGCACTTTGTTCATGTAGAGCGTCAGGTCCGCGATCATCTCCGCCGAATTCTTCGTCGCGGTGTCCATCGCCGTCATCTGCGCGGCGAAGAACGCGGCGTTCGATTCGAGCAGCGCGCGGTAGATCTGGACCTCGATGTAGCGCGGCAGGAGCTGATTGAAAATCTCCTGCGCCGACGGCTCGTACAGATAGTCGACATTGTTTACTCCGGGGGCCCCTGCCCCCCGGTCTCGCTCCGCGGGGGCCGCTTCATCTCCTGCTCGCGGGGCCCCACCCCCACTCGCGGCGCCTCGCGATTGCTCGCTCGGCGCCGGCCGCAGGCGCTCGCCCCGCTCCGCTGCCGTCGCCGTCATAGATGTGTCATCGATCTCCGCGCGCGCGATCGGCAGCAGCTGATCGACGACGACGCGCTGAGACATGACCGATTTGAACTCGTTGTAGGTCAGCATCACGCGGTCGGCGTCGCCCGACGTGAAGGCATCGATCGCGAGCTGCGCGATCGTCTGCGCGTCCTGATACCGCAGCTTCTGGAAGATGCCGATCTGCTCGAACATGACGGCGAAGCCGCGGCGGCCGAAGAAATCGCGCCCCTTGCGGCCGACGAGTCCCAGCCGGCACTGCTCGGTCGTCTGGGCGATGAAGGCGCCGGCCGCCTTGATCACGTTCGTGTTGAAGCTGCCGCAGAGTCCCTTGTCGGCGGTCACCACGACGACGAGCGTCTTCGATTCGGGGCCGCGCTCGCGCACGATGAGCAGCGGATGGATCGACGGGTCGACGCGCGTGGCGACGCTGCTCAGCACGCGCTGCATCTGCACCGCGTAGGGGCGCGCGTTCACGATGCGCTCCTGCGCGCGGCGCAGCTTCGACGCGGCGACCATCTTCATCGCCTTGGTGATCTGCTGCGTGTTCTTCACCGCGCGGATGCGGCGCCGGAGGTCAATCAGTGATGGCATCAGTCATACCTCGCGGCCTTCGGCCGCTCGGCGCTCATCAAACGCCTGCCTGCTTTTAGCACCGTTCTTGCCTAGGCCGCAGCGGCTCTTCGCGTAGCGAAATCGCCCGCGAATTCTTTCACCGCGGCATCCAGCGCACCCTTCAGCTGATCGTCGAGCTGCTTCTTCTCCGCGACGGCCGGGAACAGCTGCGGATGGCGCGTTTCGATGAACTTGTACAGCTCCGTCTCGAACGTGCGCAGTTCGGATACCGCGATGTTGTCCAGATAGCCGTTCGTACCGGCAAAGATGATGGCGACCTGGCGCTCGACCGGCACCGGCTCGTACTGCGGCTGCTTGAGGATCTCGACGAGTCGCGCCCCGCGATTGAGCTGCGCCTGCGTCGCCTTGTCGAGATCGCTGCCGAACTGCGCGAACGCCGCCAGCTCGCGGTACTGCGCGAGGTCGAGCCGCAGCGTGCCGGCCACCTGGCGCATCGCCTTGATCTGCGCCGATCCGCCGACGCGCGACACCGAGTTGCCGACGTTGATGGCCGGCCGGACGCCCTGATTGAACAGGTCCGACTCGAGGAAGATCTGGCCGTCGGTAATCGAGATGACGTTGGTCGGAATGTACGCGGAGAGGTCGCCCGCCTGCGTCTCGATGATCGGCAGCGCCGTCAAGGAGCCGCCGCCGTGGTCGTTGTTCAGTTTCGCCGCGCGCTCGAGCAGACGCGAGTGGAGATAGAAGACGTCGCCCGGGTACGCCTCGCGCCCCGGCGGCCGCCGCAGCAGCAGCGAGATCTCGCGATACGCCTGCGCGTGCTTGGAGAGGTCGTCGTAGACGCACAGCGCGTGGCGGTTGCTGTCGCGGAAGTACTCGCCCATCACGCACGCCGAGTACGGGCTGATGTAGAGCAGCGGCGCCGGGTCGGCCGCCGCGGCGGCGACGACGATCGAGTAGCGCATCGCGTCGTTGTCTTCGAGCGTCTTCACGACCTGCGCGATCGTCGACTGCTTCTGCCCGATCGCGCTGTAGATGCAGACGACGCCGCTGTCCTTCTGGTTGAGGATCGCGTCGATCGCGACGGCGGTCTTGCCGGTCTGGCGGTCGCCGATGATCAGCTCGCGCTGACCGCGCCCGATCGGCACCATGGCGTCGATGGCTTTCAGGCCGGTCTGCAGCGGCTCCTTCACCGGCTGGCGATCGACGACGCCGGGCGCCAGACGCTCGATCGGCGCGAACTGCTTGGAGACGATCGGTCCCTTGCCGTCGACCGGCTGTCCCAGCGCGTTGACGACGCGGCCGAGCATCTCTTCGCCGACCGGCACCGAGATGATGCGGCCCGTGCGCTTCACCGGATCGCCTTCCTTGATCTCGGTGAACTCGCCGAGGAGCACCGCGCCGACGCTCTCCTCCTCGAGGTTCAGCGCGATGCCGAACACGCCGTGCGGGAACTCGAGCATCTCGCCCGCCATCGCGTTCTCGACCCCATGCACGCGCGCGATGCCGTCGCCGATGGAGATGATGCTGCCGACTTCGGCGACATCGACGTCGACGGCGAAGCTGCCAATCTGCTCGCGGATGATCTTGGAAATTTCTTCAGCCTTGATGTCCATGCTTATTCGATCCAGTCGGGATTCGGGATTTGGGATTCGGCGTGATTCGTTCGAAGCGAATCCAGTCAGACGAATGTCGGCGAATCCCGAATCCCGAATCCCAAATCCCGACTCAGACGCCTTCCACCAGTCGTTCCTTGATCTTTTCCAGCTGACGCGTGACGCTGCCGTCGTAGACGGTGCTGCCGACGCGCGCGACGACGCCGCCGATAATCGACGCGTCGACGCGCGTGTCGAGCACGACGCTTCGCCCCGTGACGCGCGCGAGGCTGCTCTCGAGCGCCTTCGCGCGATCGCCTCCGAGCGGCGCCGCGGTCGTCACTTCGGCGCGCACGATCTTGCGGTAGTCGAGCAGCCGCTCGCGATACGACGCGACGAGATCCGGCAGCAGCACCAGCCGATCGCGGTCGGCCAGCAGCGTCAGCAGCTTGCCGACGATGCCCGCCGGCTTCGCGCGCGCCACGAGCTCGGCCACCGCCGCGCGCTTGCGCGGCACCGGCACGGCGGGATTGAGCAGCACTTTCTCGAGCAGCGGATTCTGCTTGAAGAGGTCGACGAATTGCGCCAGCTCCTGCTCGACCTGTTCGAGGTCCGCTTTCTCCTTGACGCCGACGTCGAGGAGCGCGCGTGCATATCTGGTCGCGGCTGTTTTGTTAGTCATTTCTTATTTTGTGCGCGGGGCCCGCATTATTCAATGCGCCTGGGGCCCCACCCCCAAGCGCTCTCGCTCGCGCCTGCCGCGCTCGCTCGGGCTCAAGGCTGCCGCGCACCTGTCGCGGCTCGCCCCTCGGCTCGCCGCGGTAATGGCAACGTTGTTTGCTCAATCTGCTTTCGGTCGCTGCACGTATCGATCGAGCAGCCTCGCTTCGTGGCTCGCCGCGGTAATGGC
>Ga0209057_1001236_pt1 | contig 21063 bp, 17 predicted proteins | sample GraSoiAngelo_146_FD_185903 | JGI IMG/M metagenome (GOLD analysis project Ga0209057, IMG submission 185903) | Grasslands soil microbial communities from the Angelo Coastal Reserve, California, USA - 14_1009_05_30cm (SPAdes) (version 2) | ecosystem: Environmental > Terrestrial > Soil > Grasslands ... | reverse complement strand
TTAGAGGGATGCTGGCGGAGCCTTACCGATCGTGGCCGTCCGTTCGCCGACAAAGCGAGCCGGCTTTTCGACCAACTGAATGCCACAGCACGGGAGCTCGGTAGCATCGAAATGTGCGCCGGCCATGGCATGTATACCTGCGGTCAGGTGCTGCTGGTTGAAGGCCGCACCGTTACGGTCGATTGGGACACCTATCGCGTGGCAGACCCGAGCTACGACGTGGCAAGGATGCTCGTCGGTTTTACACGGCTGGGGTTGATATACTTCGGCTCAATGCACGCCCTGGATGGGGCGGCCGAAGTATTTCTGAGAACCTATGTTGCCTCGATCTACTCGGATGTGACACCACACCTGGCGTTTCAGAAGGCAGCGATCTGCCTGGAGCGTGCGAAACGTGATCTTGATAAGCAGACTCGCGGATGGCGCGAGCGGGCTGAGGCGATGCTGGACGAAGGCCTTCGTATCCTGGAACGAGGGGCGAATTGACGATGCGGCTCCTGGCCGCGCCGAGCGTGCCGCCCGAAAAATGAAGGAGGACATCGACCGTGAACCTTTCCGATGTGCTATCGGGGCGCGCCAAGCTGGAAGGCATCCAGTGGATGCTGCGCAGCGGAGCGCCGCGCCGGGCGCTGCGTCGCGATCTCAGCTCGCTGCTGCCCACCCCGGACAGGCTCGGGCCCTGTCAATTGAGGTATGCGAGGTTTGGGCCCGGCAGTAAGCTCACAGCCTACTACGACGCGCTCGTCCATATCGAGGGCACCGAGGGATATTGTGTTCGCCCAGTCGCTGTCACCTGGGGATCGGATGGAGACGCGGATGGGCATCACGGGACAGCCGGTCTCGCCGAGACCCAGGCTGAGGCGGTGCGCCACGGTGTCGCGGCCCCGTTCCGGCAGCTAGTGGCCGATGTCCCAGACTGGGGCATGCATGTCCAAGTCTCACCGCTGGACGCGCACTTCCCCCAGCTCGTGCGATTATCCGATCCGTGCTACGCGCGCGACGTGGTAGCGGCAGCCTGTGCGGCGAGTGGGATAGCGCCAGATCACTTCCCGGCCAGGCAGTACACCGTCACATCCATTCGCTACCGTCCTGGCAAGCGCCACGTGCTGCGCTACGACTCCCTGGACACGGTAGAGCGCGGGACCATATTCGCCAAGCTCTACCCCAGCGAGAAGGGCGAGCGGGTCTTCCGCGTGGCCACACAGGTTGCAGAATGGCTGGCGGAGCACGGACAGGGCGTGACGTCTGTGCGGCCATTGGCGTACATGGCTAAGGACGCGGTTGTCCTTTACCCGCGAGTGTTCGGCGCGCCGCTCTCGGAACGCCTGCACCGTTCCGGTCAGGGCCTCGCGCGGTGCCTGCAGCGCGCCGGGGCCGCTCTCCACGCCTTGCACCACCTGCCCCAGGCGGTTGCCGGCCCACTCCAACGCTATGACTTTGCGGCGGAGATCCGGGAGATCCAGCGGGACAGCGCTCACATTCCCGCGCTACTGCCCCCGGAGGGCGCGGCGATCGGGGCGATCCTCGACCGTGCGCAAGCACTACACGAGAGGCTACCCCAGGAGCCACCGACCTTCACACATCGCGACTTCAAATGCGAACACCTGTTGGTCGCTCCTCGCGGGCTCACACTGATCGACCTCGACCGGTGTGCGTTGGCCGATCCGGCATTCGACGTCGGGAAGTTCCTGGCCGATCTGCAGTGGTGGTTCACCGCCTACGACCAAGACGAACTGGAGCAGGCGCAAGAGGAGTTCATTGCCGGGTACGCACCTGGCGAGCCGCCGGAGCGCCTGGTCCGCGCCCGTCTCTACGAGGCAGTCGAGTTGGTCCAAATGACCGTTCTTCGCGCGCGCCTGTTCGAGCAGCACGCGGCGCGCCGAACCCTGCGGCTGATCGGCCGCGCTCAGGCCGTGCTGAACAATCTTCAGCGTACCCTCGGTGTGCCCAGGCCGGTGGTAAGGCGAGAACGGCCCGTTGCCATTTCTGGATGAGGGGGAGCGAACGGTTCGACGCTTCAGGGGAATACCGGCTGAAAGTCACAGGAGGTCGTTGGCCTTGAACCTCGCCGATGCGCTGTCGGAGCGCGCCAAACTGGAAGTCATCCAGTGGCTACTGCTCTCTCTGGTCCCGCGTAGGGTATTGCGGGATCACCTCAAAGGACTGCTTTCCGCTCCGAACATGCTAGGGCCCTGTCGCCTACGGCGCGCGAGATTCAAGCCCGGCCGCAAGCTGACAGCCCACTACGACGCGCTCGTCCGCGTGGAAGGGATCGAGGGATTTTGCGCTCGCCCCATCGCAGTCACCTGGAGATCGGATGGAGACGCAAATCAGCGTGAAGGCGGGGATGACCTCGCCCGGATCCAGGCCGAGGCACTTCGTCACGGCGTGGCGGCACCGTTTCGGCAACTAACGGCGGACCTACCTGAGTGGAGCATGCATATTCAGGTCTCGCCGCTGGACGCACAGTTCCCCCAGCTCGTACGCTTGTCGGATCCGCGGCACGTGCGCGATTTGCTAGCGGGCGCCTACGCAGCGGAAGATGTCACACCGGATCAAGTACGGGGCAGTCAGTACACCGTCACCCCTGTCATCTACCACCCCGGCCAGCGGCACGTACTGCGCTACGACCCCCTGGACGCCGCGAAGGGAGGGACGGTGTTCGCTAAGCTTTACACTGGCGAGGAGGGAGCGCGCGCCTTCCGTATGGCGAGGCACGCGGCAGACTGGCTCGCAGAGCACGGAGAGGGCGTGGCTGCCGTGCGGCCGCTCGGCTATATAGCCGAAGACGGGGTGGTGCTTTACCCGGGACTGTCCGGCGCGCCGCTCTCCGAGCACCTGCGGCATCCCGGCCAGGGCGTGGCACGGTGCTTGGAGCAGGCCGGGGCGGCTCTCCACGCCTTACATCACCTGCCGCAGGCGGTCGCCGGCCCGCTTCAACCCCATGTCTTCGCGGCGGAGGTCACCGAGATCGCGCACGAGGCGAGCGACCACATCCCCGCGTTGTTGCCATCGGATGGCAGGGCGATCGGCGCGCTCCTCCAGCGCGCGCGAGAACTCCACGAGCAGCTACCCCAGGAGCCACCAACCTTCACGCACGGGGACTTTAAATCCGAGCACGTGTGGGCCGCCCCTGGTGGGCCAATGCTGATCGATTTCGACACCTCCTGCTTGGCCGACCCGGCGTACGACGTCGGGAAGTTCCTGGCCGACCTGCAGTTGTGGCACGCCACGTACGACCAGCCGGGACTGGAGCAGGCGCAGGAAAGGTTCCTCTTGGGGTACGCTCCTGGCGCGCCAGACGGGCGCCTGCTGCGCGCCCGTCTGTACGAGGCGGTCGAGTTGGTCAAAATAGCTCGTCGCGTGCCACTGTTCGACCACGACTGGGTGTCTCTCACCAAACAGGCGATCCGCCGCGCGCATGCCGTGATGAATGATCTTGAGCGTATACTTGGTTTACCCGCGACGTCGCCAGCCTTCTATGATAAGGAGCACGGTGCTAATGCGTGACAAGACGACCGGCAGGGGTTGGGCACACGTTCTGCCATTGCTTCGCCCGTTTTGGAAACAGCTCTGTGCGGCGGTGTTAGCGATGGTGCTGGGGGCGCTCGTGAGCGTCTGTCAGCCTTGGCCTCTCAAGATCGTGATTGACCGCGTCCTCTCGCATAAGCCGAGCCGCCTACCTTTCCTGGATGCCTGGCTAGATAGCGCCCAGTTCAGCGGGACGGCGATTCTCTTCGGCGCGTGTGCCGCGACCTTATTGATTGCTATCGTGACGGGCCTGTTGACCTACTACTTCACGCGCGCGATGGGCAATGTCGCACAACACTTTGTCTTCGCGATTCGCCGGGATCTATTCGCGCATATGCAGCGCCTTTCGTTGCGGTTCCATGACCGCCAACGGACGGGGGACCTGATTACGCGACTGACTACGGATACCCAGGCGATCCAGGAGATGATTGCCGAGGGCATCATCACGTTTGGCACCAATGCCTGCGTGCTCATGGGAATGCTCGTGGTGATGTTCTGGCTAAGCTGGAAGTTCGCCCTCGTTTCGCTCTCGGTCGCCCCCCTGTTGTTTTTGACGCTCTACCGCTACAAACGGCGTATCAAGTCTGCCTCCCGCCAGGCGAGCGCCAGCACCGGCCAACTGGCTTCACTGGCGCAGGAGACACTCGCTTCCATCCGGATCGTGCAAGGGCTGGCGCAAGAAGAGCAACAAAGCGAGCGCTTCCACGCCCGCAGTGCGAGCCAGCATCAGGCATATCTAGACATTGTGCGGTATCAGGCGCGCATGGTGCCGGTGGTAGATATCTTCGCTGCAGCAGGACTCACACTCGTGATGTGGTACGGGGCCACACGCGTGCTCGCGGGCGAACTCACGACCGGGGATCTCGTCCTCTTCTTTGTCTACATCACGAACCTTTACAAACCGATGAAGGGGCTGGCGCGCTCCTCCGTTCGGTTTAGTAAAGCGAGTGCGGGAGCGGAGCGGATTGCCGAGGTCATGAGCAAGCGGAGCGATGTGACGGACCGAGAAGGGGCGCAGGCGGTCTCAGGGCTGAAAGGGGATATCGAATTCCGGGGCGTCTCGTTCGAATATGAGGCTGGTCTACCGGTGCTGTCGCACATTGATCTCGCGATGAAACGGGGAGAAACGGTGGCCATTGTCGGAGCAACCGGTGCGGGCAAAAGCACCCTGGTAGGCCTTATCCCTCGCTTCTATGACCCGAGCGACGGCGCGGTCCGTATCGATGGTGAAGATATCCGCAATTATACCCTCCAGTCGCTACGAGAGCAGATCAGCCTCGTCTTGCAGGACCAGTTGCTGTTCAGCGGCACCGTCCGCGAAAACATCGCGTTTGGGCGTCCAGGTGCCAGCGACGAAGAGGTTGCCGCCGCCGCGGTAACGGCCAACGCCGACGAGTTCATTCAGCGACTCCCGGATGGCTACGAGACCTTGGTGGCGGAGCGAGGCACGACCCTTTCCGGCGGACAGAAACAGCGGATCGCCATCGCGCGGGCGATTCTGCGGGACGCGCCCATCTTAATTCTGGATGAGCCGACGAACGGCCTGGATGCGGTCGCAGAGCAAACCGTTATGGACGCGCTGGAGCGGGCTGCTGCGGGACGCACCACCTTGATCATCGCACATCGTCTGACGACCGTGCGCCTCGCTGACCGCATCGTGGTCCTCGACCGGGGTCGGATCGTTGAAGAAGGGACTCACCGCGAGCTTTGGGCGCGTGGTGGCCGGTACGCACGTCTCTATCGTCTCCAGATGTCGACCGATACGGAGAATGCTTTCAACTCAGCCCTACTGGCTATTCCCGTGGAAGCGACGGACTCCAACACCGAGGTATGAAGCCGGTGCTTTACGCTTCGCACGCCAGAATCCCGCAAGCTCAGACCTGAGCCTCGTGCGGGAGAGGCAAATGCCTTGGCCGGGGAAGAGACATGAGTCGCGCCCAGCCCCTGAACCGCCTGAGTTACGTCAGTGCCTTAACTGAGTGACAGATCGACGACTCGCTTGTGCTCATGAACCGCTGCCCATATCAGAACCAATGACACGAACGATCTCGGCTGGCTCGGGCGAACTCTGAAACGGGTGGCGATTCCGCGCTGAATTCCCTGTTCGAGCGCCTGGTTGGGGAGAGGCAGGTGACAGGATGAAATCAGACAATGTAGCTACAGCAGTCCCACTCGTGCCAAGGGCAAGCGCTGTGACTAGCGTGCCTAGGAGGGGAGGCGCTGTGGGTAGGGCGGTCTGGATCGTGGCGCTGTTCGGGGTGGGCTTGGCCGTCGGCGGTTACATGTTTCTCAACGGTGAGCAAAAGGCCCACATCCGCTACAAGACCGCTCGCGTCGAGCGCGGCACGGTGATCTCGACGGTGACCGCGATAGGGACGATCAATCCCGTGGTGTCGGTCCAGGTCTCGAGCCAGGTGCCCGGCACGATTCTGAGCCTTCATGCGGACTTCAACTCTGTCGTGAAGGCCGGTAATGTATTGGCTCGGATCGATCCCACACCGTTTGAAAAACGCCGTGAGCACGCGGCCGCCAATCTTGAGATGGCCAAGGCAAACGTGGCGAAGGCTCGAACCGACGTCGCCCAGCGCAAGCGGGAGTTGGACCGGGCCCGTGATCAGGCGGCCGCCAATCTTGAGATGGCCAAGGCAAACGTGGCGAAGGCTCGAACCGACGTCGCCCAGCGCAAGCGCGAGCTGGAACGGGCCCAGGTCCTCCTGAAGCAACAATTCGTTTCCCAGAATGAAGCGGATGTGGCTCTGACGGCTTATGAGGGGGCGGTGGGCCTGCTCGGGGTGGCCGACGCCCAGGTCAAGCAAGCCGAGGCAGCCCTCAACAACGAGGTGGAGGTGGCCCGGACGGCTTATGAAGGGGCGGTGAACCTAGTTCAGGTGGCCGAAGCCCAGGTCAAGCAAGCGGAGGCGCTCCTCAACGCCGCCGAACTGGACCTGAAGTATACCGTCATCCGCTCGCCGGTCGATGGGATCGTCATCGCCCGGAATGTGGAGGTGGGCCAACTCGTCAATGCGGGCTTTCAGACTCCCAGTCCTTTTCTCGTCGCGCTCGACCTGGCGAAAATGCAGGTGCACACCAACGTCAGTGAGTCGGATATCGGGAAAGTAACAAAGGGGAAAGTGGCCGCATTTACCGTGGATGCGTATCCCGGGAAGGTCTTTCAAGGACATGTCCATCAAGTCAGAAACGCCCCCATCAGCCTGCAGAACGTGGTGACCTATAACGTTGTGGTCGAGGTGGACAATCGTGATCTGTGGCTGAAGCCGGGCATGACTGCGAACGTGTCGCTCATCGTGGCCCGCAAGGATCAGGCGCTGAAGGTCCCGAACGTGGCACTGAGGTTCACCCCCTCGAAGTCCGAACGAACAAACAGACAGGCGCCTGTTCCGACGAGTGACCGAGCCGACCCTGATGCCAAGACCACGCGCGTCGTCCTGGCCTCTGGCGATCAGAGAGGCGACTCGAAGACAGTCTGGAGGCTGGGTCCCAACGGCAACCCGGAGCCGGTCCCCGTCCAATGGGGCATCTCCGACGGGAACGTGACTGAGCTAGCAAGTGGTGAGCTGCAGGAGGGCGATGAGGTCATTATCGGGATCGAATCGCCGAAGGGGACGCGAAAGCGCGAGAAGCTGCCGCCTGGATTCGGAACCTCGAAGCAAAAATCCAAGTCGCGGGATTAAAGCCTGGGAAAAAACAGTCATGGGCGCGCTGATTCTCTGTGAGGACGTCTGGAAGGTGTATCGGCTCGGCGACGTTGACGTGCAGGCGTTGCGCGGCGTCAGTCTAGGAATCGAGCGAGGAGAGTTCGTCGCGGTGATGGGCGCATCCGGCTCGGGGAAGTCCACGCTCATGAATCTGCTCGGGTGCCTCGACACGCCGACCAGCGGCACCTACTGGCTGGACGGGCGGGACGTCGGGCGCGCCAGCCAGGACGAACTGGCCGAGCTTCGAGGCCGGCAGATCGGCTTTGTCTTCCAGAACTTCAATCTGCTCCCGAGAACCAGCGCGTTGGAAAACGTGCAGCTCCCGCTGTCTTATTGGGGATTGCCGCTCCGCGAGCAGCGTGCGCGGGCGGCGGCGGCGCTCGCGCGCACGGGGCTGAGCAATCGCGACCGGCACTATCCATCTCAACTCTCGGGTGGGCAGCAGCAGCGCGTGGCCATCGCGCGGGCACTGGTAGCCTCCCCCTCGATCCTCCTGGCCGACGAACCAACCGGCAATCTGGATACCGAATCCAGCCAGGAGATCATGGAGGTGCTGGCTCGTTTGAACCGGGAGGACGGCCTGACCGTCCTCGTGGTGACCCACGAGACCCAGGTCGCTGCCTACGCGGCACGCGAGATTGTGGTCAAGGATGGGCAGATCGTGAGTGACCGATCCGCCGCCTCCACTCAGGCGGGCAGGAGCTAGGGAGAGCGTCTTGGGTGCGTTCACGCTGATGACGGTCGTGACGGCCTTCCGCATCCTGAGGCGAAACCGGTTGCGGGCCGGGCTGACGATGCTTGGGATCATCATCGGCGTCGGAGCGGTGATCGCGATGGTGAGCATTGGGGAAGGGGCCAAGGCCGTGGTCCGCGCACAGATCGCGAGCATGGGAACGAACGTTATCAGCATCGCACCCGGGGCAACCACCGTCAGCGGGGTACGGGGAGGACAAGGAGGAGCGGTCACGCTGACAGTAGCCGATGCGCAGGACCTTGAAATGAAGGTGCCGGTCCTAAAAGAGACGGCCTGGGAGATACGAGATGTGACGCAGATCGTGAATGGGAACCGGAACTGGTTAGCCCCCCTGTATGGGATCCCCCCAGCGTACCTCACCATCGGGGGCTGGTCTTTTACCAGCGGCGGCCCGATGACCCAAGCTGACCTGGACTCCGGCGCCCGGGTGGCGCTGCTGGGGCAGACGGTGGTTGAGAATCTCTTCGACCCCGACGAAGAGCCGGTCGGGTCCACGATCCGGATCAAGAATGTGCCCTTCAAGGTCATCGGCGAGCTAGCGCCGAAAGGGCAATCGATGAAAGGGGATGACCAGGACGACGTCGTGTACATCCCCTTCACGACCGCCGAGCGCAAAGTGCTTGGCACCCAATTTCTCGGCTCGGTGCGCCGCCTGTACGCCTCGACCGACCAGCCGGAGGATTTGCCGGATGCGGTGGAGGCGATTCGCGAAGTCCTGCGCGCCCGCCACCGGCTCCAGCCAGATCAGCCAGATGACTTTACGATCAAGAACCAGGTGGACATCGGCAGCGTGAGTGAGGGAGCCAGCCAGACGCTGACTCTGATGCTGTTTGCCGTGGCCTCCGTTTCGCTCCTGGTTGGCGGCATCGGGATAATGAACATCCTGCTGGTCTCAGTGACCGAGCGGACCCGTGAGATCGGGGTGCGGATGGCGGTGGGCGCAAAACGTCGGCAGATCCTAATCCAGTTCCTGATTGAGTCCATCATGTTGAGCCTGGTGGGCGGCCTGTTTGGCATCTTCTTTGGAATCATCGGAGCTCAGGCCACGTCGGCCATAGCCGGATGGCCGACCATCATCTCGCCCGATTCCGTCTTCCTCGCCTTTGTGTTCTCACTAGCGGTGGGGCTCTTCTTCGGCCTCTACCCTGCCAACAAGGCTGCGCGTCTCAATCCGATCGAAGCGCTGCGCTACGAATAGTGTGGCGTCTCTGCTGACGAACGGTGCGCCCGGTGCACGACGGCTATACGATTGAGATAGCGATACTCGTTGCCATGCCCCGCTACCTCGAAGGAGAGGACACCCCTGGCTTCTGCACGACATCATCGTTCTAGGCAACAACGCGGTGCGGGCATATAGTGCACACCCACATCGTATGATACGGAACGGACTGGTTGCGTGGATTTTCACCGTGCAGGCGGGGAGTGAATAATTGATGGGTGAAAGAGGAGGTTGAGTCCGGTGCGACAGCCTTCAAGCCAGCATGAAAACCCTCAAATCGTACGGTGGGGATGGTGCATGGTGGCCACTGTTTTGATGGCATCGGGAGGCCAGGCGCTTCTCGCTCAAGAGGAGACGGTGACGCCAGAGGCAAAAGCGCAAACCGTGCCCGTGCCTCACCCGGGCGACGCCGCCGATGACCCCGCCATCTGGATCCATCCCACTGACCCCGAAAAGAGTCTTATCCTCGGTACAGACAAAGACGGCGGACTGCACATTTACAATATGGACGGCAGCCACCACCAAATGGTCTCTGACGGCACCGAGCCGAACAACGTGAGCGTGCTCTACGGTTTCAACTTGGGGAACAGGGTAGTGGACATCGCGTTGGCAGGGGTGCGTGCAAAGAGGGCACGCGGTGCCAAGGTCTGGGTGATTGACCCGGCCACCCGCACACTCTCCGACGTGACAGACGGCGGCGTCTTTAAAGTGTTCGGCGGTCGCGCACCCTACGGGTCCTGCGGCTACAAGAGCGCCAAGAGTGGGAAGTTCTATTTCTTCGTCACCACTAACAAGGGACGGATTGAACAGTACCTGCTCGAGGACGCGGGCAATGGCACAATCAAAGCGATCCAAATGCGTGCGTTCAGCGTCCGCTCCCAGGCCGAAGGCTGCGTCGCCGACGACGAACTGGGGTACCTTTACGTTAGTGAGGAAGAGGTCGGCATCTGGAAGTTTGGCGCGGAGCCAGACGCGGGCGAGCAGCGCACCCTGGTCGCCAAGGTCGGAGACCACGGACTCACGGCGCAGGTGGAAGGACTGACGATGTACTATGTCTCCGGCGGCAAGGGCTACCTCATCGCCTCCAGCCAGGGGAACCACACCTTCAAGGTCTACACCCGCGAGGGCGACAACCGCCTCGTGCTCACCATTGACCCCAAAGCGGGCAAGATTGACGACGTCAGCGATACCGATGGCATCGCCGTGACCAACTGTCCGACGTCGAAGCAATTTCCCAAGGGCGTCTTCGTTGTTCAGGACGGAATAAATTCAGGCGGCAACCAGAACTTCAAACTGTACGCCTGGGAGGACATCGCGGGCACACGCCTCATCGTGGACCCCAGCTGCTCTCCCAGGGCGAACTAGCTCGTAACAAGTCAACCTCTCTCCCCGTTCCGGTTGCTCTGACGCCCCTCCCCTTGTTACGATGCCGGAATGTTTGAAGCCTCTCACGTCTTGGCCCACACGTGTCAGGGGGCCGCTGGCGACCTCCTGATCGAGGGGGCGCGGCAGAACAACCTCAAGAACATCACCCTCCGTATTCCGCACAATGCGGTGACCGCGATCACCGGCGTGTCTGGCTCCGGCAAGTCCTCGCTGGCCTTCGACACCTTGTTTGCCGAAGGCCAATGGCGCTACGTGGAATCGCTGAGCACCTACGCCCGGATGTTTCTCGAACGGCTGGACCGGCCCGATGTCGATCGGCTGGTCAACATCCGCCCGGCCATCGCCATCGAGCAGAAGAACCCGGTTCGCACGGCTCGATCCACCGTCGGCACAGCGACCGAGATTGCGGACCTCCTCCGGCTGCTCTTCGCCAAGTTGGGCCGGCCCATCTGCCCCGACTGCCGGGAAGAGGCGCGCGGCTACCATCCGGGGGGCGTGGCGGACGATCTGCTGACCCGCTTTCCCCAGGCGCGCGCGATGATCCTGTTCCCGATTCAGGACCCGGGCCCAGGGCACGACCGCGTCCTGGTCGAGTCTCTGCTCACCCGCGGCTTCGTGCGACTGAAGTGCGGGAATGAGCTCGTAGACCTTCACGCCGGCACCCTGCTCCCCCGGACGAACCGGTCTGATCTCCATGTGGTCCTGGATCGGCTGGTGTTCCGTCGCGAGAACCGAGGTCGCCTGATCGAGGGGGTGGAAACCGCGTTCCGAGAGGGCGACGGCGTCTGCCGGGTGGACGTGATCGGCCACGCGCCGCAGACGTATAGCCTCCGCTACCAGTGCCAGCGTTGCGGACGGACTTTCGAGCCGATCCGGCCGGTGATGTTCTCTTTCAATCATCCCCTGGGCGCCTGTCCGGACTGCAAGGGCTTCGGCAACATCCTTCGGTATCACGAGGATCTGGTCGTCCCCGACCGCCATCGCTCGCTGGCGGAAGGCGCCATCGAGCCCTGGACCAAGCCCGGCACGGACTGGTGGCAGAGGCAGATGCTGCTGGCGATGAAGCGGCGCGGAGTCAGTCTGACGACGCCCTACGCCAAGCTGTCGGACAAGGAGCGGGCGCTGCTCTGGAAGGGCGACAAACAGTTCGAGGGGATCCACCAGTTCTTCGACTATCTCGAGCAGAAGCGGTACAAGCTGCACGTGCGGGTCTTTCTCAGCCGGTATCGCAGCCCGTTTCCCTGCGCCGCCTGCGCGGGCAGCCGGCTCAAACCGCACGCGCGCTTCGTGAAGATCGCCGGGCGCGACATCCATCAGGTGTCGGAACTCACGATTCGGGAGATCGTCGAATGGCTGGACGGACTGGCACTCCCGGAATTCGACGCGAAGGTTGCTCATGACATCCTGCGCCAACTCAGGATGAAACTGGGATTTCTGCTCCGGGTCGGATTGGGCTACCTGACCCTCTCGCGTCAGACCCGCACCCTGTCCGGCGGAGAAGCGCAGCGGATCGCGCTGGCCAACCAGCTCGGGGCTCGACTGGTGGGGACGCTCTATGTCCTGGATGAGCCGACCATCGGCCTGCACGCGCGCGACACCTCCACGCTGGCGGAGATTCTGCGGGATCTGGCCGAAGCCGGCAATACGGTGGTCGTGGTGGAACATGATCCGCAGATGATTCTGGCGGCCGACCATGTCGTTGAGCTAGGCCCCTGGTCCGGAGAGAAAGGAGGCGAGGTGGTCTGCGCGGCGCCCCGGGATGCGTTCCTCGCCGACAGCCGGGCCCTCACCGCCCGATACCTGCGAGGCGATGAGACCGTGCCGGTGCCGCGGACCCGCCGCAAAGGCAGCGGGAACGCACTCATCCTGGCCGGTGCGCTCGAGCATAATCTGAACAATCTGACCATCCGGTTCCCGCTCCGGACGCTGATCTGCGTGACCGGCGTATCGGGCTCGGGGAAAAGCACGCTGGTGCAGGACACCCTCTATCGCGCCGTGGCCCGAGCCTTTCGCGTCGAGTCGTTGCCCATGGGCCGGTTTACCGCGATCAAAGGTCTGGAACACCTCCGTGGGGTGCGTCTGATCGATCAGCAGCCGATCGGCCGGACTCCGCGTTCCAACGCGATGACCTATCTGAAGATGTTCGACGAGGTCCGTCGGATTTTCGCCGCCACCCCCGAGGCCAAGCGGCGAGGCCTGTCCCCCGCACACTTCTCGTTCAACACGACCGGTGGGCGTTGCGAACGGTGCCAGGGGAACGGGTATGAAAAGCTGGAGATGTACTTCTTCGAGGACATGTACGTCGCCTGTGAGGAGTGCGGCGGCCGGCGGTTCGGGCCGGAGGTGCTCCAGGTCCGTTTTCGCGGGAAGACGATCCACGATGTGCTCGGCACGACGGTCAACGAGGCGCAGTCCTTCTTCTCCGGCTCCATGCGGCTGGGCGAGACACTCCACCTGATGGCGTCCATCGGCCTCGGGTACTTACGGCTTGGGCAGCCAGCCACCACCCTGTCCGGCGGGGAGGCGCAGCGGCTGAAGATCGCGGCGGAATTACGACACCAACGGGGACAGGCACCGGCCTACGGCCGGAGCCAGTCCCCTGGAGACATGCTTTACATTCTGGACGAGCCCACAACCGGCCTCCACCTGGAGGACATCAAAAAACTCCTCGCAGTCCTGGCCAGGCTGGTGGACGCCGGCAACACCGTCGTGGTGGTGGAGCACCATCTCGACGTGATCAAGACCGCCGACTGGGTTATTGATCTCGGGCCGGAGGGGGGCGATCAGGGTGGTCGGCTGGTTGCGGAAGGACGCCCGGAGCAGGTGGCAGAGGTGGAGGGGTCTCACACGGGCCGTTTTCTGCGCCCGCTCCTGCGAAGCGCGGGTTGAGCTAAGGCTGAGGTTGAGGTTCAGTACGGAGAGGAGAGCGACGTCGCTCCTTCCTTGGTCTCAACCTCCACCTCAACCTCAGCCTCAACCTGCTCAGTTCAAGCCCGGGTCAGGCGGCATTTCGGCGTAGTGGTCGAACGGTGATCCCAGCGACCGCAGAATGTCCGGCCAGATCCGGGAGGGGTCCTTCTCGAACACCACGGTGGGGTCCGCAGGTAGCGTGATCCAAGAGCCGACTTTCATTTCATTTTCAAGCTGGCCAGGCCCCCAGCCGGCATAGCCCAGGTACGCTCTGAACGCCTCCGTGCTCGCCGGCTTCTCCAACACCCGCTCGAGCGAGTCGAGATTGCCGCCCAGATACACTCCGTCGAACACATGGTGGGTGTCGGGCGGCTCCTTCGTCAGACGATACAGCAATAGCACATGATTCGGCTGCACGGGGCCCCCCGAGAACAGGACATGGCGTTGGCTCTCGAGCACGGGAACCTGGGGGAGCACTTCCGAAAGCTGCATGGCAGTCGGCCGGTTCACGACGACGCCCAGCGCGCCTTCCGGCCCGTGCTGACAGAGCAACACGACGGACTGCCGGAAATTCGGATCCCGCAGACCCGGGCTCGCGATCAGGAAGATGCCTTTGCCGAGAGAAGGAGCCATCGCCAAATCCTACACCGGGAAGACGCGGTGTGCAATGGAAGGCGCGACCAAAGAAGGCAATAACCGGTCAGATCTCGTACAGGTGCGGTTGCCGGTCACGGAGAAGGTCGTTATACGGGGTCAGGGATTTGTTGCGCGCCTCCGTGGGATCAATGTCGAGGATCGTCAGTTCCTCCTGATCGCTCGGGGCACGGTGGAGCACGCGGCCTTGTGGGGTGACGATCTCGCTCCTGCCGATATAGGTCAGCCGGTCCTTTCCGCCCCGCGCCTCGAACCCGATCCGGTTGGCCGTGACGCTGAACACGTGATTCTCCAGGCAGCGGGTCACCATCGCGTCCGGACAGTGCGGCAGCACCAGATTCGAGGGATGGCACAGGATGTCGGCGCCCTTGATAGCCAGCGTCCTTGCCGCTTCTGGGTAGAACCAGTCGAAGCAGACCATGATCCCGATGTTCGCCGAACCGATGTCCCAGACCCGGAAGCCGGTGTCGCCCGGGGTGAAAAACAGCGTCTCTTCATAGAACAGGTGCGCCTTGCGGTACAGGCCGAGAAACCCTGACGGTCCTACCAGGACCGCCGAGTTGTAGCAGCGGTTCGCGTGGCGCTCAGGCAGACCGGCCACCAGGTGCATACCGCGGGCTCGCGCGAGCTCGAGGAGCCGTCTCGTGGTGGGGCCATCGGGGACAGGCTCGGCCAACGACTCGACTTCTTCTTTGGAGAGGAACTGGTAGCCAGAGGCAAACAGCTCCGGCAGGACCATGAGATCGCAGTGGGCTGTGGCGAGTCGGGTGGCGACGACGTCGAGATTGCGTTTGACGTCGCCGAAGACCGGATTGAATTGATAAAACCCGACCCGCATGGCTCACCCACGCCCAAATAAAAACGGGCAGGGAAACCCTGCCCGTCTGGTGCGCGAACAGCTAGCGGTTCGCCGCGATGAGCGCCTCGCTGCCCGCTATGTCTTACTTCACTTCTGAAAGATGCATAATCGCGCTTTCAGCCGCCTTCGTGGCCACATCCGCGTGACCGGCCTTCCCGTGCTCGACCGCTTCCTTCAGCCCCTTCACCCCCTCAGCGAGGTGCGGGTTTTTCATGTCTTTCTGAGCCGCTTCTGCGTGCTTCAACCCCTCTTGCGCATGCTTGACCAGCACGTCGGCATGCCCCTGTTTCCCGTGAGCCACCGCTTCCTTCGCATGGTCCAACGCCTCGGCGACATGCGGATTGCCAACGGCCAGCGCGACGGAAGGGAGACACACGACGCTCAGGAACGCCGTGATCGCGCCAAGCATGACTGCTCCGATCAGAAGTGATTTGCCCATCGCCCACCTCCTCCTCTCTCCGGATTAGTTCGTGAGCTACCCGGGAGCGACCCTCCCGGACCATCGATCATGTCGGGGACGATACCACGTGGAATTTTCTAGTGTCAAGAAGGCTTGGACTCCGCTTGCCCGATGATCTTGTGCAACAGCCTCACATCCGTCTCGACCGGCGCCGCGAAGTCCCGACTCCACTCCCACCACGAACCCGGATAGTTCCTGACTTTCTGGTAGCCGGCCAGCCGCAACACGAAGTACAGCCACGCGGAACGAACTCCGCCGGTGCAGTAGCAGATCACCTCCTGGCTTTCATGGAGCCCTCTCTCCTCCAAACTTGTGTGGATGGCGACGAGGTCCTTGACCGTGGCGTCTGGCTTCAAATAGATGTTCCAGGGCACGCTGATCGCGGACAGAATGTGGCCGGGCCTCGGAATCCCCTGCACTTCCTTGCCGGCGTATTCTTCCAGGCTGCGAGCATCGGCGATGACGGTCTCGGGATGGGGACGCTTGACCAATTTCTTCAGCTCGTCCTTGAACACGATCAGCGCAGGGTCGGGCGACGCGCGGAAATTGCCCGGTTTCGGAATCACGGTCCCGTGCTCGTAGCGTCGCTGTTCGGCGATCCACTTCACCCACCCTCCGTCCAGAATCCTGAGCCTCGTGAGGCCGAGGTACTGCAGCATCCAGAACATGCGCCCCTCATCGCCCCAGTTATCAAATGGATTGGAGTAGATGACGATGTCGCTGTCATGACTGATGCCCAGCGTCTGAATCTTGTGTTCGATCCGGGAGAGATCAGGGTCCAGCAAGCCTTTGGCGGCCGCGGCCGGATCGCTGAAGTCGTGCCAGGTGGCCTGCACCGCTCCCGGGATGTGGCCGCCGAAGGCATAGGCCGCCTTGCCGCGGACATCGATCACCACAAGGTCTGCGCGGCCCAAGTTCTGCTCCAACGTGACGGTATCGATCAGAAACGGATGGATCATGGGTCTCCTTGTATACGATGAAGCCCTCCGGCGCTAGCCTGGCCTCCGGCCATCGACTGCGCAGGCCAGTCGTGGATCATGTTCTCCCTGACGCAACGCGGCTGCCAGATTGCCCGAGAGGGGGTAGTCGCGCTCGTAGATCGTAAACGCGTACGGGTCCTCGGCCGTGAGTCCATACTCCTTCTTCAACGCGTTGTGCTGCGCGTCCGTCAGGATGTGGTAACGGACGCGTGTCTTGAGCGTGAGCCCAGACGCTTCGGCCGGGAGGAGATACGAGAATGTATAGTCCCGGCTCGCCAGTGGCATCAGGCGATCGTCGTACACCTCGACGATCACCGGTTGCCACAGGATCCAGCGTCCCATGGTCTGCGACTTCTGAGCCAGGACCTTCGCCTCACCGTCCAGAACGACAAACTCCACGGTAAAATGGCGGTCCGGATCGCCGGTGGGAATCTTATGCCCGGCCCCCGCATTGATCAGCGTCAATGTGAACCGGACGTGGTCTCCCGCCTTCGGAGCCGGTGGATCGGCCTGCACCTGCACCGCCACCGCCCGTTTGATCATGTCGGGATCATGGCCGCCCCGCCAGAGATGCCGACGCCCCTGCCGGATCGGCCCCCCTTCCGCGATCGGGCGTTCCACCTCCGGCATGTGGCAACTCTGGCAAATCATCCCGCGTTCCTTCATGAAGTACTTGTCTTCATATTCCGCATAGGTGCCACAGGGCCCGAACCTGTAAAACTGAGCCGGCCCGGACACCACGCTGTGGCACCGGTAGCAGACCTCGGTGGTGCGGAAAGCCGGATCAAACCGGGTGGGGTGCGGCGCCACGGAGTCGTCGAATGGCCCCAGAATCACGCCCTCCCGGACGTGACAGGCGGCGCACGTGATTGACTCCTGCTGGTACTCGCGATCGTACCGGGGGTTGGGCTCCTGGACCGCTTTTTCCACCCGGTTGCGAGGGATTTCCTTGATCAGCGTCGGCTGCTGGTTCTCAAGCGGGGTATGGCAATTCAAGCAGACCCAGATATTCCCGTCCTTTTTCCAGTAGGCCTGGAAGAACGGATCGTCGAAGGCATGGGCGTGAATGCTGGTCTTCCACTCCTCGTAGATCTCGCGGTGACAGGTGCCACAGGACTCGGCTCGCAAGCTGCCGATCCCCTCAGGGGTCGGCTGGTAGGCGATCGGCCGGGCATAATCGGACCGCAGACCGAAAATCACCGCGGGCCTCACTTCGGTATAAAATAAATAGACAAGGCCCGCAGCCACCGCCAGGCTTCCCAGGATGATCGTCCAGGCTCTTCGCATACGGTCTTGCAGACCTCTTGGCGGCCTCATGCCTCCATCAACGAGATCACGTGCCGCTCAACTGACACGGCGAGGGCGTTCAGGTTATAGCCCCCCTCCAGACAGGAAAGGATTCGGCCCTTGGCGTGGCGCCGGGCAATCCCGGCTACGATGCCGGTCAAGGCCGCATAGCCGTCCTCGGTCAGTCCCATCCCGGCCAGCGGGTCATCTCGATGCGCATCGAACCCCGCCGAGATCACCACGAACTCCGGCTTGAACCGGTCAGCAGCTGGCACCAGCACCCGCTCGAAGACCTCGCGATATTCCTCGTCGCCCTGTCCGGGTGACATCGGAACGTTGATCGTCGCCCCTTCTCCTCGCCCTTCCCCGCGCTCGGTGGCTCGACCGGTCCCGGGGTAATAGGGAGACTGATGGGTGCTGAAGAAAAGCACCGAGTCGTCGTCATAGAACGCCTGCTGAGTCCCATTCCCATGATGGACATCCCAGTCCACGATCAACACGCGGCCAACACCGTAGCGGCGTTGCGCATATCGCGTGGCGATCGCGACGTTATTGAACAGACAAAATCCCATGGCTCGGGCCCGCTCGGCATGATGGCCCGGGGGGCGGACCGCACAGAAGATGTTCTCCACCGTGCCGGCCATGATCGCGTCGACCGCTGCCAACGCTCCTCCAGCGGCCAGGTACGCGGCCGGCAGGGAGCCGACCGACATCGACGTGTCCGGGTCCAGAGACACATAGCCGCTGACCGGTGCCCGGGTTTTCAGATCCTTCAGGTACGACACTGCATGGACCTGGGTGATCCACTCATCCGCGGCCTTCGTGGGCTCGATCCGCACCAGACGACCCAGCACCCCACCGGCCTCCAGTCGGGACACGATCGCTCGCAGCCGATCCGGCGATTCCGGATGGCCAGCCCCCATCTCGTGCTTGAGATAGTCCGGATGGTAGACGAAGCCGGTGCGCGCCATAGAATGTGAGCTGGTAGCAAATAGCTCATAGCCAATAGCCGGGAATCAGGAGTGCTCCGACTTCCAGCTACTTGCTGTTCGCTGCTGGCTATTCGCTGAGCGAGGCGGTATCGTAACATGGCCGAAACTCGATAGACAATGAGGAGCGGGACGTGTACAGTACCCCCGTTCCATGGCGCGGGAAGCCCTTCGCAGCCAGGAGGTCAGGTGGCACATCGTCGCATCGAACCCCTGAAGAAAGTGCTGGCACTGGACCCGAACGACGAGGTGGCGTGGTTCGGCCTGGGGAAAGCCTACATGGAGGACGCGAATTTTGCCGAAGCCATCACGGCCCTCGAGAGTTGCATCCGCGTCAAACCGACCTATTCGGCCGCCTATTTGGCCCTGGCCCAGTCGCTGCAAAAGAGCGGGCGGATCGAACGATGCCGGGAGGTCTGCCAGCAAGGGATTGCCATATCCACCCAAAACGGCGATGCGATGGTGACCAAGAATCTGGAGTTGCTCACGCAGAGCCTCGGGTAGGATTCGTTCGGAGATCCTTCACAATAATCCTGTCAGCGCTTCAATCTCCCGTCCGCTCAACGGATGCGCAGCAGCGGGGTTGCGTATCAGCAACCGAACCCGTGGATACGCGGTCTGATGTGCGGGCCGTTCCACCACATGCGCGTTCGCCAGGCGCACGCCGGATCGCGCGGGAGCCGGTTTTATTTCCCAGAGGGAAAGCAGCACGCCGCTCACGTGGCGGACCACCGTCAGCATCACGGTGACCGTGCCCGCGAGACGCTTGAGGTCAACCTCATCCGGCCCTCGATGCCGCGAGGGATCACGGCGCGGCACGGTCATCGCTAAGAGCACCGGCGCGCGATACTGCACGAGCTGTCTGGCTTTCTGCGAGATTCGGGAAACCAGCCGGTCGATTAACACCTGGCCCCCGTCATGGTCTTCCTCGTCTCCATCATCCGTCTGCTGGCTGCGCGCCCTCAAGTCTCCGCGCGGGCGACCTCGCGAGCCGACCAGCGCGGTGACTTCCACGAACATCCGGTCTTGACCGAGGGTGCACTCGAAGTCAGCCGTTCTCGACTGTGACTCGGGAAGAAAACCGACCGAGAATCCGGCACGCACCAGCAGCGTCGCCAGCTCCAGCTCGGCCAGTGCCGACTGCAGCGCGGCCCGGTCGCCGCCCATGAGCCGGTCCAGAAGGCGAGCCAGGCGGCTTCGGCTGGCCCGGTCGGTGCAGACATGGTGCAGGGCGGTCCATTGGGCCTCAAGCTCGCGCCCCCATCCTCCCGGTGAGGTACCCACCGACCGCTCGCCGCGAAGGCACAGACCCAAATCGAGATGCTGCTCCCTCCTCGTTCTCCCACGGAACCGCTTCACCGCCTGTGCCTCCTTCTCAGAAACATATCCAACTGAAATATTGTGACATTTCTCCTACCGCTGCCCGCAGCATCAGGTTGTAGAGAGGACGCAGGGGTGGATGGCTGGTCAAACGGTTACTGGTCAGGGTCTTGAAGCAATCCCTGGTGCTCGTGGGCGAGGGTTTCATACAGCTCGTCCAGCCAGCGGCCTGCACATCCCAGTACTTCGCGCACCATTGGTTCCGGGAGGGCCGTTCGCTTGATCGTCCAGTAACAGACATACTCGAGCAGGGTCTCCCGCGTAAAGTGGCGTGACGAGCTAGCGGCCATGGCCGCCAGCTCCGCCAGGCCGGTCCTGATGATTTGAGCCACGGTCTCGCGCCCGTAGGATGTGGTGGCTGTCACGTACTGCACCGCTCGGTTGATCTCGTTCTCTGTCACCGCCTGGCCCTCGCAATTTCGGGGGGATTTTAGCATTACTTCCGACTCTGTCAACGGCTTGGGACCCCCCGGGAAAACGGATGCTCTCCTCCTGAATCCCTTCCGTTGTAAGTTCATAACATATTGATATAACAAGTAAACATTTAATTTTGTCCCGGTTCAGGTCCAATGGTATGATCACAGGGTCTTGTGTAAAGGTTGGAAGGTTGTGCCATGAGACACGCTGTTACAAAACGGATGAGTATGAAGCCTTCGGATCGGTGGGACCTGTCGCATTTGCTGAAAAACCCCGCGGACGATTTTGACCCCCTAGTCAAGGAGCTGGACAGCAAAGTCTCCCAGTTCGAGTCGTTTCGCGACCGCCTGAACCCTCAGATGACCAGCCAGGCTTTTATTGAAGTGATGCGTCTCAGCGAGGAAATCGCGGCGCTGTCGGCTAAATTGGGGGCCTATGCCTACCTCTGGTTCTCCGAGGACACCAAGAACTCCCAGGCACGCGCGTTCAAGAACAAGGTGGAAGAGCGGCTGACGTCGTTG
>Ga0209057_1001234_pt1 | contig 21083 bp, 22 predicted proteins | sample GraSoiAngelo_146_FD_185903 | JGI IMG/M metagenome (GOLD analysis project Ga0209057, IMG submission 185903) | Grasslands soil microbial communities from the Angelo Coastal Reserve, California, USA - 14_1009_05_30cm (SPAdes) (version 2) | ecosystem: Environmental > Terrestrial > Soil > Grasslands ... | reverse complement strand
CCAGGTCCCGGACGACGTCGACGAACAGCCTGCCGCCCGCCTCGTACATCGGCCGCGGCGTCGTCATCTGCCAGAAAGAGAGACCGAGGGGTTTCATGGGGTCGGTCATCATCTGCTGGTGACCGACCGAGATATAGACGTGATTCTCGTGGTCGTCGAGCGCGGGAATGGGGAACAGCGTGGTGATCGGCCGGCTCTGAACGATCTGGAAGCCGTCATCAACCAGGCACCATTCGATGTCCTGTGGGCAGCCGAAATGTTCCTCGATCCGGCGTCCCAGTTGCGCGAGTCGGACGACCTGCGCATCCGTCAGTGCTGACTGCTGTTGCCGCTCCGGGTCGATCGCTTCTTCCTGGGTCCCGCCTGCCGGCGAGGCGCGGATGGCAAGCGGCTTGGTGGCGACCGCCTTGGCGACGACCTCGCCGTCCCGCACCTTGTACATGTCGGCGCTCACCAGGCCGGAGACCAGGGCCTCACCGAGGCCGAAGGTGGCCTCCACGGCGGCGACCTTGCGGTTTGATGTGAAAGGGTCGGCCGTGAACAGGACGCCGGCCGCCTCCGGGAAGACCATCTGCTGCACGACCACGGCCATGTGGACCTTCCTGTGATCGAAGCCGTTCCGCAGGCGGTAGGTCACCGCCCGCTCGGTGAAGAGTGAGGCCCAGCACCGGCTGATGTGCTGGAGGATCGTCGCCGGTCCCAGGACGTTCAGGTACGTGTCCTGCTGGCCTGCGAAGGAGGCCGTCGGCGAGTCCTCTGCCGTCGCGCTCGAGCGGACGGCGTAGGCGGCTTGCTCGCCGAGTCCGGCCAGCGCGAGGGTGATCGCCGCCGCCAGATCGTCGGGGATGGTGATCCCTTCGATGATCCGCCGGATCTCGGCACTGAGCGTGCGGATCACCTCCCCGTCGTCCGGATTCAGGCACGACAACTGTTCGAGCCGTTCGCGGATGGACGGCGCTTCCGCGATGATCCGCCGGAAGGCGTCTGTCGTCACGCAGAAGCCAGCCGGCACGCGAATGCCTTCGATCCGCGAAAGCTCGCCTAGGTGCGCGCCCTTGCCGCCAACGATCGCGACCTGCGTCTGGTCGATCTCCTCGAAACCCAGCACGTAGCTGCCCATCCGTCCACCTTCTCCTTGAGCCCCCTCGGGCATCTCTCATTTCCTCGGTCGCGCGGACGCCTGTGAAGCCAGATTGTGGCGTGCATTGTCGGCAGGGAGGATGAACCGCCTTCCTTGGCGGCACACGACCCGGGTATCTCACCAACCAAATGAAGTCTGCCCCATATCCTTAGCGGCTGGGCCAGGAAGTCAGGGCAGGTGACCACGACCTGACGGTCTGACCACGCGATTCGCTTTTGGCCCTAACCCCTCGGAACTCGGGCTTGGTCCGCTGGAAGAGGCTTGAGGACAACGGCCTCTTCGGTTGGACGATCCGACAGGTCGCGCCGGGTCTGAGCAAACGTCGTGCGAAGGAGGGCGAGGAACCGCTGCGCAGTCGGAGTTAAAGGCACGTCACGCGCTGTGACCGACGCGATCGTCCGATGGAGCCGCCAACGAGGCAGGTCGAGGACTGCCAGGTTTCCTGACTCAAGCTCGAGCCGAAGCGCGAACCGGCTGATTGCGGCGATTCCACCGCCATCGGCAACGGCGAGCTTCACTGCCTCCCATGATGGCAATTCCAGGGTTCTTACAGCTTGCAGCCCGAGTTGCCAGCGAGCAGCCTCGACTGCGGCCCTCGTGGAAGAGCCTTCCTCGCGCGAAATCCAGGTCAGACCTTCGAGAGCCCGCATGCTCAGGCGCCGGCCCCCCAGGGCGGGCGGGCCAACCAACACGACCTCGTCCTCAACAAGTGGCTCCGCTTCTAGTTCCAGCGGCACTGTCAGGCCGCCGACGACGGCGACCTCGACCTCGTGCGCGCGTACGGCTCTGAGAGCGCCACCCGAAGTCTCGAGCTGAAAATCGATTTCGACGTCGGGATGCTCCGCACGGAAGCGGGACAGCACCTTTGGGAGGAGATAAGTCCCGGGGATGCCCGACGCCGCGAGGGCCAACGTTCCTATCTGAGCGTCAGCGCCCGCGGCGAGTGCACGGCCGGCATTGGCCAAAAGCGCTTCGGCGCGGAGTACGTATTCAGCCAGGACCTGGCCGGCCGGCGTCAGCTTCACAGAACGATTGCCTCGCACCACGAGCAAGGCGCGAAGCTCTGTCTCGAGTGAGGCGATGTGCTTGGACACCGCTGGTTGACTAACGTGAAGCGCACCAGCGGCACGCGAGAATGACCGCTCCCGGGCGACGGCGGCGAACGCCCGCAACCGAGCCTCGAGTTGCATGAGGAAATGTTATAGCAAACATTCGGATTATGTATTTGCTTTCTACCAGGAGGCGCCGTAGGTTGTGACTACGGCGGCCGCCGACCAAGATCACAAGGAGGTTGATAGCTTTGCACAAGGTCAAAGTGCTGCTTGCGGCGCTGTCCATGGCGGGGCTGGCGACCGGCGTAGGAGTGAGTCCGGTCCTGGCACACAACGCGGCGCATATGTACATCAACGGCAATTGCCTGGAGGTTGGCTCTGACAAGAGCGCGCCGTTCGTCGGCCAGGGTGCGCCCCAAACGGCGACGGGCCGACTCGACCTGATCTACGACCCGAATCCGACGACCGGGATCGATACAAGCGATCAGTACGGAGCGCGGCTAGCGGCCGACCACAGCCCGGTGTTGCTGCCGGGAGACTGTCCCTAGAACTGCGTCAGCGACGGGGAGGGCTATCATCGGCCCTCCCCGAACCGCCACTGCTTCGTCGAACGATTGGCGATCACGTTTCGCCGCGCCTTGACGCGCACGTCGAATCCACTGCATGGCAGAATGCCGCCGTGAACTCCGGGTCGCGTCCCCTACCTTCCTCATGGCGAGAGTCTCAGCGCGTCCGGTTGGTCGCGCTCAGTTTCTTGATGCTCTTTCTGGAGCTGGCCTTGATCCGATGGATCGGCTCGAACATCCTTTACCTGTCGTATTTCTCGAACTTCATCCTGCTCGCCAGCTTCCTCGGCATCGGTCTCGGATTCCTCAGAGCCAACGCCACTCGTGATCTCTTCGTGTTCGCCCCGATCGCGCTTACGGCGCTGGTCGCGTTTGTTCGCCTGTTCCCCGTCGAAATCGATCGATCCGGTACCGAGCTGATTTTCTTCGGTGCGCTGGGCACACGAAGCGGGCTGCCACCGTACCTCACTCTGCCTCTGCTCTTTCTCGGGGTCGCCGGCGTGATGGCGCTGGTAGGGGAGGGGGTGGCACGGACCTTTCGCCGCTTCTCGCCGCTTGAGGCCTACCGGTTGGACATCCTTGGCAGCCTGGCCGGGATCATCACCTTTTCGACGCTCGCCTTTCTGGAGGCACCCCCATTCGTCTGGGGAGCGGTCGTCGCGGGTGCGCTTATCCTCTTGATCGACCGCCGGCGCGCGCTCTGGCAGGCGCCGGCGCTCGCCGCCATGCTCGCCATTCTTGGCCTCGAGTCGGTGGTCCCGACCGACAGCTGGTCGCCGTACTACAAAATTCGCCTGAATCCGCACCCGTCGGGTGCCATCACGCTCCTCGTCAACGGGATCCCGCATCAAACGATCGACCTGGCACAGCGACGGCTCGACCAGGTCCCTATCTACGGCCTTCCGTACCAGCACCGGAGGGCGATCCCGGCCAGCGTGCTCATCGTCGGTGCGGGCACCGGCGATGATGTGGCGATTGCGCTCCGGTTGGGCGCCCAGCACGTCGATGCGGTGGAAATCGATCCCCGGATTCATGACATTGGCGTCCAGCGCAATCCGGACCACGCGTTCCAGGACGCACGGGTGACCTCGTACGTCAACGACGGTCGGGCCTTCCTCGAGCAGACCACACGCCGCTACGACCTGATCCTGTTCGCCTTACCCGATTCGCTGACGCTGGTGGCCGGCCAGTCGTCGCTGCGCCTGGAGAGCTATCTCTTTACGGCAGAAGCCATGCAAGCGGCGCGCGCGCATCTCACGCCGGATGGGGCCTTCGGCGAATACAACTATTACCGCGAGCAGTGGCTCGTCGATCGGCTCGCCGGCACGCTGCAGCAGGTGTACGGCCATCCTCCGTGTCTCGACTCAACCGGACAGGTGGGCCGGCTCGCGCTGCTGATGGCGAGCCCCAATCAGGCGACGCTCCAGTGTCCCACGCTGTGGCGGGCGGCAGCAGCGACGCCGGCGCCGGCCACCGACGACTATCCGTTTCTCTACCTGCAACAGCGGACGATTCCCGGTTTCTACCTGCTGACGCTCGCCCTCATCCTCGGGGCGGCGCTGCTGCTGATCCGGATCGGTGCGGGAGCGCTGCGCCCCATGGGCCGCTACCTCGACCTCTTCCTCATGGGCGCCGCCTTTCTGCTACTCGAGACCAAGAATGTCGTCCAGTTCGCCCTGCTGTTCGGCACGACCTGGTTCGTCAATTCGCTCGTCTTCGTCGGCATCCTGCTCGCCGTCTACCTCGCCATCGAGGTCGCACGGCGGATCGAGCTGGGGCCGCCGTGGCGACTTTATGTGGCCCTAATCGCGGCTCTCATTGTTGCCTGGCTCGTGCCACCGGACCTGCTTCTCGGGTTGACGGTTGTTCCGCGATTCATCGTCGCCATCGTGATCGCCTTCGCCCCCGTCTTCCTCGCCAACCTGGTATTCGCGAGCCGCTTCCGCGACGTCGCCGCGTCGAGCCTCGCCTTCGCGACCAACCTGCTCGGGGCGATGCTGGGCGGCGTCCTCGAGTATGTCTCGCTCGTTACGGGCTATCGGGCGCTATTGATCGTGATTGCCCTGCTCTATGCCGGCGCATTCACGCTGCAACGGTTCCAGGCCCGCCGCTTCGCGAGTTCCGGTTAGAGGACGGTCTCGTCGATCGCGACCTGGTCGAGGATCTCCTGCCGAAGGGCGGCCTCGTCGCGCTCGCGGACGCTCTTCAGGTTGCGGAAGGGACGGTCGAGACCCATGCGGCCGTGAATCACCCAGGCGCCTCCCTGGGCGAACGCCATCAGGTTGACCTCAAAGACGCGGTGGCTCTTGTTGCCTTTCCAGGCGAGGGTCCATCGCGGTGGACGCGGCTCGTAGCTCAGCCGGCCGCGTCCGCCCAGCTTCTCTTGATTGACCTGCCCGAGCTGGCTCTGGACCTGAGCATCGAGCGCGACCAGGAGCTCGAACAATTGCTCGCGGTAGTTGTCGACCCGGCCCTGGAGATTGAAATCCGCCTCGGTGACTGGCATCTCGGTCATGATACTTTTCTCCCCAAGATATCCACAGATTGTGGAGAACCAAGGCCTTGACACCAATATGTTGGGGTCTTAGCATGGTCTGGCTCCCGGATGGATACCGCCGTCGACGTCCAGCTGCTCACCCACACGCCTGATCCGATCCGGGTCATGTACGTCGCCTTCCGCACCTGCTACTCGAAGTTCACGCCCCAGCAGATCTGGGCGGACATCGAGTCCGGGAAGATCTCGGAGGAGAAGATGAAGAGCTTCATCTTCGACAAGCTGAAGAGCGGACATTCCTCGCCACGCACCCAGGTCTACTTCACCTTCGCCGTCAGCGGGCTGTCGCGCGCGGCCAGTCACCAGCTGGTCCGGCACAACAACGGCATCACCTTCGACCAGCAATCGCAGCGCTACTACGCCTTCAAGGATGCGGACTTTCCCTATGTCGTGCCGGAAACCTGGGAGCAAGCCGGCCTGCGCGACGAGTACGTGGCGTTCATGCACCGCGTCGGCGAACTCTATGACCAGGCGCTCAAGGCGGGCGTTCCGGCAGAGGACGCCCGCTTTCTCTTGCCCAACGCGGCTTCCACCAACCTTACCTTCACGGTGAACTACGAGGAGTTCCTGCACGTCGCGGACCTGCGCCTCTGCTGGCGCGCGCAGTGGGAGATCCGCCACATGTGGGCCAAGGCGCGCAACGCATTGAAGACGCAATTCCCCGAGCTGGCGAAGCCGGTGCAGCCAAAGTGCGGCGACCAGCGAATGGGCTACTGCGATGAGCCACTGGCCGAGTACCTGAAGTGCCCACTGGGTGCTCGCCGGATCCGTTTGCACAAAGACGAGATCGTCGCGGCGGCGAAGTCTGGGCAGACGCTCGAGTCGACGCCACTATCCGAGGAGGATCTCGCGCTACTGACGCCCCGCCCCGAGTTCGAAAAGATCCCCGCCGGCAGAGCTTAGCGGAGCGAGCTCAGGTCGAGGCGATGCCAGGTTGTTCCGGCATCCTCCGTTGTGTAGAGGGCGGACGACTGCGTGACTCGATCTTCGCCGGAGGCCCATACATCGAGGGGATCGGCGACACTGAGGAGGCTGGTGTTCGGCGGCGTCGTGGCGCATCGCCAGGTTCGGCCGCCGTCGTCCGTTTTCAGGATGCCGCCCGGGCCGACGTTCGCGCCACCCGCGCCCAGACCTAGAGCCAACCAGCCACGACCAGGGCTGGCAAACAGGGGGGCACCCAGAAGGCCACCTGAGCAATTCGCCGTGAAATCCTGTGGGTTGCCCAGGCTCGACCAGGTAAGGCCTCCGTTGTCGGTCCGGAAGAGCGCGTACTTCTGGCATCCGCTCGAGCTGCAGTAGGCGCCGTCGCGCGTAAACAGCCAGGCGGTCGAGATGGTGGCCGCATCCAATCCCTGCGCCTGGCCCGTGGTGGCGCGCAGCACCGTATGCCAGGTGGTTCCGCCATCGCTCGTCTCGCGGACTTCGACCGTTCCCGGGGTGGGCGTGTCGTCGAGTGCGACCCAGCCACGGGTGGCGCTCGCGAAGCGGATGGTCGCGATCTCACCGTGAAGTTGCGTCGTCCAGCTTCGACCGCCATCCGTCGTGCGCTGAAGAAATGATGGGCAGAGGCTCTGGCATGGCGACTGATCGAGGCTGACCGCCCACGCACGCTCCCCGTCGACAGCCTGAATTTGTCGGATGGGCTCGCCGTAGACCCCGTCCGTCGGGATTGCGAGGACAGTTTGCCAGGTCTTGCCACCGTCCTGTGTGCGCAGGACGAGGCCCTTGCAGGGTTGAGTGCCGGGCGCTGCTGCCTGGGAACACGCGATTTGCGCCACGTTCCGGCCGAGAAAACCGGCTGCCCATCCGACGTGCTCGTCGATGAACCGAAGCGCCGTGAGGTGGTCGGCCGGGATGGGAAGGCGCTGCCACGTTGCTCCGCCGTCGCTGGTCTTCGCCAGCCCAAGCCCGGTTCCGGTCCAGCCCGCAATGTATCCGACGTTTTGAGTCAGGCGCTGGATTGCTGACAAGGACAGGGCCACGCCGTCGCCCAAGATCGGCGTTGCCTCGGCCGTCGGCGACGTCGGCGCGGAGACTTTCGAAGCCGATGGGGTTGGGCTCGCGCCGGCCTGTGGCGTGCAGGCAGCGAGCATCATGCAGGTGACCAGGAGATACCGCGTTCGCACCGAGGGATATAACGAAGGCCGGGCCCATTAGTTATTCGAACGCGTTAGGATTTCTCCGTGCGGACGGCACCTTCGGCCACGCTGGCGCGTCATTGGGTTCCGGAGCGGTCGCTGCTCAGCGACGCCGGCCTGGTCATCGCGTTCAGCCTTTTTACCGGGCTCATGGCCCACATCGCGATCCCCTTGCCGTTCACGCCCGTCCCTATCACGGGCCAGACGTTCGCGGTCCTACTCTGCGGCGCCGCCCTTGGCGCCCGGCTCGGCACGGCATCGATGCTCCTGTACATCACCGAAGGTGCTATTGGCCTTCCGGTGTTTGCCGCGGCGCCGGGCGCTGCGAGTTATGGATATCTGGCCGGCTTTGTGGCCGCCGCGTTCATCGTCGGCTGGTTTGCGGATTTGGGCTGGACGAAAGACCTGCCGCGCACGGTCGTCGCCATGATCGCCGGCGAGGTCGCCATCTACTTCTTCGGGCTGCTCTGGCTGGCCCATTTCGTTCCGCCGACGAAGGTGCTCGACTTCGGGCTTTACCCATTCCTGATTGGCGATGCCATCAAGCTCGTGGCGGCAGCCGTCGTGCTCCCGGCTGGGTGGCGGCTGAGCCGCCAACGGTGAACGCGTTCTGCTCCAGCTGCGGGTCCAGGACGGAGACCCGGCCGGTGGCGAAGCAGCAACTGAGCGTCTGCCCACAATGCGATCGGATCTTCTTTCGCAACCCCAAGGTGGTGGTGTCGGCGCTGATCGAGGATGGCGGGCGCGTCCTCCTCGTCCTTCGCGACATCGAGCCAGGCCGCGGCCTGTGGGGAATGCCCGGCGGGTATGTCGATTGGGACGAGCACCCGCAGGACGCGTTGATCCGGGAATGCATGGAAGAGGTCCAGGTACGGGTCGAGCCGCTGGACCTACTGGAGGTGCAGCACATCCTGATGGAGGACGAGGGTATCGTGCTCCTCCCATACCGCGCGCGCGTGATCGCCGGCCATCCCGCGGCCGCTGACGAGGTGCAGCAGGTCGGATGGTTCCGTCCGGATAAACTGCCGCCGCTGGCGTTCGCCAGCCATCGCAAGGTGTTGCAGCAGTGGACGCAAGAAGTGCTCGCGCGAGGCGCCGCCTAGGAATCGCCATCGCGCGAAAGAGCATCGTCACCAAGACTGGCGATGGGGGAGAGACCGGGCTCCTCTACGGCGGGCGCGTCAAAAAGACGGATCCACGCACGGAGGCGTACGGCGCCATCGATGAGGCAATCTCGACGCTGGGTGCGGCCCGTGCCCTGGTCACGGACCGCGGCCGCCATGCGGTGATCCTGCGCATCCAGAGCGAGCTCTTCACCGTGGGCGCCGAGCTGGCGACCGATGCGGCCGAGTACGACAAGCTGGAGCAGCACTTCATGATCGTCACGCCGGACTTCACCGGCAGGGTCGAGAGCGAGATCGTCGACCTCGAGCGTCGCTTTCCATTGCCGGATGCCTTTGTCATCCCGGGTGGGACCCCGGCGGCCGCTGCGCTGGACGTGGCGCGCGCGGTGCTGCGCCGGGCGGAGCGCCGCATCGTCGGCCTGCAACAGGGCGGTCAGCTGCGCAACCCGGAAGTGCTGCGCTACGCGAACCGGCTCTCGGACCTGCTCTTTATGCTGGCTCGAGCCGAGGAGGGGACGGCCGTCAAACCCTTGATGGGACGACGAGCGGGCCGCAGGACTGCAGCGCCTGCGCGCACTCGTCCCGCACCCAGGCGTCGGTCTCGCGCCTGAGCGCCAGCTCAAGGTGAGCGCGCGCCGCCGTGCCACCGAGCCGGCCCAGCGCCCAGGCCGCGTGGCCCCGTACCAGGGGCTCACCATCATTGAGCGCAATGGACAGCGCGGCCACCGAGTCCCGATCCGCGATGTTGCCAAGCGCGATACAGACATTGCGCAGCAGTCCCGACCGTCGCGTTCTCCAGACCGCGCTGTTTCGAAAGCGGGCGCGGAAGGCGTCGTCATCGAGGGCAAGCAACTGTTCCAGCCGCGGTCGCGCCTCGATCATCGGGCCGAACGCCTCCAGCGCCGGCGTGTCCGGTGAGGCGGGCTTGGCGTTGACCGGGCAGATCTCCTGGCACAGGTCGCAGCCGAAGATCCAGTCGCCGATCAGCGGCCGAATGTCGAGCGGGATGACGCCGCGGTGTTCGATGGTCCAGAACGAGATGCAGCGCCGGTTGTCCAGCACCCCGGGCTCGACCAGGGCGCCGGTGGGGCAGACCCGCATGCAAGCGTCGCAGCTTCCGCAGGTCTTCTTAAGCGGCTGGTCGGGCTCGAGCTCGGCCGAGGTCACGATCTCGGCCAACAGGACGTAGGAACCAACCCCCGGGATGAGCAGGTTGGTGTTCTTTCCCAGCCAGCCCAGCCCGGCCCGAGCCGCCGCGGCGCGATCGAGCATCCAGCCGTGGTCGACGTAGGTCTTGGCCACGTGGCCGCGCTCGCGCAGCATCGCGACCAGCGGCTGCATCCGCTCGAGCAGGACCTCGTGGTAGTCCCGCCCAAGGGCGTAGGCGGCGATGCGGCCCTGGGGGCCCCCACCCGAACGCCTCAAACGCTCGCTTCGCACTGAAGCGCGGCTCGCGTGGGCCGGCGGGCCCGGCCCTCCCCCGCGAGCGGGGAAGGGAAATTGTGGCTCGTCAGAGGGAGAGGGAAATATTGCGTGAGGAAAGGCGAGGGCGATCACGCTGCGCGCGTCGGGCGTGGCCCGGCGAGGGTCCGCACTGGCATGCGCCCGAGCCTCGCTCCACCAGGAGAGCCCGTCCATCAGGCCCTCTTGGGTCCGGTTCACCGCAGCGGCTTCGGCCAGGGAAAATCGCTCCGCGCCGGTCACGCCCACGGCGCAGAAGCCGAGCTCGGTGGCCCGCCGTTTGACCTCCTGCGTCAGGGACATTTGACCCTAGCTTAGGTGGGGTCGCGGGAGTAGGATTAAGGGCAATGCAGGGGACGGCAGTCTGGCGGGAGCTTCAGCTCCTCTTGAGCCTGAACCTGCCGGAATCCGCCTACTACGTCTGGGAAGGCACCGCCATCTGCTGCCATTGCGACGACCAGCGGCTGGTCATCGGCGCTCCCACCGAGCAGTCAGCCCGTCAGCTCGTTCAGGCCTACCTGCCGGTCGTCCGGCGGACGCTGCAAGCGATCCCGGATGCGCCCAAGCGCGTCTCGGTCGTTGTCACGACCGGCCCGCTGGCCCACGCCTGATTGCCCATTAGCCAAGAGCGCCGCCGCCTCAAGGCGGAGATCGTCGGCGACGTCCAGGGCGTTGGCTTCCGCTACTTTGCCCAATCCCAGGCCCGCCGGCTCGGTCTCGACGGTTACGTTCGCAACCGCTACGATGGCGCGGTGGAGGTGGAGGCCGAGGGCGATGCAACCTCTCTCGACCGATTTCTCGATGCGCTCCGCAGCGGACCGCGCATGGCGCAGGTGCAAGACGTGCGGGTCAGCTGGCTGCCCTTCAAAGGCGATCTCGGTCCATTCGGCGTGAGAGGATGAGCGAAATGAAGTTCGCCCGCCGCATGTCGGAGATTGGCACGGAGACGGCGTTCGAGGTGCTGGCCAAGGCGCGCAAGCTCGAGGCGCAGGGGCGCGACGTCGTCCACCTGGAAATTGGCGAGCCCGACTTCCCGACACCGCCGAATATCGTCGAGGCCGCGGAGCGCGCCCTGCGCGACGGCTTCACGCATTACACACCGGCCGGTGGCCTTCTGCCCGCCCGCCAGGCGGTGGCCGACTGGATCCGCCGTTGGTATGAGGTCGAGGTCAAGCCCGAGCAGGTGGTGATGGTGCCCGGCTCGAAGAACGTCTTGCTCTTCACCATGCTGGCGCTGGTCGAGCCGGGTGATGAGGTTATCGTTCCCGATCCCGGCTACGCCATCTACGGATCGGCCGCGACGCTCGCCGGCGGAACACCGGTCGGCATCCCGCTCCGCGAGCGCAACGACTTCCGGCTCGACATCGAGGAGCTCAAATCGAAGATCACGCCAAAAACGAAGCTGCTGGTCATCAACTCGCCGCAGAACCCGACGGGGGGCGTGCTGTCGACCCGCGATCTCGAGCAGATCGCGGAGCTCGCAATGCGCCATGACTTCTATGTGCTGACCGACGAGGTCTACGGCCAGATCACCTACGACGGCCAGCACGCGTCGATCATGACCGTGCCCGGGATGCTCGAACGGACCATCTACTCAGACGGATTGAGCAAGGCGTATGCGATGTGCGGCTGGCGCCTCGGTTTCGCGGTCGCGCCGCTCCCGCTGGCGCAGAAGTTCGAGACCTTGATGATCAACAGCAGCTCGTGTGCCGCCGCCTTTACCCAGATGGCGGCGATCGAGGCGCTCTCCGCGCGATCGGATGCGGCGGTGCAGGCCATGGTCGGCGAGTTCAAGCGACGCCGCGATCTCGTCGTCGATCGTCTCAATGCCTTGCCGGGAGTCAGCTGCCACAAGCCACTCGGAGCCTTTTACGTGTTTCCCAACATCACGCAGACGGGCCTGGACGAACGGGTGCTGGCCGACCGGATGCTGAACGAGGGCGGGGTCGCCCTGCTCGCTGGGAGTACGTTCGGCGAGTCCGGCAAGGGCTATCTGCGGCTTTCCTATGCGAACTCGATCGACCAGATCGAGGAGGGCGTCAAGCGGATGAAGGGAGTCCTGGAGAAGACCGCAGCCCGCGCCTAGTCGGGACGGTGGACTCCGGCTGATGGCCACGAAAGCCGCCCCCATCCTCGACCGCATCCTGCAATCCCGGCGTGCGGCGATCGATGAGCTCAAGGCCGGTGGTGTCGAGGCCGGGTTGCCGCAATCCATTGCGGCGGCGCCGCCGCCACGGGATTTTCGGCAGGCATTGCGCCGGACCGACGCGGTGGCGCTGATCGCCGAGTGTAAGGAGCGCTCGCCCTCGGGCGGCGTGCTGCAGCACCCCTACGATCCGGTACGGCTGGCTTGGCGCTACGCGGCGAACGGCGCCGCCGCCATCTCGGTGCTGGCGGAGCCCGAATTCTTCGGTGGCAGCCTCGACCACTTGCAGGCGGTCCGCTCGGCCGTCGAGGTGCCGGTCCTCTGCAAGGATTTCATCATCGACCCCATCCAGGTGCTGGCGGCGCGCGCGGTCGGTGCCGACGCTGTGTTGCTGATCGTTGGGGTGCTGGACGACGGCGCGCTGCGCGCGCTGCAGGCGCTGGCGACGCGACTGTCGATGCAAGCGGTGGTCGAGGTTCACTCCGAGGAGGATTTGGACCGCGCACTACGGGCCGATGCCGGCATCATCGGCATCAACAATCGTGATCTCTCCACGATGACGTCCGACCGGCAGACCACGGCACGGTTGCGACCGCTGATCCCTGCCGGCCGGGTGGTGATCAGCGAGAGCGGCATCGGGAGCCGCGCCGACGTGGACGCGATGGGCCGGCTCGGGGTCGATGCCGTGCTGGTCGGGGAGTCGCTGCTTCGAGCGGCGGACCTCGACGCCAAAGTCCGGGAGCTGAGCGGATCGTGACAAAGATCAAGATCTGCGGGAACACCCGGGCCGACGATGTCGAACTGGCCGTCGAGTTGGGCGCCGACCTTCTCGGGTTCATCTTCACCCACAGCAAGCGCCAGGTTCGGGTCGAGGAGATCAAGGACGTGATCGCCCAGGTGCCGGCGGGCGTGGAGCGGGTCGGTGTCTTCATCGATGAGCCCACGGAGCAGATCGGCAAAGTCGCCCAGGCCTGCGGCCTGACCGCGATCCAGGTGTACCGGCCGCTGACCGAGAAGGATCGCTCGCTCGGATTGCTCCTGCTTCCGGCCTTCCGCGTGCAGGAGGGCGAAGACCTGACCACCATCCCCCTCGAAGACGGCGATCATCCGCTGTTCGACACCTGGGTGCCGGACTCGGTCGGTGGTACGGGGCGGGCCTGGGCGTGGGCGCAGGCCAGGGAGGTCGTGCGCAAATATCCGGTCGTGGTTTCCGGCGGGTTAACAGCAGGCAACGTCGATGGCGCGGTGCGCGAGCTGCATCCCTGGGCGGTCGATGTCTGCAGTGGTGTCGAGGCCGAGCCCGGCCGCAAGGATCACGCGAAATTGCGCGCCTTTGTCGAGGCGGTCCGCCGGGTGGATCGGGAATGAAGGAAACGATGCAGGGCCGCTACGGGAAATACGGTGGGCAGTACATCCCGGAGACGCTGATGGCCGCCGTCGACGAGCTGGCGGCGGCGTTCGAGGCCGCGCTCAAGGACGACGGCTTTCGGCACGAGTTCGAGTATCTCTCGCGGACCTTCAGTGGCCGGCCGACACCTGTGTACCGCGCCGACCGGCTCACGGAGCAGGCGGGTGGCGCCGAGATCTGGTTCAAACGCGAGGATCTCTGCCACACGGGGGCGCACAAGATCAACAATGCGCTGGGGCAGGTGCTGCTCGCCCGCCGCATGGGCAAGCGCCGCATCATCGCCGAGACGGGCGCCGGCCAGCACGGTGTCGCGGTCGCCACCGTCTGCGCCAAGTTCGGCCTCCCATGTGAGGTCTACATGGGCGTCGACGACATGGCGCGCCAGGCGACCAACGTGTACAAGATGCGCTTGCTCGGCGCCACGGTCACGCCGGTCGAGAGTGGCAGCAAGACCCTCAAGGACGCGACCAACGAGGCGATCCGCGACTGGGTGACGAACGTTCGCACCACGCACTACGTGATCGGATCGGCGGTCGGGCCGCATCCCTACCCCTTGATGGTGCGCGAGTTTCAGTCGGTGATCGGACGCGAGGCCCGGGCGCAGATGCTCACCGAAACCGGTCGGCTGCCGGCGGTGGTGGTGGCCTGCGTCGGCGGCGGCAGCAATGCCATCGGAATCTTTGCGCCCTTCTATGACGACCCGGTCCGCCTGGTCGGGGTTGAGGCGGCCGGACGTGGGCTCGACAGCGGGGCGCACGCGGCCTCCATCGTCGGCGGCCGTCCCGGCGTGCTGCACGGCTCGTTCAGCTACCTGTTGCAGGACGACGACGGCCAGGTGATGGCAACGCATTCCATCTCGGCGGGCCTCGACTATCCCGGAGTCGGTCCGGAGCACGCCTTCCTCCACGACCAGCATCGCGCCGAGTACGTGAGCGTCACCGACGAGCAGGCGCTCGCGGCCTTCCATCAGACCTCGCGGTTGGAGGGCATCATCCCGGCGCTGGAGAGTTCGCATGCGATTGCGTATGCCGTGCCGCTGGCGGCTGAGCTCGCTGCTTCGGACCTCGTACTCGTGAACCTCTCGGGTCGGGGCGACAAGGACGTCGACATCGTCCGCGGCGCAAGCGACGGGTGAGCCGGATCGCGGCGACGTTTGCCCGGCTTGCCGCGCAGCGGCGCCTGGCCCTGATCGCCTACCTCACGGTCGGCTATCCCCGGCTCGACGTCACGCCGTCCCTGGTCCAGACCGCCGCCGATTCCGGTGCCGATGCGATCGAGCTCGGCATTCCGTTTTCTGACCCACTCGCCGACGGTCCCACCATCCAGGCCGCTTCACAGCAGGCTTTGAAGGGTGGCACGACGGTCGCGCGGGCACTCGAGGCGGCAACCGCCGCGCGCAAGAGGACCGATGCGCCGATCCTCTTCATGACCTACCTGAACCCGATCCTGGCCTTTGGCCTCCAACGTTTTTGTCGGGCGGCATCCGAGGCGGGCGTCGACGGATTGATCGTGCCCGATCTTCCCCCCGCCGAATCGGCGGATCTCCGCCAAGCGGCTGTCGCCTCGCAGCTGGACCTCGTGTTCTTCGTGGCGCCGACCAGCAGCGAGGCCAGCGTCGCCGCGGCCTGCGGGGCTGCGACCGGATTTATCTACTGCATCGCCGTCACTGGCGTGACGGGGGCGCGCGCGGAGCTGGATCCTGGCCTGCTGCCGCTGATCGAGCTCGTGCGGCGACACACCAACCTGCCGATCGTGGTCGGGTTTGGCATCTCGCGGCCGGAGCACCTCGAGGCGCTCACCGGCAAGGCCGATGGGGTGATCGTGGCGAGCGCTCTCCTGGACGCGATCGCCCAGTCGCCCGAGGACCCAACGGCCCGGGTGCGGGAGTTTCTCACTGGGCTAAGGCCCCTGGCCTGACTCCGCGCAAGCGGGGGAGGGAATTGAGCGTCACACCGTCGGGAGATGGCAAGGGCCGAAGACGCTCCCTCGCCTGAGGGGGACGCCGAAGAACGCCGGTTGATCGATCGCAGCGCGGCGGGCGACCAGGAGGCCTTCCGTCAGCTCGTGATCCGTCATCACCGGCTGGTGATCAACGTCGCCTTCCGGGCCCTCGGCGAGCTCAGCCTGGCGGAAGACGTCGCGCAGGAGGTCTTCCTCAAGGTCTACAAGGCCCTTCCCGGCTACCGGCATGAGAAGCCGTTCAAACACTGGCTCCACCGGGTGGCGGCGAACGCCGTCACCGACGCCCTGCGCCGCCGCCGCCCGGTCGTTTCGCTCGATGGCATGGCGCAACCGCCGGCCAGCCGCGAGTCGGATCCTATGGACGTGGCCACCCGGCATGACCTGCAGAAAGCGGTGCGTCAAGCGATCGCGAGCCTGCCGTCACACTACCGTGACACGATCGCCCTGCAAGCCTTCGGCGAGCTGAGCTACGAGGAGATCGCGAAGACGCTCGACGTCCCGCTGGGGACGGTCATGTCGAGGCTCAACGGTGCCAAGCGGTTGCTCCGCGAGCGCCTCGGCGACCTCGTGTACGGGGAGGAGGCGAATACCGGGTGAAACCGGTCCGTTTTAGGAAACAGAGGCCGCAACCAGAATGTTGAGTCATGCAACGGCGCGCGACTGGCTGATCCCGTATGCCGACGGCATGCTGGCCGCCGACGAGCGCCGCCGGATCGACGGGCACATCGCCGGATGCGCGGCCTGCGCCGCCGAACTGCGCGAGGTGCGCGAGGTCAACCTGCTGCTGGTCACCCTTCCGCCCGCCCCGCCCACCTCGGTTGCCCCCTTCTGGCTCAAGCTTCAGGCCATACTGCCGCAGCGGCGCACATTGCGCATTCCAACCTTCATCGGATATCGTCGCGTGGGTCTCGCCTTCGCGGTGGCGTCGATCGCCGTGCTCGCGGCCGCGGCCACAGCCTTCGCTGCGCCCTCCGCGCTTCCGGACAACCCGCTCTATCCGGTCAAGCTCTTCGAAGAGGATGTGCACCTGGCGCTGAGCGCGGCGAATGATCGAGTCTCGGTGCAGCTGCAACAGGCCGGTGAGCGGCTCCGGGAGGCGCAGGCGATGGCCGCCAACCACAAACCTCGGCTCGCCGAGTCCAGCCTGCGCGCCTACACGATCATGGTCGACGACGTGGCGGTGTCGCTGAAGAGCCCCACCACGCCGAAAGCCAACAAGGATGCCCTGCACGCCCTGCGCGCCAGGCTTGGCGCCGTTGAGCGCGAGAATGCGAATCGTGACGACGACGTCGCCGCCATCAAGCAACTTGTCGCCGCCGCCGTTGACGAGCTCGATCGGATCGAGCAACAGGAGAGCGCCACGCCGCCCACGCTCGTTGTCGGCGAGCAGGCCACGCCGGACCCGACGCCCGTGGTGACGCCGAAGCCGACGCCGCGGGCCACGCCCACCGACGACGGCGACCGTCACGAGCATCGCGACTGACCCTGTCGGCGGCATCCATCGCTAGACTCAACGCGTGGGCGCGCGCGAGGATGTCCTGGTCGTCCCAAGGGACACGTTGTTTGGCGGCAGCGAATGGACGGGCTTCCGGTCGACTGGCCTCGACGAGTTGCTCGCGCGGGTGCGCGCAAACTACCGCTTTCGCCCGCGGCGCGAGGTCGAAGAGGATCCGGCCGAGCCGCAAATCATTCCCTATGTCGTCTTTCGCCATGACGAACGCTACTTCTTGACGCACCGGCTGCGCCGCTCGAGTGAGCGGCGGCTCCGCCACCTCTACTCGCTGGGGGTCGGTGGGCACATCAATCCCGAGGACGTTGCCGGCGCGGCCGACCCGATCGACGCCGGGTTGCGGCGCGAATGGGAAGAGGAGGTGGTCTACAGCGGCCACTTCTCGACGCGGCTGCTCGGAGCGATCAACGACCAGACGACGCCGGTCGGCCGAGTGCACGTCGGGCTGATCTTCCTGGTCGAAGGCGACCGTCCGGAGATTTCCATCCGCGAGGTGGACAAGCTGGCCGGTGCGCTGCTGCCGCTTGACGCGATGCGCAGCTATTACCTGGACATGGAATCCTGGTCGCAGCTGATCTTCGATTACCTGACGCGGGTGCCGGTCGCCTAAGCCCGCGACCACCTGACGCCGTCCCAGGTCCAGGTGTCGTCGGTCGGTTGATCGTTGGCAGGCGACTTGCCCCCGAAGAGGACGACGCGATCGCGCGCAGCATCGTAGGCGATGGAACGAAACAGCTGGAACGGCGGCGTCGATGCCGGATGTTGCGGCGACCAATTGCTGCCGGTCCACGTCCAGGTGCCGTCGTGTTCGACCAACAGCACGTCGTGGCGTGCGTCCTCATGAGCCATGAACACCGCGCCTCCCTGGAGTGTCGTGGCGGGATGCAGCTGGCTCCATGCGCGGCCATCCCAAACCCAGCTGTCGTTGAGCGCATCCGTTTCGCCTGGCTGGCCGCCAAAAAGTAGCACGCCCGACCTGGCGCCAAATGCCATACCAGCATTGCCCCGATACGGCGGTGCTGGAGACTGGTGCTTGGTCCAGTTCGAGCCATCCCAGGTCCACGTGCCCGGCTGGCTATCGAGGCCGAATCCAAAGAGGACGACGTTGTGATTTCCGGGATCGTCTGCCATCAGCGCAGGAAAGAGCGTGGGGGGCGAGGTGGCGGGGTGCTCTTGTCTCCAGGTCGAGCCGTCCCAGCTCCAGGTGTCGTTGCGACCAGGATCGGCGTTCGCGGATCCGCCGCCAAACAGGATGAGCTTTCCTGAGGATGCATCGAACGCCAGCGCACCAAAGCTTCGGCCCGGCGGAGATGTCGACGGGCTCGCCTGCATCCACCGACACCCGTCCCAGGTCCAGGTGTCGCCCAGCGGCGGGCTGCCGTCGCCGCGAATGCCGCCGAAGAGCACGACCGTTTTCGTGGCGGCGTCGTAGGCCATGGCAGCTCCCATCCGCGCGGGAGGGCGCGGTCCGGGTGTGCATGCCGAGGCCGCCGGCGTTGCCGAGCGGCCCGGGCTCGAGGTTGCTACCTGAGTGCCGGCGTTGCTGGTGGAACCGCAGCCTGACACCGCTGTGGCGGCGATGGATGCGACGATCAACATGGACCGAGGTCGTGGGCGGCTTCCCAATTTCCTAGCCGGTCAGGTCTTTCGCCATTTCCTCGAAGTTGCGGACGTAGCGCAGCACGTCGTCCTCGGAATGCTGGACCGAGAGCGTCCAGTTCTCCTCGGCCCCCGGCGCCATCAGCACGCCGCGATTGCACTGATAGAGCCAGGACAGGTAGGCGTACTTCTTGTCGATCGTGAGGTAGTCGCGGTAGTTGCGGACACGTTCCTTGCGATAGGTCACGCAACCGCGCGCCGCCAGCGTGATCGGATGGAAGGGGAGCTGATAGTCGCTCATCACTTTGCGCAATCCGCCCTCCAGCGCCTCGGCGAGCGCATCGAAGTGGGCGTAGGCTGCTGCTGTCAGCACCGACAACAGGGTCGTCTTCGAGGCCGCGATGGTCAGCGGGTTACCGTTGAAGGTGCCGATCTGGACCACTTTGTGGGCGTCGATCGTCCCCATCACGTCGGCCCGCCCGCCGACCGCGCCGCATGGCAGGCCGCCGCCGATCGCCTTCGCGAGCGCGACCAGGTCGGGCGTCACGCCGAAGCGCTCGGTCGCACCGCCGGCCGCGATGGTCGCGCCGGTCTTGACCTCATCGAAGATCAGCAGCGCCCCATGCCGGTGGGCGAGGTCGAGCACACCGGCCAGGTAGCCCTCGTCGGGAAGCACGATGCCGATGTTCATCATCACCGGTTCGACGATGATGGCCGCCACCTCGCCGCGATGCCGGTCGAGGGTCCGCTCCAGGATGGCAAGGTCGTTGAAGGGCACGACGGTGACGAGGTCAACCACGGCCTCCGGCGTGCCGGCGCTGTAGGGCACGGATACGGGAGCGTCGGCCGGACCCATCAGGTCTGGGGAGGGCTCGACGGAGACCAGCAATGCATCGTGATGCCCGTGGTAGCTGGCCTCGATCTTGATGATCCGGTCGCGACCGGTAAAGCCGCGCGCCAGCCGAATGGCGTCGAGGGTCGATTCGGTACCGCTGTTGGTGAAGCGCCACTGCGGCTGCTTGAAGCGGCGCGACAACTCCTCGGCGACGATGGCGTCGTCGGCCACGGGCTGCGCGAAATGCGTACCCCGGGCGGCACGGTCGTTGATCGCCTTGACGATGAGCGGGTGGGCATGCCCGACCACCATGACGCCGAAGCCGTTGTGAAAGTCGACGTACTCGTTACCGTCCACGTCCCAGACCCGGCTGCCCTCGCCATGATCGACGAAGACCGGCTGCGGCGCCGCGTCCTGGAAGGACGAGGGCACGCCGCGCGGGATGAACTGCTTCGCCTGCTTCCACAGCTCGTCGGAACGCTGGCGCTTGGAACGAAAACGCTCCTCCTCCCGGGCGGTCAGTTCCACGACGCGCTCGGTGGCGATGGGCTCGGCAACAGTGCTCACGGCGTCCCTCCTCGAGATTTCTTGACGGCCAGCGCCGAAATCGCCTCTAGTATGCAGCGATTCGCATTCTGAGCCGTGATCTCCGCATGATCGTATGGCGGCGAGACCTCGACCACGTCCATTCCGACCAATTTCGTCCGCAGTCCGATGTTGCGGATGGCTCGGAGCAGATCGGCGGGTTGCATCCCGCCGGGTTCCGGCGTCCCGGTCCCGGGGGCGAAGCCGGGATCGAGGACATCGATGTCGACCGAGAGGTAGATGAACTCGGGGCCGTCGAGCGCCTCCTGGATGGCCTGCCCGATGACGGTCTCGACGCCCCGGTCGAGCAACTCGCCCATCAGGTGCCAGCGCATCCCCTGGGCCCGCATCCACTCGAAGGTCTCGAGCTCGGGCCAGTAGCCGCGCAGCCCGATCTGGACGAAGTTTCGTCCCGGAATGGCGCCGGACTCGATCAGGCGACGCATCGGCGTGGCGTGCGAGGCCAGGTTGCCCCAGGTGCTCTTGCCGGTGTCGGCATGGGCATCGAAATGGACGAGGCCGACCTTGCCGCGGCCGTAGGCATCGGCTACGGCGGTGGCCGACGGATACGTGATCGAGTGATCGCCGCCGATGACGAAGGGCACGATCTTCCGCGAGGCGACCTCGGCGACACGCGCGCGAATGGCCTCGTGGGCCTGCTCGGTCAGACCCGGGTAGCAGACGGCGTCGCCGTAATCGACGACCGTGAGCACCTCGAAGGGCGCGACCTGCAGATCGAGGTGCCAGCTGGGCGGTTGGTAATTGGCGACCCGCACCGCCCGCGGACCAAAGCGAGCGCCCGGCCGGTATGTCGTGCCGTCGTCCCAGGGCGCGCCCATGATCGCGACGTCCGGGTGCGCCTGGTCCAGTTGTTCAGGCTCGGTTAGCGCCGGCAGTTTCATGAAGGTGGCGGGCCCGAGGTATTGCGGGCCATTCACCTGCGCGTCGAGGTTGGGTGTCTCTGACATTTGCCCTAGCGGTGTCGCTTCAGGTCTTTGAGAA
>Ga0209057_1001230_pt1 | contig 21113 bp, 20 predicted proteins | sample GraSoiAngelo_146_FD_185903 | JGI IMG/M metagenome (GOLD analysis project Ga0209057, IMG submission 185903) | Grasslands soil microbial communities from the Angelo Coastal Reserve, California, USA - 14_1009_05_30cm (SPAdes) (version 2) | ecosystem: Environmental > Terrestrial > Soil > Grasslands ... | reverse complement strand
GGCGACAGCTCAGAGATGTGGGCCGGAATCACGCCCCACGCCCCCTGCACCATGAACTGCATCGCGACGGCGCCGCAGACGAGGAGCACGACCGACGGCGCAAACGCCCACACGGGGACGAGAGCGAGGCCACCGAGGAAGGCCACGATCATGGCCGCCCGGCGGCCGAGGCGATCCGAGCCGAGTCCGAAGACGATGCCGCCCACGATCGCGCCGACCATCGACAGCGCTGTCAGCGCCGCACGCCCGGAAGGCGCGAACCCCCAGTCGCGCTGGAGGAAGGTCGGGTACATGTCCTGCGTCCCGTGCGACACCGCGTTGAGCGTCGCCATGAGGAGCGTCAGGTAGCAGAAGAGCCGCCAGTTGGCGGCGATCGCCCGGGCGAGCTCGGCCCAGCTCCCGTGCCGCGTCCGCTCCCAGACCTCCGACTCGCGCACGTTGGCGCGCACGTAGAGGGCGAGGAGCGCCGGGAGACCGCCGACGAAGAACATCGGGCGCCAGCCGAAGCGGGGAAAGACCAGGAAGTAGCAGAGCGCGGCGAGCAGGTAGCCCGCCGCGTAGCCTTCCTGGAGGAGCCCCGAGAGGACGCCCCGCAGCCGGGTGGGCGCCTTCTCCATGGCGAGCGACGCACCGACGCCCCACTCGCCGCCCATCCCGATGCCGAACAGGGCGCGCAGCACGAGGAAGCTCCGGTAGCCGGGGGCGAGGCCGGAGAGCACCTCGACGACCGAGTAGAAGACGAGGTCGATCATGAGCGGGAGGCGGCGCCCGTAGCGGTCGGCGAGGAGGCCGAAGAGGAGGGCGCCGACCGGGCGGAAGGCGAGCGTCAGGGTGATCGAGAGCGCGATGGCGGCGTCCGAGGTGTGGAACTCCTGCGCGATCGCGGTGAGGGCGAAGACGACGAGGAAGAAGTCGAACGCGTCGAGCGTCCAGCCGAGGAAGGAGGCGAGAATCGCGGCCCGGTGCCCGCCGGCGGCGTGGGGGTTGGCCGCGCCTGCGTTGGGACCCTTCCGCGCCGCTCGGCGCCCACGCCGGCGGCTCAACACGAGGTCACTCGCCGAGGTAGAGGGCGAGCGCTTCGCCGATTCTCGCCATTGCAGCGGCGGACGCAGCCCCGATCGACTCTTGCAGCCTGGACTTGCTCACCTGTCGGATACCCGGGATCACCGCGTAGGACGCCTTCATGCCCCCGAGCTCGACGCGAAGCCTGAGTGGCCAGATCTCTGGCGCCTGGGCGGACAGCGGGACGATCACCACTGAATCCAGACGCTCGTTCTGCATGGAGTTGGACACGACGATTCCCGGCCGAACCTTGCCCAGCTCGGGCGGCGCAGCCGCCCCGAGGTTGACCCAGTAGGCGCTTCCGCGCCTCACCGGCGTCTCCGCTTCGGCGGCCTTGCGAGATCCGCGCTGACCCACTCATCGAGCCAGGCGCGCTCATCGGGCGTTTCGCGCAGGAACTCGGCATAACGCTCCGCCGCCTCCGCCATCTTACGCCGCATCACCTCCTGCTGGAGGACCGTCCTGACGAAGGCCGAGAGGCTCTGCGACTGAGGCTTGGCGCGTTCGAGCTCCTTCAGCAGCTCGCCCTCTACCTTTATGGTAGTCGCCTTCATGCGAATCGAGTAGCAGCCGGACCCGCGTGATTCAAGGGCCCTCGCGAAGCTTCGGCTCCATTCCACGATCGACGAGCGCGTGCTTCTCTCGTTCGTCTGTGGATGGTAGAGGACGACAGCCCCGGAGCTGAGACGAACCATGGGGATGTACGACACCATCACCGTCTGGCCGCGCGACCGTACGCATTGTGCCGAAGGTCACGCGCTCGGCGACCTGCAGACGAAGAGCCTCGAGTGCCTGATGCACCGCTACGTCGTCTTCGACGGCGCGCTGTATCGCGTGGTCGAGCACGACCGAGAGACCGTCGTCGCCGCGGAGGGCGGAAGGCCGGTCATGCGACGGACGTCGCGCATGGAGGAAGAGAGGCGGACCACGACCCTCCTGGCGTACACGCACTGCCGCTCGTGCCGGCCGGTGCTCTACCTCGGTGGTCGCTCGGCATGGGCCGACGAGGTGAGCGAGCGCGACCCCTGGGCCGAGTGGCAACTCGAGCTCGTCGACGGGCGGCTCGTCGACCTGGTGCCGGTCAAGCTGGAGACGCGCGACGACATCCGCGCGGCGCTCCGCAAGGAGGGGCTGGAGGTGCTCGACGATGACGAGCGCCTGGCCCGGCTCCACTTCGCCCGCAGGTCTGAACCCGAGGCGAGGTAGGCGCCGGGCGCGGCGTGCGGCCGAGGACCCCATGACGACGATCCGGAGCGCGCGCGCCGACGACCTGCCGGCGGTCATCGACATCTACAACTACGAGGTGGAGCACGGCGTCGCCACCTTCGACACGGTGCCGTGGACGCTCGAGGAGCGGGCGCCCTGGTTCGCCGTCCATGCCTCGCCGCAGCACCCGCTGATCGTCGCCGAGGAGGATGGCCGCGTGCTGGGCTGGGGCAGCCTCTCCGCCTGGTCCGACCGCTGCGCGTACGCGCGGGCGGCGGAGGTCTCGGTCTACGTCCACCAGGACCACCGCGGGCGCGGCATCGGCCGCGCGCTGCTTGCCGAGCTGATCGCGCGCGGCCGCGCGGCGGGCCTCGGCGTCCTGCTGGCGCGCATCGAGAGCAGCGGCGGCGCGAGCCTCGCGCTCCACCGCGCCTTCGGCTTCCAGCCGATCGGCACCATGCGGCGGGTGGGCGAGAAGTCGGGCCGGCTGCTCGACGTCGAGCTGCTCGACCTGCACCTGGACACGCCGGACGCCCGCTGACCCTCCCCCTTGACTCCCGCGCGCGGCGCGGTCACTTACCCGCGCCGAGGAGGGCACACCATGGCGGTCGATCCGGACAAGCTCGAGCACTTCATGGGGAAGATCGTGGGCGACATGGGATCGGCGATCTCTGCCGCGCTGGTCGTGATCGGCGATCAACTGGGACTCTACAAGGCGATGGCTGGCGCGCGGCCGCTCACGCCCGCCGAGCTCGCCGCCCGCACCGGCACCGCCGAGCGCTACGTGCGCGAGTGGCTCTGTGCGCAAGCGGCCAGCGGCTACGTGGACTATGCCCCGGCCAGCGGACGCTTCAGCCTGAACGACGAGCAGGCGATGGTGTTCGCCGACGAGTCGAGCCCCGTCTTCGCGCAGGGCGGCTTCCAGATACTCACCGCGCTCTTCAAGGACGAGCCGAAGATCACCGCGGCCTTCCGGACCGGGAAGGGCGTCGGCTGGCACGAGCACGACCCGGCGCTCTTCGTCGGCACCGAGCGGTTCTTCCGTCCGAACTACAACGCCAACCTGACGACGTCGTGGATCCCCGCGCTCGAGGGCGTGGAGCAGAAGCTCCGGGCCGGGGCGCGCGTCGCGGACGTCGGCTGCGGCCTTGGCACGTCGACCATCATCATGGCGCGCGCGTACCCGCGCTCGACGTTCGTCGGCTTCGACTACCACGAGCCGTCGATCACCCGGGCACGCGCGGCGGCGGCCGGGGCGGGCGTGGGCGAGCGGGCCCGCTTCGAGGTGGCGCGCGCGCAGGACTATCCCGGCACGGGGTACGACCTGGTCGCGTTCTTCGACTGCCTGCACGACATGGGCGACCCGGTCGGCGCCGCCACCCACGTGCGCCGGTCGCTGGCGCCGGACGGCACCTGGATGCTGGTCGAGCCGTTCGCCGGCGACCGGGTCGAGGACAACCTGAACCCGATCGGGCGCGTTTTCTACTCGGCGTCGACGATGGTCTGCACGCCGGCGTCGCTCGCGCAGGAGGTGGGACTCGCGCTCGGGGCGCAGGCGGGCGAGAAGCGGCTCCGCGACGTGGTGACGGAGGCCGGCTTCACGCGCTTCCGGCGCGCGACCGCGACGCCGTTCAACCTCGTGCTCGAGGTCCGGCCCTAGCGGGCCGACTACGCGGAGAGCGAAGCGGGCGCCGGCGCGGGCGTGTCCCGCGCGCGAAGACCCTGGTTCGCCGGCGCCGGCCCGTCGGGCTTCGCGCGCAGCGCCCCGCCCTCCACCATCTTGCACTGGCCTTCGAAGAACGCGCCTTCCTGGACGACGAGGCTCGGGGTGGTGATGTTGCCCTGCACCCGGCTCGACGCGCGCAGCTCCACCCGCTGATGTGCGGTCACGTCGCCGGTCACCCGACCCTCGACGACGATCGCGGCGCCCGAGATGCTCGCCTTGACCAGCGCGCCGGGGCCGATGGTGAGCGTGTCCTGCGCGGAGATCTCGCCTTCGACCTGTCCCTCGATCCGTCCGGTTCCCTCGAACACCAGCTTGCCCGTGACCCGGGTCCCCTTCCCGAGGAACGCATCGATGCCCCCGGGGCCGGTGGACTGGCTCGCGCCCCGCTCCCGCTCGCCCATCGCAACCTCCTCCGGCGCGATCCCGCCGACCCGCATGCCGGATGCGGGGATCACGTCACGGTCATTTGCAAACAGCCCCATGGAGATGGTGGCCGGAGACAGCAAGTTCGAGACCGGTCCAGCACGCCGAGCGAGCCCCGCGAATCGTGCCGGGCGCCGGCCGCCCGACCGCCGGGTCCGGCATTCCCCTGACACGACGGAACAGAAGGGTGCGGGCGCTCGCATCGCACACTGCGGACGCTCCATCCGCTGCGCACTCGGCCGCGCTACGGATTGTCGTGTCGAGCGCGTTCGAGCATCGCCCGCACGAGCTGCACGCTGACGTCCTTCTGCGCCGTATTGACGATCCACGCGGGCAGCAGGCCGCCGGCGTCGGTACGCACGGTGTACACGACCGCGGTGCCGCCGTCGGCCGCCGGCGCGAGCCTCCACCGGCCGACGCTGGTCCGCACGCGCACGTAGGCGCTGCTCTCGGGCGGCCCCTCGTCCGGGACGGCCACGCTGGCGACCTCGTAGACCCCCGTCTCGGCCGAGAACGTCCGCCTGATGCGGAGCGTGACGTCGCGGTCCTTCACCAGGGGGACGTGGATCTGCTCGTAGATGAGCCTCACGTCGCCGTCGTCGCGCAGGACGTCGAGCCGCTTCAGGTACGGCACGAACTCGACGTACTCTTCGTGCTTCCAGAGCGTCGCCATGATCGCGGCCGGGGGCAGCGACGCGCGCGTCGTGACGCGCACCTCGCGGACGGACGACCCCTCGACGCCGCGGCGCTCGATCACGACGCCGTCGCGGTCGGCGATCCGCTCCCAGTCGCCGCCGTCCGCGTGCGCGACCCCGGCGAGCGCGAGGACGGCGAGGAGGCACCGGATCATCGAGGCCGACGCTAGCGCGCGGGCTCGCGGACCTCCAGAGGTTTGCGCTTCGAGCGCGCCCATGTTTTGCGTATCCGATCATGCTCGTCATCAACCCCGCCACCGGGGAGGTCCTGCGCGAGGTCGCCGAGGCCGATCACGCCGCGGTTGCCGCCGCGTGCCGGCGCGCGCGCGCGGCCCAGCCCGCCTGGGCGGCGGCCCCCCTCGCCGCGCGCGCGGAGGCGATCCGGCGCTTCCGCGCCCTCGCCGTCGAGCGCGCCGAGCCGCTCGCCCGCACGCTCACGCTCGAGGTGGGGAAGCCCATCACGCAGGCCCGCCGCGAGCTCGCCGGGCTCCTGCCGCGCGTCGACTTCTTCCTGGCGGCGGTCGAAGGCGCCCTGGCCGACGAGGTGGTCCGCGCAAGCTCCGCCGACGGGCTCGAGGAGCGCATCGCCCGCGAGCCGCTCGGCCTGGTGGCCAACGTCTCGGCATGGAACTACCCGTGGTACGTGGGCGCGAACGTCTTCCTGCCGGCGCTGCTCACCGGCAACGCGGTCCTCTACAAGCCGAGCGAGTTCGCGACGCTCACCGGCCTCGCGATCGCGGAGCTGCTGCACGAGGCCGGCATCCCCGCCGACGTGTTCCAGGTGCTGGTGGGCGGAGGCAGGGTCGGCGCGATGCTCCTCGACGAGCCGGTCGACGCCGTCTGCTTCACGGGCTCGCACGCGACGGGCGTCAAGGTGGCGGCGGCGGTGGCGCCGCGCCTGGTGCGGGCCCAGCTCGAGCTCGGCGGCAAGGACCCGGCCTACGTGTGCGACGACGTCGACGTCGAGCAGGTGGCGGCGGCGGTCGCCGACGGCGCCTTCTACAACACGGGCCAGAGCTGCTGCGCGGTGGAGCGCGTCTACGTGCACGAGCGCGTCTGGCCGCGCTTCGTCGAGGCGTTCGTGGCGACGGTCCGCGGCTACGTGGTCGGCGATCCGTTCGACGAGCACACCTACGTCGGGCCGCTCGCACGCCGGGAGGCAGCGGTCGCGCACCAGGAGGCGCAGGTGGCCGACGCGCTCGGGCGTGGCGCCCGCGTGCTGACGGGCGGCCGGCGCGTCGAGCGGCCCGGCTTCTTCTTCGCGCCGACGGTGCTGGTGGACGTCGACCACACCATGGCCGTCATGCGCGAGGAGACGTTCGGGCCGCTGATCGGTCTCGCGCGCGCCGGCTCGGACGACGAGGCCGTCGCGCTCATGAACGATACGCCGTACGGCCTGACCGCCGCCGTCTACACCGCCAACCGCGCCCGTGCCGAGCGCGTCCTGGCGCGCGTGAACACCGGCACGGCCTACTGGAACTGCTGCGACCGGGTGAGCCCGCGCCTGCCGTGGACGGGGCGCGGCGCCTCGGGCCTCGGCGTCACCCTGTCGCGCGACGGGATCGCCGCCTTCGTGCGGCCGAAGGCCTGGCACCTGCGCGGGGCCTGAATCACCGGAAGCTCTCGCCTGCGAAGCGCTTGCAGCCGCTCCCCGGGTCGTGGGATGCGGAGCGTGGATGGCCGCGGGCACGCCATGACCGTCGTCTCGGGGGAGCTCGCCGGGCGCCCGGTGCATGAGGGCGTCGTCGGACGCGGGGACGCGCAGCGTTCGACCCGGGACACCGTTCCCGGTCCGTTTCCCCTCTGGCTGCCTCTCCTGTTCGTCGTGCTCCTCTGCGTGCATCTGCTGGCGGGCGCGACGACGCAGCTCACGATCAACGCCATGCGCTCGCTGAGCCCGTTCGCGCAGGAGTCGCGGGCCTTCGAGTGGCGCGTGCTTCCCTACTGGCGCTTGACGGCATACGTCGCCGGCACCGTCGCCGTCTTCACCTACCTCTGGCCGGTCGTGCTGCACTTCAGGCGGCCGGTGGAGCCCGTCCCCACCCGCGTTCAGCGACGGGTGCTGTCGGCGCCCTTCCTGGTGGCGGCGATGACGTTCGCGCCGTGGTGCCTGAGCGGGGTCTTCTTTCCCGCCATCACGATCTGGCACTTCGGCCGGTGGGCACCCGACCTCATGTCGCAGCAGGTGCTCTCCCCCCTCGTGAACGGGTTCCTGGCCGCCACCACCAGCTACCTCGTCCTCGAGTGGCTCTTCCGGTCGCAGATCGTGCCCCGGGTGTTCCCCGACGGTCGCATCCCCGATCTCGGGAGGTGTCTCACGGCCGGCGTCCGCACGCGGCTGTTCCTCTTCCTGGCGGCCGTCGCCTTCACCCCCCTCTTCACGATGCTCGGCGTGGTCCGTACGTCGGTGGTCCGCGTGGCGACGCGCGTGCAGGACGCCGACGCGGTCGTGGCGGCCATGGCCCACGCGTCCACCATGACGTTCTTCCTCTACGTGGCCCTCGGCATCGTCCTCACGCTGATCCTGGCGCGCTCGCTGACGCGTCCGCTCGGCGACGTGGCCGGCGCGCTGCGCCGCGTGCAGCGCGGCGATCTCGGCGTGCAGGTGCGGGTCGGCTCGAGCGACGAGGTCGGGGTGCTCGAGGACGGCGTCAACGCGCTGGTCGTGGCGCTGCGGGACCGGGAGCACATCCTGCAGACGTTCGGGCACGTGGTCGACCCGTCGGTGCGGGACTATCTGCTGGCGGGGGGCGTGGAGCGCGGCGGCGAGCTGCGCGCCGCCACCGTGCTCTTCTGCGACCTCCGGAGCTTCACGACGATGGCCGAGCGCATGGCCCCCGAGGAGGTCGTGCGCACGCTCAACGAGTTCTTCGCGGCGATGACCGCGTGGGTGCGCCAGTGCGGCGGCTTCGTCGACAAGTTCATCGGCGACGCCATGCTCGTGGTGTTCGGCCTGTTCGAGACCAGCGTGGCGGAGCGTCCCGCGGCCGGCGCGGCCGCCGCGCTCCGCTGCGCGCTCGGCATGCAGGAGCGGCTGACGGACCTGAACCGGACCCGTGCCGCCGCGGGACGGGAGCCGCTCGAGATGAGCATCGCCGTGCACGCGGGGGAGGTCGTGGCCGGGGCGGTCGGAGCGCCCGACCGGCACGAGTTCACCGTCATCGGCGACACCGTCAACGTCGCGGCCCGCCTCCAGCAGCTCTGCCGGGAGACGGGCTGCACGCTGCTCGTCTCGGAGACGGTGTACGACCTGGCGCGCCGGGGCGGCGTGGCAGCGCCCCTCGCGATGCGCGAGCCGGTGCACGTGCGCGGGCGCAGCCGTCCGATCGTGGTCTACGGCCTCGCGGCCGAGCCGCGAGCGGCCGGCGTCACGTCGCTGGCGTCCTCGACGGAAACCTGAACCGGCTCGCGGTGACCCGTCGTCGCAACCGCGTCGTCGCGTTCAGTCCCAAACGACGTCGACCAGTTCGCTGTCGCCCATGCCCGCGTCCGCGGTGATCAAGGGACAATCCAGCGCGCGTGCAGCCGCGACGATCAGGCGGTCGAATAGATCCTCGAGACTCGGGAGAAGTGCAAATTGCATCACCTGTGAGAAGTCGATGGCTAGGGGACGAAACGCCGGATTGTTGCGCATCGTTGCCTCGACCTCGGTGAGGCCGAGGGGGATCCGTCGGACTTCGCGGAGATGGTGGGCCACGGCACGGAGGCGCACCCGATGTCGCCGACGCGCGGCGACCATCAAGGCGCCGCGGGCGAGGCCAGGACGCCCCGCATTCCCGTTGACCTGCCTCACACGCACGCGTACGAGGTCTGTGTGGGCCACGTCTTCGTCGACGCGACGATCCGGGGAAGGCGCGCTGCCAGGGTGCGCTTCCTCGTCGACAGCGGCGCGACCTACAACCTGATCCCCGCCGAGCTTGCGCAGCGGCTCGGCATCGAGCCGGGTCCGATCCGCGACAGGGTCCGTCTGGCGACCGGCAGGCGGGTGCGCCTGCCGACGGCGCTCGGCGCCGTGCGCATCGACGGGCGGGAGGCGGCAACGATCTTCTGGATCGGCCCCTGCGAGGAGCCCCTGCTCGGGGTGGAGACCCTCGAGGCCCTCGGCCTATCGATCGACCCGAAGAGGGGACGGCTGCGGCCCACCCGGCCCTATGCGACCCGGCTGGGCGGCTTCGGGAGGCGCTGACAGCTCGACGTTCCCCCGCCCGCTCAGACCCCGCTCTTCCGCACCACCTTCCGCTTGCCGGCGTTGATCGCCTTCAGCGAGCGGATGCCCTCCTCCGCCACCTCGTCGCCCACCATGCGGTCGCCCTCGGCCGTCAGCTCCTCGAGGTCGACCCACACGGCGTAGTGGGGGCGCGTCCGGTCGGTGATGATGCCGGCCTTCAGCAGCGTCTTGATGAGCGTCCGGAAGACGTTGCTCGAGCGCTGCATGAGGCCGCGGCGGTGCTCGTCGGTCCGCGCCTCCAGGACCGCGTCGCGCACCCACTCCCAGTCGAGGCCGAACTGCGGGTAGATGAGCCGCTTCTGCTCGGGGTTCACGAGGTTGAAGAGGAGCGTGTCGAAGCACTCGAGCGCCCAGTCCTCGACCGCCTGGTGCTCGGCCTCGTCGAGCTGCGGGAGCGTGGCGTGCGCCCAGATCTTGCCGAACCTGTGGTGGAAGGCCTCGTCGGTCATGACCAGCTGGCAGACCCGCCGCAGCAGCGGGTCCTGCGCGATCTTGTAGAGCGTCGTGAAGGCGCCCATCGCCACGCCTTCCACCAGCATCTGCATGCCGACGATCTTCTTGTAGACGACCGGCGTAGCCACCAGCTCGCCGAGCAGCCGCCCCACCGTGTCACCGACCGGGAAGATGCGCCCGTCGAACCGTGCCTGGACATAGCGGCTGAAGGCGTGCACGTGACGCGCCTCCTCGCGCACCTGGTTGGCGGCGTACTCCTGCGCGCCCGGATCGAGGAAGATGTCGCAGAGGCTCGCCGAGAGGCTGAGCGCACCCTGCTCGCCGTGCAGGATGTTCGACAGGCTCCAGCGCGCGCTCTCGTTGGTCAGCGCGATGCGCTGCCCCTCGTCCAGGCGGTCCCAAACGGCGGTGTTGCTCTCGAGCACGAACCAGGAGGGCACGATCGTCTCGCCCTCCGGGCAGGGGGTCGTGAAGTCGACGTAGTCCGGGTCCTCCGGGTTCCAGAAGTGCTCCTCGGTGCGCGCGATGATCTCCTCGAAGTCCGAGGAGCGGCGCGCGTAGCGTGCGGGCTCGATCATGGCGGGGAAGTCGTCCGGGTCCGCGGTCCGGTAGGCAGGATCGTTGGCCATCGCGCGCGAGCATGCGCGTGGCCTCCGTGCCGAGTCAAGCCGGCGCTTGGAACGCGAGCCCCGGCTTGCTAGGGTCGGCGCCCGTGCTTCCCGAGAGCTGCGTCCTCTTCAGCGGCGCCGCCAACGGCGCCGAGGCTGCCTTCGGCGCCGCCGCCGAGCGCCACGGCATCGACGAGGTCAACTTCACCTTCGAGGGCCACAACGACGCCCGCCGCCGCGGCATCCGCGTCCTCACGCGCGCCGAGCTCCGGCAGGGCGACGTGAGCCTCGCCTACCTCACCAAGCTGATGCACCGCCGCTACCCGGACACGCCGCTCTTCCGCAAGGTCCTGCAGAGCATCTGGCATCAGGTCAACAGCGGGCGCGAGGTCTTCGTCATCGGCCGCATCCAGCCGGATCAGACCGTCACGGGTGGAACAGGGGTGGCGGCCGAGTTCGCCAAGCTCTTCAACAAGCCGGTCTTCGTCTTCGACCAGACGCGCGACGGCTGGTTCCGGTGGGCCGGCGACGCGTGGGAAGCGGCCCGCGACCCGCTCATCACCGAACCGCACTTCTGCGGCACGGGCACGCGCTTCCTCGAGGAGAACGGCCGGGCCGCGATCGACGGGCTCTTCGCCCGCACCTTCCGGTAGGGACCGCATCCGCGAGGCACGCGCCCGCGCGATGTCGCAGGCGTGCGCGACCCGAGCGTGCGGCGCCGGCCGAAACACCCTGCTCTCATGGCATGTCGGTTGCTCCCTTCTCCGTCGGGGGAGAAGAGGAGCACATCATCCACCATGCGGTCCTGGATGCGCCTCCTGCCCGCCATGGCCCTCCTGCCGGCCCTCGCCGCGGCGGCCGTCGTCGCCACCACCAGCACGACCACGACCAGCACGGTGCCGCTCTGCCCCGGTGGCGACGCCGACTGCGACGACGGCGACGCGTGCACGCTCGACACGTGCACGGGCGCCGCCGGCTGCCGTCACGACCCGGTCGGCGTCGATGCCGTCCGCGACGCCATCGATCGGGCGCCCGCCGTCGACGCGTGCACCGGCGAGCCGCTGCCGTCCGTCGTCTCGGCGCTCGTCGAGCGGGCGCGGACGCTGATCGACCGGGCGGCCGCCGAGACGAACCCGGCCCGCGCCCCGCGGCTCGTCCGCGCCGCGATCGGGGGCCTCAAGCGGAGCGGGCGGCGCGCCGCGGCCGCCGGCGCGCGCGGCCGCATCTCCGGCGCCTGCGCCGGCGGGGTCGGCGCGACGCTCGGCACCGCCGCGGCGCGCGCCGCCTGCCTGCTGCCCGGGGCCGCCAGCACCGCACCGTTCGCCTGTCTCGCCGGTCGCGGACCGATGGTCACGCTCCGCGGCACCCGCACGGCGGCGTACAGCAACCGCTCGCTCGCGCCCGGCACGCGCATCGACGCGCGCGCCGTCACCTTCCTCGCGTCTTCCTCGACCCACTATCCGATCTCGCTCGACGGGGGCGCCGACATCTGCCTTGCCGGCGGCACGGTGCGCGGCCAGTACGACCGCAGGCTCGACTGGGCCACCATGCACGACATGAACAACGCCGGCGCCGCCTTCGCCAGCCCGACGACCGTCGACGGCATCCGCGTCGACGACGTGACCGACGGGCTCCGCCCGCGCGGCATCGGCCCGTTCACCGTCCGCAACGCCTGGCTGTCCTACATCCGGGACGACTGCGTCGAGGACGACCATCTGGAGGGTGGGCTCATCGACGACTCGCTCTTCGACGGCTGCTACGTCGCGATCAGCGAACGCCCCTCGGCGTCGATCGGCGGCGACGGCCGCGGGCAGCTCCTCGCCATCCGCCGCTCGCTCCTGCGCCTGGAGCCGATGCCCGGCCCGCGCGACGGCAGCCGCTCGCAGCTCGGCAACGGCGAGTTCTTCAAATGGAGCGACGGCGCGACGGCCCTCGCGCTCTACGACAACGTCTTCCTGGCCGAGAAGGTGAGCCAGGGCGGGCCGGACACGATGGGCATCCCCCGCCCCCTCGCCGGCTGCGCGCGCAACGTCATGGTATGGCTCGGCCCGGGCAGCTACCCCGCGCCGCTGCCCGCCTGCTTCCGGGTCACCAGGGATCGAGCCGTCTGGGACGCGGCGGTGGCGGACTGGAAGCGCCGCCATCCCGCCGTCGGCCGCTGAATATCACGGTCCCGTCAGGGTCACGCTGCCCACCCGGAGCGCCGTCATCTTGATGTCGCTCGCGGTGACCGTCGTACCCGTCGGGTTGGTCGAGCACTCGAGCTGGACGTCGGTCGGGCCGCCGGAGAGGGTGACCGGCGCGGTGAGCACGATCTCCGCCGCGGCGCTGGCGCCCACGTCCACCGCGGCCATGTCGACGACGCCGGTTGCGACTGCGGTCAGGTCGCAGGTCACGCGGGTTGGCGTCGTCGCATCCCCGGCCAGGGAGGCCTTGGCGGTTACGACGTAGGTACCATCCTCGAGCCCGAACACGGTCGCGAGCGTGGCGAGCGAGTCGGTGATGCTTCCCGTGTCGTCGGGGGTCACGAAGACATCGCTCGGGCCGGTCGCACCGGTGGGACCCGTGTCGCCCGTTGGGCCCGTCGCGCCGGTCGGACCCGTGTCGCCGGTCGGGCCGGTCGCGCCAGTGGGACCCGTGTCGCCCGTTGGGCCGGTCGCGCCGGTCGGACCCGTGGCGCCCGTTGGGCCGGTCGCGCCGGTGGGGCCCGTGGCGCCCGTCGATCCCGTGGCGCCCGTTGCGCCGGTGGGGCCGGTGGGGCCTACGTTGCCGGTGGGACCGGTCGGCCCGATGGGGCCCACGTCACCAGTGGGGCCGGTCGGACCGGTGGGGCCCGCATCGCCCGTTGCACCCGTGGCCCCGGCGGCTCCGGTGGGCCCCGTCGGGCCCGTTGCGCCGGTCGGGCCCGAGACGCCCATGGTGCCCGTCGGCCCGGTGGGGCCCACGGCTCCGAGGTCACTCAGCGAGACGAGCGTCTCCCTGCTCCTGCACGCGTCGTTCCGCGCGACGACAACCCCACCCTTACGCCGCGCGCACAGCACCGGGGCCCCGAGCGCGCTCTTCGACGTGTCGATGGAAATCGCCACCGCCAGCGCGAGCCCGCAGACCCCGATCACACGCCGCCTCACCCCTCGTCCCGCCATCCCCGTTCCCCCCTCCGGCCCGCGCGTGCGCCTGCGCCGCGGAGGCACCCGCGGGCGACACAACACGTCCCTCAGCGCTACTAGCGACCAGCCTGCTGCGTGTCAAATTCACCGAACAGCGCCATCCTCGGTCCGCCGTGACATCGCCGGCGTCCGGCCCTTCCGCGCCGCCAGCGGACCCAGCCACTTGGCGAGCAGGATGTGAAGCGCGGCCATCTGGATCGGCTTCGCGATGTAGTCGTCCATGCCGGCCGCGAGGCAGCGCTCGCGATCGCCCGCCAGGGCGGCGGCGGTCGTGGCGATGATCGGCGTGTGCCGCGCCGTGCCCTCGCGCGCGCGGATGGCGGCGGTGGCCTCCAGGCCGTCGAGCTCCGGCATCTGGACGTCCATCAGGACGAGGTCGTAGGCCGTGGTGGCGAGCGCGGCGAGCGCCTCGCGACCGTTCGTCGCCACGTCGGCCGTGAGGCCCGCCGCCTCGAGCAAATGGAGCGCGGTCAGCCGGTTGTCGGCGTCGTCCTCGACGAGCAGGATGCGCCGCCGGCCCGGTAGCCGGCGGGCCTTGCCCCGCGCCGCCGGAGGCTGCCGCTTCCGCCGCGAAGCCGCGAGCGCCGTCACCAGGCTCTCGACCAGCTGCGCCTCGCGGATCGGCTTGGTCAGCCGGACGGCGAAGAGCCGCTTCTCGTCTCCCGCGCCGGCCAGGTGCCCGAGCGAGCTCAGGAGCACGAGGATGGCGTCGTCGAGGCTCGCGTCGGCGCGGATCGCCTGCGCCAGCGCGGCGCCGTCCATGCCCGGCATCTGCATGTCGCAGATGACGAGTCGGTAGGGGTCGCCGGCGCGGGCCGCGGCGCGCAGGAGGGCGAGCGCCTGCTCGCCCCGCTCCGCCGTGGCGTGGCGCATGCCCCAGCCCGCGAGCTGCTGCTCGAGGATCGTCCGGTTGGTCTCGTTGTCGTCGACGACGAGCACCCGCACGCCGCGCAGCTCCGACGGCGCCGGCCGGGCCGCGCGCGCCACCCGCACGAGCCGCACGGTGAACCAGAACGTGCTCCCGCGCCCCTCCTCGCTCTCGACGCCGATCTCGCCGGCCATCAGCTCCACGAGCCGCTTCGAGATCGCCAGGCCGAGACCCGTTCCTCCGTAGCGCCGGGTCATCGAGCCGTCGACCTGCGAGAAGCTGCCGAACAGCCGGTGGCGCTTGTCGAGCGGGATCCCGATGCCCGTGTCGCTCACCGCGAAACGCACCGTGGCGTGGTCGTCGCTCTGCTGCGCCAGGGTGACGCGCACCACGATCTCGCCCCGCTCGGTGAACTTGACCGCGTTGCCGACCAGGTTCAGGAGGACCTGCCCGAGCCGCCCGGCGTCCCCGCGCACCGCGCGCGGCACGTCGGCGTGGATGAGCGAGGCGAGCTCGAGCCCCTTGGCGGCGGCGCGCGGGGCGTGGACCACCATCGCATCGTCGAGGACGGCGCTCAGGTTGAACTCGCGGACGTCGAGCTCGAGCTTGCCCGCCTCGATCTTGGAGAAGTCGAGGATGTCGTTGATGACCGTCAGCAGGTTCTCCGAGCAGCGCCGCACGGTGGTGAGGAAGTCACGCTGCTCGGGGTTGAGGGGCGTCTCCAGGAGGAGATCGGTCATGCCGAAGATGCCGTTCATCGGCGTGCGGATCTCGTGGCTCATGTTGGCGAGGAACTCGGACTTGAGCCGGGCCTGGTCGAGGGCCGCGTCGCGCGCCTGCTGGAGTGCCAGCTCCACCCCCTTGCGATCGGTCACGTCGCGCAGGGCCGCGATGGCCAGCCGCTGCCCGCCCAGCTCCACCTCGCTCACCGCCAGCTCGAGCGGGAAGCTCGATCCGTCCCGGCGCCGCCCGACCAGCTCGCCGCGCGGCCCGCGGCCGGGGTCGAGCTCCGGCACGAGCCGGCGGACGTCGTGGCCGACCACCTCGGCCGGCGGGTAGCCGAAGATGCGCTCGGCCGCGGGGTTGAAGGACTCGACCACGCCGGCCGCATCGAGCGTCACGATGCCGTCGGCCACGTTGTCGAGCACGGCCCGCACGCGCGTCTCGCTGGCCGCCACGGCATCGAGCATCGTGTTGAGCGTCGCGGCGAGGGTGCCGATCTCGTCCGGGCCGAGGGCGGGGGCGTAGGCCGCCGCGTCTCCCGCCGCCCGCCGGTCCATCGCCGCGCGGACCAGCGCCAGGGGGCGCAGGACCAGCCGCCGGAGGAGGAGGTAGGCGAGCGCGCTCACCAGCAGCACCGTGCCGCCGAGCGCGCCCATCATCCGCCAGAGGGCTTTCGAGAGGTCGCGCTGCATGCTCCGCCCGTCGAGCTTCAGCACGAGCGCGCCGTCGGAGCGCTGCAGGTTGGTCAGGAAGAGGTTCGACATGCGGAGCGGCGTGGCGAAGTGCCACTCCATGGTCTCGCGCTCGAGGTACGCGCGCCGCTGATGCCGTTCCATCGCCTCGCTCACGTCGTCCCTCGCCCCCTGGTCCGGCAGCGCGCTGGCGGCCAGGTTGATCCAGGCGTTGCGCGTGGAGGCGACGACGCGCGGCGGCCGGTCGGCGACCACGGCGATGAAGAGCACGTCGTGCTCGCCACCGAGCGAGTTGACGGTGCGCACGAGCTCGGCGGGTTCGGCGGTGATCTCGACGGCGTAGGTGACGGCGTTCATCAAGAGCTCGGCCCGGTGGCGCACCTGCTGCGCGACGAGCGCCGCGAACGTGCGCTCCGCGTACCAGGCGCCGCACGCGCCCACCGCGACGCCGACCGCGATGAGCGGCAGGACGACCTTGGCGCGGATCGACCGGACCTTCATCCGCGTCGGCCCGCCCGCGCCAGGGGCTCCTGGGCGAGGCAGTCGGCGGCCGCGCCGCCGTCATGGATCCGTCCCGACGTGCGGAGCTCCGCTGCCATGGCTTCGACCGCAGCCTCGAGCGGTCCGCCCGGCGCGAACAGCGGTCGCTGCTCGCGCGAGGTGAGCATCCTGATGCCGGCCAGCGCGTCCCGGAGCCCGTCGACGCTCATCCCCCGGCGGCGCGCCATGCAGTCGTCCGCCTCCGCCCGATTCTCGGCCGCGAAGGCGAGGGTGCGGTCCCACGCGCGCACCATGGCGGCCGCATCCCGCGCCCGCCGCTCGAGCACGTCGGCGGCGAGCGCCACGACGTCGAACAGCTCTTCGGGAGCGTCGCCGATCGCCTCCCAGGCGCCGACGGTCATCACGCCGGCGCGGGCCAGGATCACGTCCGTGCCGCTCGACGTGCCGAGGGCCATGAATGCGCGCGGCGCGCGCCGCGTCCGGTCGCGCGATTCGAGCACGTCGGCCAGGGTGCCCGTCATGCCGTCGATCTCGCCGCGGTCGAAGGCGCGGAGCAGGTCGCCGAGCGAGGTCGATTCGATCAGCCGGACCTCGACCCCTTCGGCGGCGAAGAACCCCCTCGCCTCGGCGAGGAAGAGGAACTCGTTGCCGGGCCATGGGCTCATGCCGATGCGGAGCGGCGCCGGCCGACCCCGGCTGCAGGCGGCCAGCACGACGACCCCGAACGCCCAGACGGCGCACCCGTACCGCCGCCGCGTCCCGCCGCACCTCATGATGAGCCCCGTCGACTCTATCGGCCCGACGGCCGCAAAACTTCAGCGCCCGCCGGGTCGCCGCCTTGGCTTCGGGCGGCGAAGCCTCATAATGGCGCGACGCAGGGCCGGCATGACCTCCGGGGACCGCTTCCTCATGTGCGCGCCGCGGTTCTACCGCGTCGCATACGTCATCAACCCGTGGATGGAGGGCAACGTCGGGCGGACCGACGCCGAGGTCGCCACCCGGCAGTGGGAGGGCCTGCGGGCGGAGCTCGCCCGGCGCGCCGGCCTCGACGACGTCGAGCCCGCGGACGGGCTCCCCGACATGCCCTTCGCCGCCAACGCCGGGCTCGTCCACGACGGCACGTTCATTCCGGCGCGCTTCCGGTTTCCCCAGCGCCAGCCCGAAGTCCCCCACTTCACGTCCTGGTTTCGTGATCGCGGCTACCGGGTCGTGCCGCTGCCGAGCAGCGGCACGTTCGAGGGCGAGGGGGACGCGCTCTTCCAGCCGGGCGCGCCGCTCGTCTGGGGCGGCTACGGCGTGCGCACCTCCCTGCAGGCGCACCGCGACCTCGCCGATCTCCTCGACGTCGAGGTGATCCCGCTCCGGCTGGTCGACGAACGCTTCTACCACCTCGACACGTGCTTCTGCCCGCTCCCCGGCGGGCGCGTCGTGTACTATCCGGACGCCTTCGACCACGACTCGCTGGCGACGATCCGGGCGCGGGTGCCGGCGGAGAACCGTTGCGAGGTCGACGCGACCGACGCCCTCAACTTCGCCTGCAACGCCGTCGTCGCCGGCGGGGCGTACATCACGAACTTCGCCGGCCCCGCGCTCCGCGAGCGGCTCGCGGGCTGGGGTCTCGAGGCCGTCGTCTGCCCGCTCACGCAATTCATCCTCGCGGGCGGTGCGGCCAAGTGCCTGGCGCTCCACCTGACGCACCCCGGCGCGCGGCGGGCTGCCGCCGCGCCGCGCGTCCTCTCCGGCGTGCGCGAGCGGGTGGTCGAGGTGCAGGGCGACCTCCTCGACACCGGGCTCATGAACACCCTCCTCGACTGCATCACCGAGGGCGGCGGGAGCTTCGAGATCGAGACCTTCCAGGCCGGCCTCCGGCACGACCAGGCGTCGCTCGCGCGCGTGCGCGTGGTGGCGCCGTCGCCCGAGCGGCTGGGCGCGATCCTCACCCGCCTCGTGCAGATGGGCGCCCGCGTCGCCGAGGAGGACCGCGATGCGCGGCTCGAGGCGGTCGCGCAGCCCGGCGTCGCCCCGCGCGACTTCTACAGCACGACGATCTACCCGACGGAGGTCCGGGTCGGCGGCGAGTGGGTGCGCGTCGGCGGCCAGCGCATGGACGCCGTGGTGGTGGTCGACGGTCTCCCCGACGCGCCGCGCGCGAGCTGCCGCCTGCTCCGCAGCCTCGCGATGGGCGACCGCGTGGTCTGCGGCATCGAGGGCATCCGCATCCACCCGACGCGCGTCCCCGCCGCCAGCGAGACCTTCGGCTTCATGACCGCCGAGACCTCGAGCGAGCGCCGCGTCGAGCTCGCCGTCGACCGGATCGCCTGGGAGATGCGCCGGCTGCGCGACCGCGGCGGCAAGATCGTGGTGGTCGCCGGTCCGGTCGTGATCCACACCGGCGGCGGGCCGCACCTCGCCCGTCTCGTCCGCCGCGGCTACGTCCAAGCGCTCCTCGCCGGCAACGGCCTCGCCGCGCACGACATCGAGCAGGCGCTCTTCGGGACCTCGCTCGGCGTCGACCTGAAGCGCGGCATCAACGTCCAGGGCGGCCACCGCAACCACCTCTACGCCATCAACCTGGTGCGCGAGAGCGGCGGCATCCGCCAGGCCGTCGAACGCGGCGTGCTGGGCGAGGGCATCCTCTACGAGTGCGTCGAGAACGGCGTGCCGTTCGTGCTCGCCGGCTCGATCCGCGACGACGGGCCGCTGCCCGAGACGATCATGGACCTGCTCGCGGCGCAGGAAGCCTATGCGCGAGCCATCGAAGGTGCCGACATGATCCTGATGCTGTCGTCGATGCTGCACGCGATCGGCGTCGGCAACATGACCCCGGCGGGCGTGCGCCTGATCTACGTCGACATCAGCCCGGCGGTGGTGACGAAGCTCGCCGACCGGGGCTCGGTGGAGTCGACGGGCATCGTGACCGACGTGGGACTCTTCCTGAACCTGCTCGACGCCCGGCTGGGCGCGCTGGAGTAGCTGAGGTCAAGGGAGAGGTATCCCGAGCTCGCGGCATATCTTACGCACGAGGAAGTCGACGACTTCGCGGTGGCGTGGGACCGCGGAGTGAACCCCCGTTTTGGCGTTCGCGAACCACGAGTGCTTCGCTCCCTCGCGGACGAGGTTACACCCGTGCTTCCGCAAGTGCGCCACGAGGGCGTGTCGCTTCATGCCCTACGCGACGAGGCTGACTCGCAACCGTTCGACCTGGCGCCGCACGCCGTGGACCTGCTTCGGGCTGATGAGCGCGAGCTCACGCAGGGCAGCCTTCAAGCTGGCTCGGGCGCTAGGGAGGCTTCGCTCTTGCGCGTTGACCCCCGGGATCTCTGGGACATACCCGACGTACCACTTGCCGTGGCGTTCGAAGATCGCCGTTACCGTGAGCCGCCGGGGCGTGACTTCTCGTCGGCGCCTCTTGCGTGCTTTCGGTCTGCTTCCGGAAGAGCCCGCTCGAACGCGACTCATCTGTGAACTTCCATGCCGGACCCCGCCTCGAGGGTCCAGGAAGACAGGCGCCGGCGCGGGGTCACCCGGACGTGCCTGGTCGTTCAGCGGTAGCCGCCGAGGCGGACCGCGTAGGGCCGTGACGGCGACAGACGCTTCCTGCGTGGATCGACGACGAGCCCCAGCGCCTCCAGCGTCTCGACGCCCAGGATGGGCTCCTCGACCTTCCCGATCAATACCGTGGCAGGTGCTTCACGGCCGTCGATCCGCACCACAGCCACATCGGCGAGCACCCGGACGCGCCGGCCGTCTGCCAGGCGTACGCTCACGGGCCGTCGTCCCTTCATCCCGAGCGCTCGCGCCAGACGTGGCGGGATCACGGTGATGGTCGCACCGGTGTCGACCAGCATACGGGTCTTTATCGCTCGCTCCGCCCGAAGCCGGACGTTCTGATGAATGTGGCCCATCGGACGGCTCACGCTATCGGAGCAGACCGACTGGAGCAACGACCCAGGCGATCAGCCGCCGGCGGAGCCGGTCGGCTGCATCGCCACGTTAGGCGTCGGGCGCACACCTGCTGTCGATTGCCACCGCGTGGCGCAATGCCGCTGCGCATCGGAATAGGCTACCCGTCAAGATTCGGGTCGACTGCTTCGAGCAACGCAATTGCTGTCCGCAGCGCGCCGCAGGCGTCGTTGACGTCCGCTCGATGGTTCCGACTTTGGACAGCCGTCATGACATCGATCGCGATCGCGGTGAGGAGCTTCGCGGCATCGGGCAGGATCAGTGGCTCGACCGCTCGACGGATGTCCTCCGCTGCTGTGTGCATCTGACCGCTCCGACTAGATAAGGTCCGGAGCCGAGCGACGTAAGAGTTATTCCAGACCCTTGGCATCCGAGTTCTCCTTCGGGTTAGGCGGTATCTTCTCACGATGCTTCCAGATGAACGCCGCCGCTGGTGCCGAACGATCGATCGCAGCGCTGCAGATGAGGAGCACGGGCTTCGGGAGATCGTCGTAGGCTCGGAGTGCAAGCTTCCGCATCTCTTCGAGCCGTGCACGTTTCTGGACTGGATCGGTCCTACTATGCGCCGGATCCTCCCACGGCAAAGGAACGACGGCGAAGCCGCGGTCTTGAAGAAAGGCACGGAAGTTGCCCCCAGGCAGATCAAGGCTCTCATAACACCGCAGGTCTCGGTCATGCATAAAGTTGATTATGCTTGCGACGCCCTCGAGTTTGACTTGCTCGGCCCATTCAACGACCAACGGCGTGGCCTCACGAGGAATCGGAGATCCGCTCCCGCCATATCTAGGATGGTGCCGA